>Ga0209069_10000102_pt1 | contig 30104 bp, 31 predicted proteins | sample Str013_2_FD_187202 | JGI IMG/M metagenome (GOLD analysis project Ga0209069, IMG submission 187202) | Freshwater sediment microbial communities in response to fracking from Pennsylvania, USA - Straight Creek_MetaG_SC_2013 (SPAdes) (version 2) | ecosystem: Environmental > Aquatic > Freshwater >...
TGCTGGCTTCTGTTGCCAGGTGCCAGCGAACCCCGCCTTTAACTGCAAAGCCAAAGGACTTTAGATTTCGGTATTTCGCACTGCTTACGCAGCGAGAGCTACCGGAGCAAAGTTATCGTTTGCATCTGTAAAATGACCCGATAACGTCGGTATCATCACGAGCAAAAAACTCACCTTTACACCCTCGTCGATCCTATTTCGCCCCCAGCAGAGCCGATTGGACGGAGCGTGGGGCCGGGCCTTGTCGCGGATTTAAGGAAATCTGCTTTCAGGCCTGACGCCGATTGCTCCGCAATCGGCTTTGGTGGAGGCGCCGGGTACTGCCCCCGGGTCCGAATGGTTTATTGCGCGAGCCGTTTATCACCATAGTCTGCCACCTTGCGGCGACGAGCAGGGCCTATATAGGCTTTGATTTCGGCAAAAGAAAGGGCAGCGAAATGTGAAAGCTGCTCTTTTCACCCATGGATTGCAATGCTATGGTTAATGTGCAGCCAGGGAGGTTGCGCTTAGCCCATTGGGGGGGATTTATGGCCGACTATAGTGCAGACATTAAAAAATATACATCCAGCGTCAATCAAGCGGCAGTGGATGCGATTGTGAAATATTGCGGTATTGCTCTCAAAGGTGCGGATTCTCGTTTGGTCTCGATGACGGATCCCGCCGAAGTGAAGCGCGTTGTTGATGGTTTCTGCTTCAAGAAGCTCGGCCTTGATGCCAAGACGGCAGATGCCGCTGTGCGGGCTGTCGGCGAAAAGATGAAGGCCGATCATACCAAGAGCCGCGTTACGGTTTATTACCTTGTGGCCGAAGCCACCAAAACAATGGGCAAACTGACCGGCTGATTTTCGAATTGAAGTTTTGCAAGCGGCGGGGTCCATGTGGATACCGCCGCTTTTGTTTTGGCGGAATCGCTATGAGCCATTATGGGTGACTGATGCAGCAGTATCTCGAACTCATGGCCCATGTGCGTGACCATGGCACGCGCAAGACAGACCGGACGGGCACGGGCACGTTATCGATCTTCGGCCATCAGATGCGTTTTGATCTTGCCAAGGGCTTCCCGTTGGTTACGACAAAGAAGCTGCATCTGCGTTCGATCATCTATGAACTTCTGTGGTTCATTCGCGGCGAAACCAATATTAAATACCTCAAGGACAACAAGGTTTCGATCTGGGATGAGTGGGCTGACAAGAACGGCGACCTTGGCCCGGTTTACGGCGCGCAGTGGCGGAGTTGGCCCGCGCGCGATGGCGGCACGATTGACCAGTTGGCGCAGCTTGTTCACATGATCAAGACCAAGCCAGACTCGCGCCGCATGATGGTGACGGCGTGGAACCCTGCTGATGTTGACAAGATGGCTTTGCCACCGTGTCACTGCCTGTTTCAGTTTTACGTGGCGGATGGGAAATTGTCGTGCCAGCTCTATCAACGCTCTGCTGATATTTTTCTCGGTGTGCCATTCAACATCGCGTCTTATGCACTGCTCACGCATATGGTGGCCGAGGTGACGGGCCTCAAGGTTGGTGAATTTGTGCATTCGCTGGGCGATGCACATCTTTATCTTAATCACCTTGAACAAGCCGAGACTCAAATCAAACGCAAGCCGCATGTGCTGCCCACATTACAAATCAAACGGAAAGTTTTGACATTGGAAGATTTTAAGTTCGAGGATTTTGAGATCGTGGGTTACGCGCCTGATCCCGCAATTTCTGCGCCGGTTGCGGTTTGAACATGCTGGGAGATGATTTTAAACGTGCGATGAATGCGTGGCTTTATCCTGCGGTGCCGATGCAAGGGTTTTGGCGGGCGGTCGGATGGTTTGTGATTTTGTTTTTCCTCTTTGGCATCTTGCAGCTGATCACGGGCTTGTTGGTCTACCACTATGCCTATGGTGGCGATGCCGTGTTGTGGCTCAATCAAATTTCGGGGCAAAAAGGTTTGGACCCGGCACTCTTGGCTGATCCTGACAAGGGCCCGATGAACGCGACTTTTCTGAAAGCCAGCATTATCGGGGCCTTCCCCGCACAATTGCTGACGGCGATCATTGCGATCTGGCTGGCGCATTATGGATTGCCAAAGCGCCAGGGACTTTTGCCATTGCATTGGCCAAAGATCGGTGCTGCCGGTTGGGCTTTAATTTTGATCAGCTTTATTTTGATCATGTTTGTGGTGATGGAAACGGTCGTTGCCCTTTCGGGAAGTGCGCCGGGGCTGGGCTTGGTTGAATCGACCATGATGGGAATTGCCAAAGACCCATTTCAATTTGGCCTGGCAATGCTCGGCATTATCCTGGGCGCGCCCTTGGCCGAAGAGTTGGTGTTTCGTGGTGCGCTGTTTGCAGGCATTGCGCAATCGCGACTCGGGCGTCCGGGCGCTGTGATCATCAGTTCGGCGCTTTGGGCATTCGTACACACGGGGCCAACGCCGGGGCTTCTGGTTATCGTCATCTTCTTTATGGGCGTGGGGCTTGGGGTGATGCTGCTGCGCTTTGGTTCACTGTGGGTGACAATCGCGTGCCACACCGCGTGGAATACCGTGCAAGCGCTGGCGATCTTGGCGATTGGGACGCATACGTGATCTCCCTCGTCTATGCCGCTTCGCTGAACGGCGTCATTGGCCGGGATGGTGGTCTGCCTTGGCACATTCCATCCGACCTCAAACACTTCAAAGAAGTAACTTTGGGCAAGCCCATTATTATGGGACGCAAGACTTGGGAGAGCCTGCCGCGCAAACCATTGCCGGGGCGGCTGAATATTGTGACCAGCCGGAAGACTGACTTTCAGGCTGAGGGTGCAACAGTGGTTCACGGTTTTGAGGCTGCTTTGATTGCGGGGCAGGCGCCAGAAATCTGCGTGATTGGTGGGGCGGAAATCTTTCAGGCTTTTTTGCCGCATGCGCAGCGGATTTACCTCACCCGGGTTTTGGCCGATGTTGAAGGCGACACATTCATGCCACAGATTTCGCCTGAAGACTGGCTTGAGACATCCCATGCTGCCAAGCAACAGGGCGAGAAAGACAGTCACGCCTTTGAAACTTTCACCTATGAAAGACGACGCAAGTCTTCGTGATTTGTTTTAGGGTGGGTTGAGCGCTAGATAAATCCTGAGAGTTTGGTTGCAAGTTTGGAGAGCATGATGCGGTTGAAAGCGAAGTTGATCATTGGCGTTGCCGTTTTAGCGCTGGGCTTGAATGGTGTGGTTGTGCCGGGGCCGGTGGCGGCACGAGCGGCCGCAGCGCAAGCTCAACTGCTGCCCGATATTGCTGATCTCGCCGAAAAGCTTTTGCCGGCTGTGGTTGAGATTTCGGTGCAGTCAAAAAACCCGGACGCTCCGCAAGGGGCTGGGCCACAGCCACAGGACACCTCACCGTTTAAAGACTTCTTTGATGAGTTTTTGAAGCGCAAGCAGCAGCAGGGTGATAATGGCGCGCCGAAGAAAGATGATACCCCTCAGGACACGCCAAAAGATGCGCCCAAGGATGCGCCCAAGGATGCCCCCAAAGATCAAGGCAACAAGGATTCGCCCTTACCTGATCTCGGCAATAATATGGTGAGCTCCATGGGCTCTGGCTTTATCATTGACCCCAAGGGCATTATTGTCACCAATAATCACGTGATTGCCGATGCGGTGAGCATTCAAGTGCATTTGCAAGACGGAACTCTGCTGAAAGCCGAGTTGGTGGGCCATGACCCGAAGACCGACATCGCCGTCATTCGTGTCAAGCCCGATAAGGATTTGCCATTCGTCAGCTTTGGCGACAGCGACAAGGCGCGCATTGGCCAGTGGGCGATTGCCATTGGCAATCCATTTGGGCTTGGTGGTTCAGTTTCGCTGGGCATTATTTCAGCGCGGGGCCGCGATATTAACGCCGGGCCCTATGATGATTATTTCCAAACGGATGCTGCCATCAACAAGGGCAATTCCGGCGGGCCGCTGTTTGATATTCAAGGCAATGTGATTGGTGTGAATACGGCGATCTTCTCGCCTTCGGGCGGGTCGGTTGGCATCGGCTTTTCGGTTCCGGCCAATGAGGCCAAGACCGTGGCAGCACAGCTGGTCAAATATGGTGAGACGCGGCGTGGTTGGCTGGGTGTCAAGTTGCAAACTTTAACGCCAGATGTGGCCGAAGGTTTGGGCATGGCCAAGCCGCATGGCGCATTGGTGGCCGATGTGACCAAAGACAGCCCCTCTGAAACCGCCGGGGTTAAAGCTGGCGATGTGATCATTGGCTTTGATGGCAAGTCGATTGATGATTCCCGCATGTTGCGTCGGCTTGTGGCGGAAACCGAAGTGGGCAAGGAAATTGCGCTCAGCGTTTTGCGCGATGGCAAGGAGCAATCCCTCAAACTCACGCTCGGTCGCCTTGAAGAGGGCGAAAAGCAGGTCGCGCAACAAGATGCACAGAAGAAGACTGCAGTGGGTGCCACATCGCAGGCATTGGGCATGACGCTGAGTGACATTACCGATGATCTGCGCACAAAATTCAAGATTGGTGAAAAGGTCAAAGGTGCGGTGGTCATTGAAGTGGCCAAGGACAGTACAGCCTCTGATAAGGGCATTGGTGCGGGCGATGTGATTGAAGAGGCCGGTGGCAAGCCCGTGGCCACGGCGGCAGATGTTGCGGCGGCTGCCGATCAGGCGACAAAAGACGGCAAGTCCTCCCTGCTGGCGCTCGTTGCCCATGGCGGCAATGGCGAAGACACGCGCTTTGTGGCCTTGAAATTGAAGAAGTGACGGGCGGTGATTTACGCCGACGTCTGATCATCATCGGGCGATAGGGTCACAACCGGGCGCAGCATCGGGCGTTTGACGCCGAATACAGGTGCACGCGGTGGCCGGATGGGGATCACATCTTCTGCGGACGTGGCCAGTTCGCGCGGTGGGCGATCCAGATTAAGCCCCGTGCCAATGCCACTTTCCACCACTAGGTCTTGGCCGCCGCCAATCATCAGCAGATGTTCAACATCATCACGCCGGATCAGGACCAAGCGGCGCGACTGATCGATTTCGCAATATTCAATGAGGCCAAGGCGCATGCCCTTGCGGCCCCGGGCACGACCCCTGATCATACGGAAGATGATCATCAAGACGACCAGTGCCGCCAGCACGGCGAGGCCTGCGAGAATATAATTCAGATAGGGTTGAAGCTCGGCCATGGCGGGTTCCTTCACTGTTGGGTCACAACCCTAACATGTTTTTGTACAGAACGAAAAGGGTCTTGGCACCGGCACAGTGCGCCGCCAATTGTCTAGCGCGAAGCTTGGCGCTTTGCACTATATTCGATTTCGATTCGGGGAATGGCATGACAGGCGCGACAAGTGGAAATCCTTTGATGAGGCCAATGCTGGCCAATGTGATTTTGCCCTTCGCTGCTGCCGCGCTGGCCTTTGTTGGGTTTTTCAATTTTGTGCCGCAGCCCTTTACGATTTCGGCAGAGGCGCTGCGCTGGCTGGTTTACATTTTATGCTTTCTTGGCGTGGTTTGGATTTTCGCCAGCCTGTTTCGCATGGTTTTAAAGGCGCATCCTGAGGCGGATCGGCAATTCTGTGATGTGCTGGCCGATGCCTCCGGCGATCCCGCAGTGGTTGTCGATGCCAAGGGCCGTGCGGTTTATGCCAATGGGCCTTATTTGAAGCTGGCGTCGAAAGCTGGGGTTTCGCGTTTGATCGGTTTTGATGTGCTCTATTCAGGCTATCCCGATTTTGTCGAGCCGATCTATCAATTGGGGCAGCTGGCGAAAAGCAATACAGCGGCAACACGCGATTTGCGCTTGTCGGCGGGGTCATCTGCTCCTTTTGCTGCGGTGGACAGCGCCAAATGGTTGCGGCTTTCGGTGGCACCGCTCGGGGCCAACAATCGCGGCGGCACAACGCTGTGGCGGTTGATTGATATTACGCAAGACCGGGCCCATCAGGAACATGCCTTTTCACGGTTGCAATTCATCATCTCTTATCTGGACCAAGCGCCTGTCGGTTTTTTCTCCACGCTGCCCAATGGCAAAGTTGATTATGTGAACGCCACACTGGCCACGTGGCTCGGGTTTGATTTGGGCGATGTGCAATCAGGCAAGCTGAAGCTTGAAGAGCTTTTGGGCGCCGAGGGGGCTAAGGTTATTGGCTCGGTTACGCCGGTTGCTGGCGAGCACCGGGTAGATCGTTTTCTTTTGCCGCTGAAAGGCAAGAATGGCCAGAGCGAAGTTTTCAAACTGGTCAACCGGGCGGACTTTGATGGCGAAGGCAAGGCCTTGCCGGCGCGCTGCATGGTGATGCGCAATGAAGATAGCGACGTGGGGGCCACGGATGCGCAGTTGGCGCGGTTTGTTGCGGCCATTCCCATTGGCTTTGCCGAGATGGACGGCAAGGGCAAGATTGTGAATGCCAATGCGGCGTTTCTCAGCTTGGCCCCCGATTTGGGCCGTGGATCGCTTTTGACTGGACTGCTGGATAGCGACAGTGGCGCGGCCTTACGCAAATTGGTGGCGGAGATTGCGGCCAAGCCTGATCAAGCGCTGCCCATGGACGCAAGGTTTTCGGGCGCTGAGCCGCGCAGCGCACATTTTACCTTGAGCGCATCGGGCACAGCAAACCATGTTTCGATTTTTGCTATCGACAAAACTGAAAGCAAACTTCTGGAAGCGCAATTGGCGCAGAGCCAGAAGATGCAGGCCATTGGGCAATTGGCTTCAGGCCTGGCGCATGACTTCAACAATATGCTGACGCCGATCATTGGTTTTGCGGATTTGCTTTTGACTAAGATGCGACCCACTGATCCATCGTTCCAAGATGTGATGAGCATCAAACAGAACGCCAACCGCGCGGCAGGTTTGGTGCGCCATCTTCTGGCTTTCTCGCGCAAGCAGACGATGTTGCCCAAGCCGCATGATCTTTCGGACTCGATGTCTGACCTTGGGATTTTGCTTAAACGCGTGGTGGGCGAGAAGATTGAACTCACGATCAACCATGGCCGTGGGCTGTGGCCTGTGATGGTGGACATTCATCAGTTGGAGCAGGTTCTCGTCAACCTCGCTTCGAACGCGCGAGACGCCATGCCCAAGGGTGGGCGGCTGGAACTTTCGACCTGCAATGTGCCCGCCGCGACCGCGCATGACGTGGGCCATGATCTGCCTGCCGCAGATTACGTGATGGTTCAGGCAGTTGACACGGGCCAGGGCATTCCCAAAGACATCATGAATAAGATTTGGGATCCCTTCTTTACCACCAAGGACGTGGGCAAGGGCACGGGGCTTGGGCTTTCGATGGTCTACGGCTTTGTTAAACAATCGGGCGGCTTCATCTATTGCGACAGCGAAATCGGCAAGGGCACCAAGTTCCGCATTTTCCTGCCACGCCTTTTGCAAGACCTGACGCTGATCGAAGCGCCAAAGCCCATTGAAGTGGAAGCCAAGCGCGAGGACTTCTCGGGCCGTGGGCGGGTTTTGATTGTGGAAGACGAAGATTCGGTTCGCGCTTTTGCGGCGCGGGCACTTTCATCGCGAGGTTATACTGTTGTGGAAGCCAACAGCGGCGAAATGGGGCTTGAGGTTGTGGAGGGTGATGCCGATGGATTTGAGCTTATTCTCTCGGACGTGGTGATGCCTGAAATGGATGGCCCCACAATGCTGAAAGAGCTGCGGCGGCGCAATGTGACAAGCAAATTCATCTTCATGTCGGGCTATGCCGAGGACGCGTTTGAGAAGGCGGCGGATGGGCCCACGGATTATGCTTTTCTGCAGAAGCCGTTTTCATTGAAACAGCTGGTGGAAAAGGTGAAGGCAGAATTGGGTTAGGTTTAGTCGCTTGCATCAAACTGTGAGGTGCTGCACCTAATTTATTGAAGTGAAGACGAAAAATAGCATTTGAAGATTTCTCTTGCGCTTGGAACTAAAATAGAACATAAACAAAACAAGCGCAGAACACAGTTCTGGGTGGTTGGTTTGGTTCACAAATTCAGTTTCATGGGATAAGAGGAGAAGTGATATGGGGCAGGCTCAACTGAAAGTCGTTGAAAACATGGGTACGGACAGGACCAAAGCGCTGGAAGCAGCACTCAGTCAGATTGAACGGGCTTTTGGCAAGGGTTCGATCATGAAGCTGGGGGCCAATCAGGCCCTTGAAGTTGAGGCGATTTCGACAGGCTCTCTGGGCCTTGATATTGCGCTTGGCATTGGCGGGTTGCCACGCGGCCGCGTGATTGAAATTTATGGTCCGGAATCTTCTGGCAAGACGACACTGGCCTTGCAGGTGATTGCTGAGGCCCAGAAGGGCGGCGGCATATGCGCCTTTATCGATGCTGAACATGCGATGGACCCGATTTATGCCAAGAAGCTTGGCGTCAATATCGACGAGCTGTTGATCTCGCAACCCGATACGGGCGAGCAGGCGCTGGAAATTGCCGATACTTTGGTGCGTTCCGGTGCGGTTGAAATTCTGGTGGTGGACTCAGTTGCGGCTTTGACACCCAAGGCCGAGTTGGAAGGCGAGATGGGGGATTCACTCCCCGGCCTGCAGGCCCGCCTGATGAGCCAGGCTTTGCGCAAACTCACAGGTTCCATCTCCAAATCCAATTGCATGGTGATCTTCATCAATCAGATCCGCATGAAGATTGGTGTGATGTTCGGTTCGCCTGAAACCACCACGGGTGGCAATGCTTTGAAGTTCTATGCTTCGGTGCGCCTGGATATTCGCCGCATTGGTGCGATCAAGGACCGCGAAGAGGTTGTTGGCAATCAGACGCGTGTCAAAGTGGTCAAGAACAAGGTGGCCCCGCCGTTCAAGATGGTGGAATTTGACATCATGTATGGCGAAGGCATTTCCAAGGTGGGCGAACTTGTCGATCTTGGTGTGACTGCCGGTGTTGTCGATAAATCTGGCTCTTGGTATTCCTATGAGGGCGAGCGCATCGGCCAGGGCCGCGACAATGCCAAGGTTTTCCTGAAGCAGCATCCAGACATTGCCAATAAGATTGAAGCGGCCATCAGGGCCAATGCGGGCCTGATCGCGGCGCGCATCACTACCGGCTCGATCAAAGATGATGACGACGGCGAGGCTTAAAGCCCGCTCTTCATTTTAATAGAAAATCAGTTTCGGCCCCAGTTGGGCTGATCCCAAGGCAGGTTGCCCCACAACCAACCCCTGCCACCTCGCCGCCAGGTCCTGTCGATCTGGCGGTTTTTTGTGGGCGGGGTGCAATTTCGGGCCTAGCGCGGGCGGGCGGATCATCTGGCCTCACCTCGCCAGAAATTCTGGACGTTTGGGTTTTGACACCTTATGAGAACTGCAAACTCAAATTAGGCATGTTCATGACTGGCTTAGCGCAAATCCGTTCGACGTTTCTCGATTACTTCCACCGCCAAGGCCACGAGGTTGTCCCATCTTCCTCACTGGTGCCGCGCAATGACCCGACATTGATGTTCGCCAATTCGGGCATGGTGCAATTCAAGAACGTGTTTACGGGGGTTGAAAAACGGCCCTATACGCGGGCGACGTCGGCGCAAAAATGTGTGCGCGCCGGTGGCAAGCACAATGACCTCGACAATGTCGGCTATACGGCGCGGCACCACACTTTTTTCGAGATGCTCGGTAATTTTTCCTTCGGCGATTATTTCAAACCCAATGCCATTGAGTGGGCGTGGACCTTGATCACCAAGGAATATGGCCTGCCCAAGGACCTCCTTTCGGTCACTGTCTATCATGACGACGACGATGCCTTCAATTTATGGAAGAAAGTGGCGGGGCTGCCGGACAGCCGCATCATTCGCATTCCCACCTCTGACAATTTCTGGGCCATGGGTGACACGGGGCCCTGTGGACCTTGCTCTGAGATCTTCTTTGATCATGGTGACAAGATTTGGGGTGGGCCGCCCGGTTCGCCCGAACAAGATGGCGACCGCTTTATTGAAATCTGGAATCTGGTGTTCATGCAATATGAACAGCAGAGCAAGGATGTGCGGGTCAGCCTGCCTAAGCCTTCGATTGATACGGGCATGGGGCTGGAGCGCATTGCTGCAGTTTTGCAGGGTACGCATGATAATTATGAAACGGATTTGTTTCGCGCGTTGATTTCCAACATTGAGGAAAACACCGGCGTTGCCGCAAAGGGCGATGCCAAGGCCTCGAACCGAGTGATTGCCGATCATCTGCGCGCCACGTCTTTCATGATTGCGGATGGGGTGATGCCCTCCAACGAAGGGCGGGGTTACGTTTTGCGCCGCATCATGCGCCGTGCGATGCGCCATGCCGAATTGCTCGGCGTGAAAGAGCCTTTGATGTGGAAGCTGGTGCCATCTTTAGTGCGCGAGATGGGGGCGGCCTATCCTGAGCTCACGCGCGCCCAGCCGATGATCACCGAAACTTTGAAGCTGGAAGAGACGCGCTTTCGCGCTACTTTGGTGCGCGGGCTTAAACTTCTGGCAGACGAATCCTCCGCCCTTACTAAAGGGGATGTGTTTTCTGGTGAAACCGCTTTCAAACTTTATGATACCTTTGGCTTCCCGCTCGATTTGACCCAGGACGCATTGAAAGCGCGCGGCGTCACTGTTGATGGCGATGCTTTTGCGAAATCCATGGCCAAGCAAAAGTCCGATGCCCGCGCTGCCTGGAAAGGCTCGGGCGAGGCCAAGACCGACAGCGTGTGGTTTGATATTCGCGAGCGGGTCGGGGCCACAGAATTCCTTGGTTATGACACCGAACGCGCCGAAGGCGAAGTCATGGCCTTAACGCTGGACGGCAAAGATGTGACGGCGCTTAATCACGGGCAGAGCGGGGCCATTCTGGTCAACCAAACGCCGTTTTATGGCGAGAGCGGCGGGCAGACGGGTGATCAAGGCGTTATCCGCCGCGCTGATGGCGCATTGTTTCGCGTGACGGACACGCAAAAGCGTTTGGGCGATGTGTTTGTGCATTATGGCATCGTTGAAAAAGGCACGTTCCGTCCCGGCCAGGCGGTTGAGATGGAAGTCGATCATGGGCGGCGCTTTAACAACCGGGCGCATCATTCGGCCACGCATCTGCTGCATGAGGCGCTGCGGCGCGTGCTCGGCGATCATGTCGCGCAGAAGGGCTCTCTCGTTGAGCCTGGGCGTTTGCGCTTTGACTTCTCGCATTCCAAGGGCATGAGCCATGATGAAGTGGCGCGGGCCGAAACCATTGCCAATGACGTGGTGTTGCAGAATGAAGCGGTGACGACGCGGTTGATGTCTGTCGATGCGGCCATTGCCGAAGGGGCCATGGCCCTGTTTGGCGAAAAATATGGCGATGAAGTGCGCGTCGTCTCGATGGGTCGCAATGCACCGGGCGACAAGCGCGCGATCTATTCGCTTGAGCTCTGCGGCGGCACGCATGTGGCGCGGACGGGCGATATTGGTCTCATCAAGATCATCGCAGAAACCGCTTCTTCGGCTGGCGTGCGGCGGATGGAAGCCGTTGTCGGTGATGCGGCGCGGGCCTATTTGGGCGAGCAGGACAGACGCGTGCTTGCCGCTGCAGCGGCGTTGAAAGTGGCGCCCGCTGATGTGGTTTCACGTATCGACGCTTTGCTCGACGAGCGGCGCAAAATGGAACGCGAATTGGCTGAAGCCAAGCGCGCCTTGGCGATGGGCGGTGGCGGCAAATCAGACACGCAAGTGAGTGAGATCAAAGGCATCAAATTCATCGGGCGCATACTCAAAGGTGTGGCCGCCAATGATTTGAAAGCGCTGGCGGACGAGGGCAAGAAAACTTTGGGTTCAGGCATCGTTGCTCTGGTGGCGCAGGCCGAAGACGGCAAGGGTGCTGTAGTTGTGGCCGTGACGCCTGATCTTGTCGCAAAGTTCAATGCGGTTGATCTGGTGAAGGCGGGCGCTGCTGTTCTGGGCGGCAAGGGCGGCGGCGGGCGGCCTGACATGGCGCAGGCCGGCGGGCCGGATGGTGCAAAAGCGGAAGAGGCTTTGGCAGCGATTATGGCGCTGCTCTAATCCTTATCGGGAAATTGACGTGAGGCAAGGCGGATCAAATCTTCTGCGCTCCGCGTTGCACTGGTTTCAAACTCCGGCAATTGATGCAAGGTTTTGAACCAGGGCAGGCGGCTTTCGATGCCAATCTGGCGGGTGAAGGTGATGCCTGATGGGTCGTCCAAGGTTCCGGCGGCCAGATCGATGAAATCTTCACCCGCCTCATACATGGACAAAGGCGTGCCGCATTTTGCGCAAAAACCGCGCGCGACACGGGCAGATGAGTGAAAAGTAGCAGGTTTTTCTTTGGTCCAGTTGAAGTTTGCCAGCGGCACTTCGATAAAAGCTGCACCCCAATTGCCAAAGGCTTTTTGGCACATGCGGCAATGGCAAATCTCGGCGGCGCGCGGCGCGCCCTGAAATTCATAGCGCAGCGCACCGCATTGGCAACCACCAGTTGTTTGATTTTGTTTCATTTCAGTTGCGTGCGTTAGGGCCAAATTTACCTCTTTTACCGATACTCTCGCCCACCCGGCAACCACTGAATCGCTTCGGGTCCGGGGATTTGATGGTCAAAATATTAGCTTCACACGCAGCAGGATTTCGGCTGGCGCGGATAATTGGTTTTTTGCTGATTCCGATTTTTTATCTGTCGTTCGTTCTCGTCAGCGACACTTTGCATGAGCGCGCTGCTTTGCGCGCCAATCGTAATGCGCTGCAACTGATGGATTTTACATTCCAGACCATGTTGGATTTGGCTGAAGGTTGGAGCGCATCTGACCACCGCACGCAGCTTCTGGCGCAAGGCCCGGCACTGGCCGAAGGTGTGAGCGTTGTGCCAGAGTTTCAGGCTTTGCAAAAAGCCTTTGCTGCTAAAGATTCGACCAAGCGTGAAATCTTGCAAAAGGGCGCTGCCTTGATGACGGCTTTGGGCGATGGGCCGGGCCGCACGATTGGCGCGAACCGCGAGGCCAGTGCCTTGTCAATGTTGGGGGCCGAACTGCTGCCGCGCTTGGTGCTCAATTTCGAACAGCTGCATCGTACAACCGAAGATTCGATGATGGACCACGAGATGGCCACGCAAAAGCTGCCAGATATTGCTGCCGGTGCAACAACGCTTGAGTTTCTGGCCCGCCAATTGGGAGTGGGCACCGTACAGGCCCGCGCGGCTAGCGATATGCCTTCGGCTTATAATCGCTTGTTGCAGACCAGTTGGTGGCTGACGTTTGATGCAGCCCATGACAAGGCGCTTGCTTTCAGCAGCCATGAAGACAGCGCAAGTGCGGTGCGTGGCCTTGAGAGTGCGATGAATTTTTCAGCCCATAAGTGGGTGAGCACGGTGCAAAGCGCTTGGAATGATGTTGACGCGCGGTTGGTGGATATTTCGAACGCCAAACAAAATGAATTGAATGCCTGGACCTATCGCACCCTGGGTTTTTCCCTTGTGGCGATTATTCTGGGCCTGGGCGCTGCCGTTTCACTGTTTCGTAAAACGCTGCGGCAGTTGGATGATCTTGATCTTTCACGCCAGCACGCCGTTGAGGCGCGGGGCGTTGCGGAACGAGGCTCGGCTGAGCTTGCATCGTTGAATGAAGATATGGGGCGTATCAATATTGAGATGAGCGAAAACCTGAAAGCACTTCGGGTTGCACAGGACCAAGTGATCAAGAAAAGCCGAATGGAACAGATGGGTCAGCTGACCGCGACTATCGCGCATGAGCTGCGCAATCCACTGGGCGCGGTGCGTACGTCTGCGTTTTTATTGGAGCGCAAAACCAAAGGCAAGGATCTGGGCATTGATGGGCAGCTGAAACGCATCAACAATGGTGTGACGCGCTGTGATGCCATTATCACACAGTTGTTGGACTTCTCGCGCAGCAAACAGATTGTGACGCATAGTGAAGATCTGGATTCATGGTTAGAAAATACGATTGGCGAAGAGGCACAACGGCTTCCAGCGAGTGTCTCTGTTTCTTGCAACCTTGGCCTTGGCGGAATGCTGGTGCCCTTTGATGCTTCACGCTTGCACCGGGCGCTGAGTAATCTCATTTCCAATGCGGTTGAGGCGATGGTGGGAAATGGCGATGGACAGCTTCGCAACGCCACGCCGAACCCGCAGGTCACCATCACATCGCGGCAGGTTGGCGCGTTTGCGACCATCGAAATAAAAGACAATGGTCCGGGCATTAAACCTGATGACATGCGGCGCATCAGAGAACCGTTGTTTACCACCAAGAATTTCGGAACGGGCTTGGGGTTGCCTGCGGTGGAGCAGATTGTGGTTCAACATGGTGGCACGCTGCATATTGTTTCGGAGTTTGGGCAAGGCTCGACATTTACTTTGCACCTGCCGATTGCGCAGAGTGTCGAGGTAGCAGCATGACCATTATGGTGGGAGAGTAAAAGTGAAAGCCGAAGCAAAGTGTGCGTTGAGCGCAGAGTTTTTGCTACAAATCTTGGACGCGATTCCGGTGCCCATTTTTGCCAAGGACGATCAAGCGCGGTTTATTTTTTCCAACGCTAGACATAACCAACTTTTGGACCGCCCGCATGAGATTTTAATCGGTAAATCTGATGCCGATTTTTACCCGGCTGAAATTGCCGCTGGTTTTCTGGCCAATGATCGAAGTGTGATCGAGACCGGGGTTACATCATCAGTTGAGGAAAGTGCTTCGCTGCGTGAGGGCATGACGCAATCTGTTCTCACCACCAAAGTGCGAATGGCAGCGGATGATGGCAAAAACTATTTGGTGGGGATCAATTACAGCCTCACTGAAATAAAAAAACGCGAGGAGCAATATCGGGCGTTGGCTGAAACAGTGCCCGTTGGCGTGGTCCAAATTGAGGAAGATGACTCGATTAGCTTCTGCAATCCCTTGCTTCACGCGTATTTCGCGAGGTTTGATGGTGCGCTATCACTTGCCGGGCTGCGTGGTCTATTGAGGCAGGGCGATACGTTCCCGGGCCAAGCGGCGCGATTTGAATGTGATTTGCCAGGCCAAGCTGGAGCTGGGCGGCGGGTGCTGGTGATCAGTTCTGGTTGGCTTTTGCTCAGTAAAAATAAACACCGATCCGCCATCGTGAGCGTTGTCGACATTTCCGAGAATGCTGAGCTGAAGCGCATCAATGAAGAAATTCTGCGGCTCAACCGCGAATTGGCTGGCAGCATGAAGCAGCTGAAAGATGCGCAAGACGCTTTGGTCAAAAAAGGCAGGATGGAGCAGATGGGGCAATTGACGGCGACGATTGCGCATGAGCTGCGCAACCCTTTGGGGGCGGTGCGCACCTCCGTGTTTCTTGTCGAACGCAAGATCAAAGACAAAGGCCTTGCGGTTGAATCGCAGTTGCAGCGGATCAACAATGGGGTGACGCGGTGTGACGCGATTATCACGCAGCTTTTGGATTTTTCACGCACCAAGAAACTTGAGTGTCGGTCCGATGATATGGATCAATGGTTAGCGAAGATCGTGGAAGAAGAGGCCCGACGTTTGGCCGCATGTATCGAAGTTGAATGTACGCTGGGGCTGGATGGCGCTTTGGTGCCGTTTGATCCGAGCCGCTTGCAGCGGGCCTTGCTCAATCTGATCTCAAATGCCGCCGAAGCCATGGTGGGCAATGGTGACGTGCCCTTGCCGAGCCAGAAGGAACCGCCGCGCATCCGCATTCGGACGCGCAAAGTTGGTGGCTTTGTTGAAATTGAAGTGGCCGATAATGGGCTGGGCATTTCACCTGAGGCTTTAGAGCGTGTGCGCGAACCTTTGTTTACGACAAAAAGTTTTGGCACGGGCCTTGGCCTGCCTGCGGTGGAGCAGATCGCGGCTCAGCATGGCGGATCGCTGGACGTTTCATCGGAGCAGGGGCGCGGGGCATGTTTTGTGGTGCGCTTGCCGCTCATCGGAATTGAACAAGGGGAGGCTGCCTAATGCGACACTTGAAAATCCTGGTTGTTGATGACGACAGGGACAATGCTGATTCCCTTGGTGAGTTATTTGCAATGGAAGGCCATGATGTGCGCGTTGTTTACAGCGGGCAGGAAGCTATTCATGCCTATTTACAAGCTGATTTTGAGCTGGCTTTTATCGATGTGATGATGCCGGGGATGAATGGCGTTGAAAGCTTCATGGAAATCCGCAAGATGAAGCCCAAGGCCAATGTCTTTATGATGTCGGGCTATAGCGTGGAGGAACTGCTGCGCCAGGCGATGTCAAACGGTGCGCGTGGCATGTTTGCCAAGCCGGTTGATCCACAAACACTGCTCTCCACCGTCAATGAGATTGGCGAGAACGGCGTGTTGGTGGCGCAGGGGCAGGGGCCGCTGTTCTTTAGTGAGTTGCAAAGGCTGGCCAGCGAAGGCAAAACGCGCTGCCGCATCATCAATTCGCCCGGCGCTTTGGAACGTGGCGGAACTGAAGGCGATATGCTGGTTCTCAATATGAACCAGCCGCTGATTGACACGATTGGGCTTTATGCCGCTTTGCGCAAGGTGCAGGATTTGCCACCCACCGCCATATTAACGCCGCAGCTGCCCAGCGAAAAAAGCGAGGATTGTTTCCACGACATGTTGGTGACCGGAATTTTAAGCAAACCTTTTGATCCTGACCGGGTGCTTTCACATATCCAGACGGTTGCAGCATAATAAATCAAATGAGGCGATAAATGACCAAGCAGTTGAGAATTTTAGTGGTGGATGACGATGTGGAAAACGCTGCATCTTTGGCCGAGTTGTTTGAAGCGGACGACCACCGCGTCACCGTTGCTCATGATGGGCAGCAGGCCATTGATGCCTATGCACTTGCAGATTTTGACCTGAGCTTTTTTGACGTGATGATGCCTGTCAAAAATGGTGTCGAGAGCTTTCTCGAAATCCGCATGATGCATCCCAATGCCAAAGTTTATTTCATGACAGGATATTCTGAGAGCGAGCTTCTCGATAAGGCCCGTGGCGGCGGTGCCATGGGTGTTTTCGGCAAGCCTGCGGACCCGGCCGTGTTGCTCGATGTGGTGGAACGTCAGGCGGCTTGAGTTGACATGTCTCCTCCCGTTGAAGAAACGGGAGAGGACGGTTTTTATCCCATCGCCTTTTTCAGATTTGCGTCTACCGCGTCAATGAAGCCCTCTGTTGTCAGCCATCGTTGTTCGGGGCCGACGAGAACGGCCAAGTCTTTTGTCATCTTGCCTTGTTCGATGGTGGCCACCGTGACGCGCTCTAACTCGTTGGCGAATTTCAACAACGCCTCGTTGTCATCCAACTTGGCGCGGTGTTTGAGGCCGCCGGTCCAGGCATAGATTGATGCGGTGGAATTGGTGCTGGTGGGTTTGCCTTGTTGGTGCAAGCGGTAATGGCGCGTCACTGTGCCGTGGGCCGCTTCGGCCTCAACGGTTTTGCCATCAGGCGTGAGCAACACAGACGTCATCAGGCCCAATGAGCCATAGCCTTGGGCGACGAGATCAGACTGCACATCACCATCATAATTTTTGCAGGCCCAGATATAGCCACCCGTCCATTTCATGGCGCTGGCCACCATGTCGTCAATCAATCGGTGTTCATAGGTGATTTTGTTTGCGTCATAATCTGCTTTAAATTCGGCATCGAAAACGGCTTGGAAAATATCTTTGAAGCGGCCGTCATAGGCTTTCAAAATTGTGTTCTTGGATGAGAAATAAACTGGCAGTTTGCGTTGCAGGCCATAGTTCAAGGAGGCGCGGGCGAATTCCATGATGGAGTCATCCAAGTTATACATGGCCATAGCCACGCCGGCGCCGGGGGCCTTGAACACTTCTTTCTCGATCACCTTGCCATCATCGCCGACGAATTTCATCGTCAGCGTGCCCTTGGTGGGGAAGGTGAAGTCGGTGGCGCGGTATTGATCACCGTAGGCGTGACGGCCAATGATGATGGGCTTGGTCCAGCCCGGAACCAAGCGCGGCACATTTTGGCAGATGATGGGTTCGCGGAAAATGCAACCGCCCAGAATGTTGCGGATGGTGCCGTTGGGCGATTTCCACATTTGCTTCAGGTTGAATTCTTTGACGCGGGCTTCATCGGGCGTGATCGTGGCACATTTGACGCCGACGCCGTAAAGCTTGATGGCGTTGGCGGCATCGATGGTGACTTTATCATCTGTCGCATCGCGGTGTTCCATGCCGAGATCATAATATTTCAGATCAATATCGAGATAAGGCAAGATCAGTTTGGTCTTGATCAAATCCCAGATAATCCGCGTCATCTCATCGCCATCAAGTTCGACAACGGGATTGGCAACTTTGATCTTGTTCATGGCGAGGCCTTTGGCTGGGGTTGATTTGCTGGCGGCTATAGCAGGCGCAACGCGCAGCTGTAAATCAGCGCTTTGGTTTAATCGCAACCTTCTTGGTTGCCTTTGCCGCCTTGGGTGGCAGGGTGTTGTTGAAGGCCAAGGCTATTTCCAGCCAGCGCTTGATTTGTGCTTCGGATTTGCAGCCTTCAGGTGCCACAATAATCCAGCCCGGCATCTTGCGCCCACGCATTTCCATTACGGAAGCGCCCGGAAGTTTGGCGGCTTTGGCCTCGTCAACCTTGCCGACGCGCACAATCAGCCCATCTCGCTGTGTGCCGATCACCAGGTTCCCATTCCGCATGAAACCAGTTCCCGAGAACATTTTCTGGGCACTGGCCCCCAATGGAGCCAAGCGTGTGGAGAGTTCGGCAAGTAGATCCATGTCATGAAAGTTAGACCCGGCTGGGTGGGTGTTTCAATAACAATCGGCAATGAATGTATTTTGTCAGTGGTCAGACACGCTGCCTTTGGCTAGGCAGGAGTTCAGTGATTTGGGTAAAGACATGACTGAAAGTGTTGCCACCATAGCGCCAAAGCCCGAGCCAAAGGGCTTGCGGGGCTTTTTTGCCAAGTTGGGGCCGGGGCTTATTGCCGGGGCGGCGGATGATGACCCATCGGGCATTGCCACGTATTCGATCGCTGGCGCGCAATTTGGCACCCAGCTGTTGTGGACGGCGTGGTTCACCTGGCCATTGATGGCCTTTGTGCAGATGATGTGTGCGCGTATCGGCATGGTGACCGGCAAAGGGCTGGCCGGCGCGCTGAGTGCTAAATTCCCCAAGCCTGTGATGATGGCGGTTTGCGTTTCGCTTCTGGCGGCGAATAGCATCAACGTTGGCGCTGATCTCTCGGGCATGGCCGACGCGGCAGAGCTTTTGACTGGGATCAGTTCACATATTTATGTCGTGCTGCTGGGCGTGGGGATCAGCTGGGCGGTCATCCGGTATCGCTATCACCAAATTGCCAATGTGCTCAAATGGCTGGCCATGGTTTTAGGTGCCTATGTCATCACTGGTTTTCTGATCAAGCCGGATTGGGCCAGCGTGTTTGGCAGTTTCACCAGGATTTCAGTTCCGCAGAATGGTGGGCTGGCGATGATCGTGGCGATCTTCGGCACCACCATCAGCCCCTATCTATTCTTCTGGCAGGCGGCCCAAGAAGTCGAAGAAGAAAAGACAATGGGGCGGCGCATGTTGAAAAGCCGTCAGGGGGCCACAAGCAAAGAAATTGAAGACCGCATCATCGATGTGGGCTTTGGCACATTCTTTTCCAATCTGGTGATGTTTTTTGTGATCCTCTGCACGGCTTTGACGCTCAACGCACACGGCGTCACGACGGTTTCGACCTCGCGCGATGTGGCCGAAGCTTTGCGTCCATTGGCGGGCAATGCAGCCATGTTGCTCTATACATTTGGCATTATTGGGGTTGGGCTTTTGGCTATTCCCACACTGACGGGTTCTGCCGCTTATGCCTTTTCTGAAACCTTTCGCTGGCGCGGCGGGTTGGATGAGAAGTGGTGGCAGGCGCGGGCGTTTTATGGCGTGATTGTGCTTTCCACGGCTGTCGGCATTGCCATGGATTTCATCGGCATCAATCCGGTTTCGGCACTGTTTTGGACAGCGGTGATCAATGGTGTTCTGGCGCCGTTTCTGCTGGTTGGCGTTTTGCTGGTGGCGCGGGATCATAAAATTATGCTGGGCCAGCCCAGCTCGATGATGAGCCAGATCGTCGTGGGGCTGACGATTTTGATCATGTTTGGGGCCGCCATCGGCGTGTTTGTCTTTTGACAGATTCGCTTAGGCATGGCAGGGCAGGGTGATGAGCCCTCCCACGCCTTCGGCCAATGCCTTTCACTCTCCCGCCTATGTCAAATATTTCATCAGCCGCGTGGGGCATAGTTTTGCTTTGCAGATTGTTTCCACCGCCATTGGCTGGCAGGTTTATGCCATCACGCATCAGCCGATCTATCTGGCCTATGTGGGGCTTGCGGTGTTTCTGCCGGTTTTGTTTTTGGTTCTTCCATCAGGCTATGTGGCAGACCATTACGATCGGCGCATGGTTTCGGCTGTCTGTTTTGCGCTGGAGGCCATTGCGGCGCTCGGGCTGGTGATCTTTTCGATGGGATCGCAAACCACCGTTTGGCCAGTGTTTGTCTTTCTGAGTTTGCTCGGTGTCGCCTCTGCCTTTGGCAACCCGGCGGCTTCTGCCATCGTCCCGAATTTGCTTTCGAAAGAAGCTTTGCCACATGGCATTTCACTCAACTCCATGACATGGCAAACGTCATCTATCACAGGCCCAGTTATCGGTGGCTTGCTCTATGGCTTTGGCTCGGTTGTTCCCTATGCCGTTTCGTTGCTGTTTTTAGGTGTTGGGCTTGTCGCACTGATTATGATGGGCGAAGTTGATCAACATAAAAATGAGCAAAGCGAGGGCGGGCTGAAAACCATGCTGGCAGGTTTTGCGTTCATCTTGAGCGAGCCCATTGTGCTGGGTGCGATTTCACTGGATCTTTTTGCAGTGCTGCTCGGCGGTGCCGTGGCTTTGATGCCAATCTATGCGAGCGACATTTTGCATCTGGATTCTGCGGGGCTTGGATTGCTGCGTTCAGCACCCGGCGTGGGGGCGATTGCGGTTAGTCTTTGGCTTTCTAAATTTGGCATAAAGGACCATGCCGGAAAAATTCTATTTGTTGCGGTTGGTCTTTCAGGATTTGCCGTTGTGGTGTTCGGCTATTCGCTCTTGCCATGGCTGTCGATTTTGGCTTTGGCGCTTTACGGTGCCTTTGACATGATCAGCGTTTATGTGCGCGAGGTTTTGATGCAGCTGTGGATCCCTGATGCCGTGCGGGGGCGCGTCAATGCCGTCAACAATGTTTTCATCGGCGCATCCAACCAATTGGGCGAGGCGCGCGCCGGGTTTGTGGCAGCATTCATCGGCGCAGTTCCCGCCGCACTGATTGGCGGCGTGGGCACAATGATCGTGGCCGGGGCCTGGAGTTACATGTTCCCCAAACTCCGCAATGCACGGAAACTGACGGGGCGGGATTAGGTGATTTCGATGATTTGGTCTTTGCTTTTCAACCGCGCCAGAATTTCTGGCGGCCGCGCTTAGAAACCCTCAAGCAATTGACGGTGATTGGCATTGCCAACCCGGTACCACACGAACCTTGCGCGATCATCAAGTTTGGCTTGTTCGACAAAATCGTTGTCTTTCGAAACCAACACTGCTTGCGTCTCACAAGCAGTTGCCAAATTGCGGCATCGGATAGTGTTTTGGGACCGAGGCCGCGCACATGTTGTGCCTCAAGACCCTGTGCCCGCAAAGCGATAGCGAAGGAACGTGGAAACATGGCATCAATCAGAAACCGCATTATTCCGCAGCAAAGGTTTGATGGGACAAAACTTTGGCCGCATAATCCAGCGCTGCCGTGATGTCTTGATCTTCCAACTCATATTCTTTGCGAATGGAGGCGCGGTCTTCGCCTGCTGCCAAGAGTTCCAGGATATCTTGCACCGCGATGCGTGTACCCAGGATACACGGCTTTCCGAAGCGGATTTCCGGGTTGATTGCGACGCATTCTGCCAAGCTAGCCATAGGGCCAAGATAACACGAAAAGTCGAAAATGGAAAGTTGACCCTTTCTTGCTTGTTCGCCAGCCGCTATCTGATGGCGCATGGCTGGCACAGACAAAACCCAAACCCGCGATCTAGGCGCTTCACCCACGGTGGTGTTGGTCAACCCGCAGCTGGGCGAAAACATCGGCATGGCGGCCCGCGCAATGGCGAATTTCGGCATGATGGATTTGGTGTTGATGGACCCGCGCGAAGGCTGGGACAGGGAGAAAGCCTTGGCCGCGGCCTCGGGGGCGGCGGAGACTGTGGCGCGGGCGCGGGTGGAGCCGGCGCTGGCTGAGGCTTTGAAGCCTTTCAACTATGTCTATGCCACCACGGCGCGGCCGCGCGGCATGACCAAGGACGTGGTGACGCCGGAACAGGCGAGCGCTGATATGCATGCGCGTATCGGGCGCGGCGAGAGGGTGGCTATCCTGTTTGGGCGTGAGCGGATTGGCCTGACCAATGATGAAGTTTCGCTGGCAGATGTGATTATCTCAGCACCGGTGAACCCGGCTTATGCCTCGCTCAACATCGCGCAGGCGGTGTTGCTGGTGGGCTATGAGTGGTTCAAGCCGATTGCGCCATCATTGGGCATGGAAACGCAGGAACTGCCCGCACTCGAAGGGCCGGGTCTGCAAATGCCCGATACACGGCCCGCCACCAAGGAAGAGCTTTATGGTTTCTTCGATCATATCGAAGGCGAACTTGCCACTGCGGGCTTTTTCAAAACTGCCGACAAACGCCCGGGCATGATGCGCAATATCCGCAATGTGTTTGCGCGGGCGGCTTTGACGGAGCAGGAAGTGCGTAGTTTGCGCGGCATTGTTTCGTCGCTCACCAGAGTGCATGAGTTGCGCAAGGAGAAGCGCGGGAAATGACACGGCCACGGATTTTATTGTTTGATAGTGGCATGGGCGGCCTCACAGTGGCCCGCGCGGTGGCCAAGCAGTTGCCGGACGCGCATCTGATTTATTCCGCTGACAACGCCGGCTTTCCTTACGGAGCGTGGAAAGAGAAGCCTTTGGTCGAACGCATCCGCAGCGTGATGGGGGCTCTGATTGAACGCGCCAAGCCTGACATTGTGGTCGTCGCCTGCAACACGGCTTCAACCATCGCCATTGCGGATTTGCGGGCGCATTTCACTGTGCCTTTTGTGGGTACGGTGCCCGCCATCAAGCCCGCAGCGGCGCAAACCAAATCCGGCATCATCGGCGTTCTCGCGACGCCCGGCACTGTGAACCGCGAATATACGCATTCGCTGATCCACACTTACGCCTATCATTGCAAAGTGTTCCTGCATGGTGCGCCGCGCCTTGCAGAAATTGCCGAGCAGAAATTGCGCGGCCACAAGGTGGATATGGCGGAACTCGTCGATGAAGTGGCCCCGGTGTTCAGAAAACGCGATGGCGGGCGCACGGATGTTGTGGTGCTGGGCTGCACACATTATCCGTTGCTGACGGACGAGATTGCTGAAGTGGCCCCGTGGCCCGTCATCTATATCGACCCATCGCCTGCGATTGCCAGACGCGCGGCGGATGTGGCCGAGGAGACAGTGCTGAAAGGGCTGGACGCTGGCGTGCCTGTGCACGGAACAGTGTTGCTGACAGCGGCGCGGAGTGAAACATCAGAAACCTTGGCGGCGTATGACAGCATGGGATTTCCCAAGCATGAGATTTTGGATTTGCCGGTTTAGTTCTTCAGATCAAAACTTCCAGCCCATGTTTATGCACAATCGTCAGAAGCTTGAGCGCCATGCCGCTGGGGCGTTTTGCTCCGGTTTCCCATTTCTCGACGGTTGACTCGCTTGTGTTGAGATATCGTGCGAAGACGGGTTGGCTGACTTTGCTGCGAATGCGTAATTTTTGAATGTCGCGGGGCGAAAACACAATCGTGTCACTCAAACAAGATTCATCAAAATTGCGCATCGTGGCTTTGTCGATTACGCCAACCTTGTTAAGCGCCCTTGCTGATTCATGAATGGCTTCGAAGGCATCACTTTTATATAATTTCTTTTTCATTACTTGTACTCTCGAAGTATTTCGATCCAATTTTTGTTTTCAAGAAGGGTTTTGATTTGCTGGGGTGTCATCGTTGCATAAGCTCTGGCCAGGGCGCGAAATGCCTTCAATTCAGCTTCATCAATATTGGCTCGATCTTTCTTGGCGAAGACATATTCAAAAATCCAAATATCATTTGCCTTTGACAAAATGATGGCGCGATGCTCATTCTTGTTGAGCCGTTTCTTAAACACACCGCCACCCAAGTCATCGGCTTGTCCAAGCATGACTTGGGTGATGGCATTTGACAGCTCTCGGTCTGATATGCGGGCTTTTTTCGCAGCCCTTGCAAACCAAGCCGTTTTGAAACAGCGCATTCTTTTTGGTAGCACCCAGTGCTACAAAAGTCAAATCTGGCATTCGGTTTGACAATCCCTCCCGCCCCGGCTATCAGCCGCGCACCAGCGGGTTCGCCCGCTTTTTGCTTACCCGTGATGTTGTTTGCAACATCTGTCGGCCCGAAAGGGAAGAGGAGGGTGGGCTCCAACCCAACTGGTTGGGGCTGTAAAGATCGCAACTTAAGTTGTGCGCCTTTGCGCCTCGGCCTCTTTTTGAGAGCTGTAAAATGACAAAGCGTGCAACCGCGAAATATAAGATTGATCGTCGCCTCGGCGAGAACATTTGGGGTCGCCCCAAGTCTCCTGTCAACAAGCGTGAATATGGCCCCGGCCAACACGGCCAGCGCCGCAAGGGCAAGATTTCAGACTTCGGCACGCAGCTGCGCGCCAAGCAGAAGCTGAAGTTCTATTATGGCAGCATTTCTGAGCGCCAGTTTTCGAGCTACTATAAAGAAGCCTTGCGCCTCACAGGCGACTCTTCTGAAAACCTCATTGGCCTTCTGGAGCGCCGCCTTGATGCGGTGGTGTACCGCGCCAAGTTTGCTCTCACCGTGTTTGCTGCGCGCCAGTTCGTGTCGCACGGGCATGTGAAGGTCAATGGCAAGCGTGTCACCATTCCATCCATTCAGCTCAAAGTGGGTGATTTGGTTGAAGTGACCGCCAAGGCCCGCGAATTCCCCGTGGTGATGGAAGCGCTGGCGACAGCTGAGCGCGACACTCCGGATTATATCGAAACCAATGGCAAGGACACGGCGAAGCTGACGCGCATTCCCACGCTGACGGATGTACCATATCCTGTGCAGATGCAGCCCGCGCTCGTGGTGGAATTCTATTCGCGCTGATTTTTTGCGGCGTGGTGTGAAATTGAACGGCGGGGGAAACCTCGCCGTTTTGTTTTTGATCATTCAATGTCATCCCCGCACGTGTTGCGGGGATGACATTGTTGATGTGGACGCAGGAGTTTGAAATGAGCGACACGGTGGACCGGATTGACGACCTTGAACTGCGACTGTCGCATCAAGACAAGGCGCTCAGCGATCTCAATGACATGGTTCTGGCGCAGTGGCGCAAGATCGAGGCGCTGGAGCGGCAACTCAATCGCATGGGTGAAGAGATGCAGGATATGACACAAGCATCAGCGCCCGTGGATAAACCACCGCATTATTGAAACGCCGCTGCCACCTTCGCGTCCGCCACGGCAAAGCAACCCGCAATCGTTGGGCTGATCGGGAGTTCGCGGTAGGCGCCCAGCGCGCCGTTGTCGTGCAGGCGGCCGGCAAGCCCGGGCTCATCGCTGGTCACTACCCAGATAAAATCAAAGCTCGATTGGCGGACCACATTGGCACCTGCGGCCACGATGGTGGCCATTGCCTGGTTTTCTTGAACGCCCGGTTCAAACACCGCGAGCATCGTGCCTGTGGCCTCAGGCGGCAGGGCGCTGCGATGCATCAGGAATGTCATCACTGCGACCCAGGCCAGCAACACGCCTGCGAAGAGCGAAAGCGCCAAGCGATGGCCCGGCCAGATCATGCCGCCGCAAAGCTTGCGGCGCGGCGCTCACGGATGGGCAAGTGCACGATGGCTGCGAAAATTCCCAGACCCACGCTCATCCACCAGACGGGATTGTAGGAACCGAACATGTCATAGAATTTTCCGCCTAGCCAGACGCCGAGGAATGAGCCGATCTGGTGGCTTAAAAACACAAAGCCATAGAGCGTTCCCATATAGCGGGTGCCGAACATCACCGTGATCAGACCCATAGTGAGGGGCACTGTCGAGAGCCAGAGCAAGCCCATGGTTGCGGTGAAGAACAAGGTTGAGGTTTGGGTGATCGGTAGAAGGATGAAGGCCGCAATCGCGGCGGCACGCATCACATAGATCAAACTCAAGGGCACACGTTTTTCGCCGCGCCCGCCGATGATGCCTGAGGTATAGGATCCCACCACATTGAACAGGCCGATCAGTGCCATGGCGAAGCCAGCGAATTCCTTGGTCATGCCATGTTCTGCGAGATAGGGCGGCAGATGTACTGTAATAAAGGCCAAGTGAAAGCCGCAGACGAAAAAGCCGGAAACCAGCAAAAGATAAGACGTGTGGCCGAAAGCTTTGGTGATGGCCTCGGACATGCTCAAATCTGTTTCACCCACAACTTTGGTGCTGGTCTTGGTGTTCTGCACCAGCAGAGGTGCGGCCAAGGGTACAATCACCAAACACGACGCGGCCAACATGTAAATGGCGGTGTGCCAATCATAGGCCGTGATCATGGCCGCAACGATGGGCGAGAAAACGAATTGGCCGAGAGAGCCAGAGGCAGTGGCCATGCCAAAGGCCCAGGAGCGTTTTTCGGGCGGCACGATGCGGCCTAGGGCGGCCATGACAATGCCGAAAGAGGAAAGTGCAATTCCAAGGCCCGCTACCAAACCGCCGCCCAGATGCAGCAGAATGGGCGCATCGGCATAGTTCATCGACACGACGCCCAGCGCATAAATGACCGCCCCCACCATCAAGACCCGCGCCGAACCATAGCGATCAGCGAGTGCACCAGCAAAAGGCGTGCCGATGCCCCAGAGCAGGTTTTGCAGCGCCATGGCGAAGGAATAGGTTTCGCGCGGCCAGTGATGGGCCTCAGAAATTGGCAGTGTGAATTGCCCGAATGTGGAGCGCACCCCAAAGTTGATGATCGATACCATGCAGCCCGCGACAATGATGGTGGCGGGCAGAAAATACCACGGCGTTGATTTTTGGGTGATGGTCATGCTTGCTCCTCAGCTCGCAGCATAAAGGATTTGCCGAATTCTGCCACAGCCACGCCCAGTAAGATGATGAGGCCGGCGAGCAGGGTTTTGGCACCGGTTGCCTCGCCCAGAAACAGCCAGCCAAAAAGCGCGATGCAGGGCGGGATCACATAAAGCGACGCGCCCACCGATGTGGGTGGCAACTTGCCCGCCGCATAGTTCCACAGGTTGACGCTGAGCAGCGTGCCGATCAAGCACATGATCAAGAGTGCGAAAATGGCACTATGGCTGAGGTTCAAAAATGTATGCAGCGTTTGGCCATTGGCGAAAAGCAATGAAGGCGGCGCGCAGAGGATGGTGGTGACGAGTGTGACTTTCAGCGGGCCGTATTTCTTGATCAAGGGCTTGGCAAAGATGACATAGACGGCCCAAGCGGCACAGCCAAACAGCATCATCAAACCGCCGAAGACGGGGTTGCCACTGGCAGTGCTGTTCAGGCCATCTTCGAAAAGATAGACCGTGCCCGCGAAGGAGATGAGCAGGCCAATGATGACAGCCATCGAAAGGCTTTCTGCACCCACCGCGATGGCGAGCGCTGCAATCATCAAAGGGTTGGTCGCGTAAATCATGCCGCCCGCACCCGGGCTGAGATTGGCGAAACCGAAGTTGGAGCCGATGTAATAGCCGAAGTTTCCAATCATCCCGACCAGCAGAAAAGTTTTGATGTCCTGGCGTTCAATCCTGGGGCCGATGAAGAGGAGCGGCAGCACAGCAAACAGCGCGTTGGTCCACATGCGGATGACAATGGAGTCCGCCGGGCCGGTTTCCAAGGCAAAGGCGCGCACGAGACTGGGAGTGACGCTCCACACGATGATCGTGGTGGCCAAGGCGAGGAAGGGCCAGAGGTACTTTGAGGACATGGCCCATAAAGGGCAGTGCGAGGTGATTGGTCAACCACCGAAGCGGCATGGGCGGTATGAACTCGCCATAGGCACAAAGAAAACATTACAAGAACAACTCGCCAGCGGGTTTGGTTTTGGCTATAAGATTCTCATGCTGAACGCCCTTTCCATTCGTGACATCGTGTTGATCGAGAAGCTTGACCTTGCACTCGACAATGGCCTGACGATTTTGACGGGCGAGACCGGTGCGGGCAAATCTATTTTGCTCGATGCGTTGGGCCTTGCTCTGGGGGCACGGGGTGATTCCAGCTTGGTGAGGGCCGGGCAGGCCAAGGGCATCGTTGCGGCCTCATTTTCGCTGCCCAAGGCCCATCTGGCCTTGGCCTTGCTGGCGGAACACGCGATTGATACGGAAGGCGAGATTATCATTCGCCGCATTCAAAATGCCGACGGGCCGAGTCGCGCCACGATCAATGACCAGCCGGTGAGTTTGAATTTGCTGCGGCAAGTTGCGGCTTTGCTGGTGGAGCTGCATGGTCAACATGCCGACCGGGCGCTGGTGGATGTGGCCGAACATCGGCGTCTGCTTGACGCTTTTGGTGGGCTTGAGGGGCAAGTGCAAAAGCTTTCAGTGCTGTGGCGGGGGATGACGTCTGCTGCCGAAGAATTGAACCATCACAAAGCTTTAATGGCCAAAGCGGAAGCAGAACGTGAATATCTGGAACATGCGGCGGAAGAGCTTGGTGCTTTGTCACCCGAGCCAGATGAGGAGCGCCTGCTGGCCGACAAGCGCCAGCTGATGATGCAATCTGAGCACTATGCTTCGGCCTTGGACGAAGCCGAGGGTGCTCTTTGGGGGGAGACGAATGCCGAGGCCCGGCTCAATGCGGCTTTGCGAAAGCTGGAGCGGCGCAAGGATGGGGCGGGCGGACGTTTAGATGCAGTGTGCGTGGCGCTGGAGAGGGTGTTGCTGGAACAGAATGAAGCCGGCCGGGCGATTGTCGAGGCGCGGCGCTTGTTTCAATTTGACCCCAAAGACCTTGAGAATTCTGAGGAACGGCTGTTTGCGCTTCGGGCCGCAGCGCGGAAGTTCAAATGCACCGTCGATCAGCTCGCCGATAAGCGCGCTGGCTTTGAAGCAGAGCTGCAATCGATCAGCGATGGTGGCGCACGGTTGAAGTCACTTGAAGCGGCCCATGCCGAAGCCAAGGGTGCCTATGAAAAGGCGGCAGATGCGGTGAGTGCGGCGCGGCGCAAAGTGGCCAAGGGGTTGGACAAGGCGGTCTTGTCTGAACTTCCCGCCTTGAAACTCGATAAGGCCCGCTTTGCCACGGAGATCACTTCTGATGCGGGCCACCCGCAAAGCGATGGCATAGATCGGGTGGAATTCGTGATTGCCGCCAACCCCGGAACGCCGATGCAGCCCTTGATGAAGGTGGCATCTGGGGGTGAATTGGCGCGTTTCATGCTGGCGCTGAAAGTGATCTTGGCGGCCAAGGGGTCTGCCCCTGTGCTGATCTTTGATGAAATTGATACGGGTGTGGGCGGTGCGGTGGCTGATGCGATTGGGCAGCGCCTGTCGCGCCTTGCCAAGGGATTGCAGGTTCTGGCTGTCACGCACTCTCCGCAAGTGGCGGCCAATGCTTCGCAGCATTTGCTGATTTCGAAGATGGAAGATGTCGGCGGCAAGCGCATGGTCACGCGGGTTACAGCGCTTTCGGCCCAAAGCAGGCGCGAGGAGTTGGCGCGGATGCTCTCTGGCGCTTCGGTGACTGAGGCGGCGCGCGCTCAAGCGGAAGAATTACTGGCGGGGCGGGGATGAGCCGGAAGGAAACTGCGGAGGAACACGCTCGGCTGGCGGTTGAGATCGCGACGCATGATCTGGCGTATCATCAGCACGACGCGCCGACGATTTCGGATGCCGATTATGACAAGCTGCGTTTGCGCTTGCTGGAGCTTGAAAAGCAATATCCAACGCTGGCGAGGAATTCAGTTTCGCAGAAAGTTGGCGCAGCCCCTTCCGGTAAATTCGCCAAGGTGAAACATGCCGTGCCGATGTTGTCGCTGGCCAATGCTTTCGCCGACGAAGAGGTTGAAGAATTTCTGGCGCGGATGAAACGTTTTCTGGGCCTGCCGGAAACCGCAGAACTCGCGGTGACGGCAGAGCCCAAGATTGACGGGCTTTCGATGTCACTGCGCTATGAGAACCGTAAGTT
>Ga0209069_10000103_pt1 | contig 30081 bp, 30 predicted proteins | sample Str013_2_FD_187202 | JGI IMG/M metagenome (GOLD analysis project Ga0209069, IMG submission 187202) | Freshwater sediment microbial communities in response to fracking from Pennsylvania, USA - Straight Creek_MetaG_SC_2013 (SPAdes) (version 2) | ecosystem: Environmental > Aquatic > Freshwater >...
CTATGACAATCCTCACTGTCTCAATCCAGGGGTTCACCCTTCAAAATCACATATGTGGGATTTTCATTCTGTCTCACTCTAAGGGTGCACCTCAGAGTGTTTTCCGATGAGGGGTTTCATTTGGGACGAATTGCGTAAGTCCTTTAGATCTTGGGATACAGAGGGAGGGCAGGCCCGCGAAGCAGTCCAATCGCCGTGATCGCCGGAATCGCGCGTGATCGCCGTGATCGGAAAAGGCAAACTTACCACTGATTAACATTGATGACACTGATCGGAAAGAAGCCGGAGAGGCAAAACCACCCAAACCCGCGCCAAATTGGGATGTGTTGCGTAAGTCTTTTAGATCTTGGGATGAACCGGGAGGGGCGCGAGGAGATTGCCAAAATCGCCGGAATTGCCAAAATCGGGAAATAGAAAACGAAACGGCAAAAACCGCAGCCGAGGGCACCTCCACCCCGGGCCTGCGCTACACGATTAGCGTTTGGATGAATCTTAACCCTAACCGCACAGGCAGGAGTGCTTGTGCCACACAATCCGCCAAGGGATAAGTTTTTGCGAGGGGCTGGGTGGCGGGGACTGTACCTGACCATGTAGTATGTCCTCCGCGTTCTGGAAGCTCCAAAGCGCATCCAGGCACAAGAGGTGTTCGGCATGAAAAAGATCAGTGTCACTGTGAACGGAACCACGCACCAGAGTGAAATTGAACCTCGGTTGCTCCTGGTCCATTATTTGCGCGATGTTCTGGGTCTTACTGGAACTCACGTCGGCTGCGAAACATCACTCTGCGGCGCATGCACCGTGATGGTGGATGGCCAGGCCGTGAAGTCCTGCACCGTGCTGGCCGCGCAAGCGGACGGCTCCACCGTCACCACCATTGAAGGTCTGGCTGCCGGCGGAACTCTGCATCCCGTCCAGCAGGCGTTCTGGGAGCACCACGGACTCCAATGCGGATACTGCACACCCGGCATGATCATGGCCACGGCGCAGATCCTGCAGCGCAATCCTGACCCCAGCGAAGAAGAAATCCGCCACGGCATTGAGGGCAACCTCTGCCGCTGCACCGGATACCAGCACATTGTCCAGGCAGTGCAATGCGCTGCGAAGAAGATGAAGTCCCAACCAGCACCTGCGAATAGCTAACACCGCAAATGAAGAGGTGAAGACTTATGGCGGAAAAAGTTGTAGGCAAAGGCATCAAGCGTACGGAAGATCCCCGGCTCATCCAGGGACTGGCCCACTACGTGGACGACATCAAGCTCCCGGACACGCTGCACGCCGTTTTCGTGCGCTCCATCTACGCACACGCGCGCATCAAGAAAGTTGACGTGGCTGCCGCGCAGAAAACTCCCGGCGTTGTGGCCGTGTATACCGGCAACGATATTTCCCAGAAGATCGGCCCCGTTCCCTGCGGCGCGGCCATCCCGGACATGAAGCAGCCGGACCACCGCGTGTTGGCCACCGACAAAGTCTATTGGGTTGGACATCCCATCGCCGTGGTCTTTGCGGAAAACAAATACATCGCGCGCGACGCCGCCGACAAGATTGAAGTAGACTACGAAGAACTGCCTGTAGTCCTGGACGAAGAGAAGGCCGCCGACCCCAAGAGCCCCGTGATCCACGAAAAGATCGGCAGCAACATTGCCTACAAACTCACGGCCGGCGAAGGCGACATTGAAGCCGCGCTGAAAGCCGCCGACAAGATCGTGAGGCAGAAGATTTACCACAAGCGCCTGGCGCCCATCGCCATGGAAGGCCGTGGCGTACTCGCGCGCTACTATCCCGGCGAGCAGGAACTCACACTGTGGACTTCCACGCAAATTCCTCATCTGGCGCGCACGCAGATTTCGCTCATGCTCGGTTTTCCGGAAAACAAACTGCGCCTGATCGCTCCGGAAGTGGGCGGCGGATTCGGTTCCAAGCTGAACGTTTACGCCGAAGAAGCCATCATGGCCTACGCATCCATGCAACTCGGCCGTCCGGTAAAGTGGATTGAAGGCCGCCGCGAAAACATGCAAGGCACCATCCACGGACGCGGCCAGGTTGGCTACATTGAAATCGGCTGCAAGAAAGACGGCACCATCACCGGTTTCCGTTACAACGTGTTTGCCGACATGGGATCGTACTTCCAGTTGCTCACGCCGGCCATCCCCACGCTCACCGGTCTGATGCTTTCCGGTTGCTACAAAATTCCCGCCATCCAGATGAACGTGACAGCGTGCTTCACCAACAAGATGTCCACGGACGCCTACCGCGGCGCCGGACGTCCGGAAGCAACCTACGTCATCGAGCGCGCCATGGACCTGGTTGCCGCCGAACTCGGCATGGACGTGGTGGAAGTCCGCCGCAAGAATTTCCCTGAGCCTTTTGGCGCGGAGAATCCTTTCAAAGTTGCCACCGGACTTTTCTATGACAGCGGCAACTACCAAGGCGCCCTGGATAAAGCCCTGAAGATGGTCGATTACACCAAGCTGCGCGAAGAGCAGAAGAAAGCGCGCGCTGCAGGCCGCTTGATCGGCGTTGGCGTTTCCACTTACGTGGAAATTTGCGCCATGGGTCCTTCGCCCGCGCTGCCCGCCGGCGGATGGGAATCTGCCACCGTGCGCATTGAGCCCACGTGCAAAGTCACCATCCTTACCGGAGCGTCACCGCACGGCCAAGGACAGGAAACCTCCTTCTCGCAGATTGCGGCTGACGAGCTCGGCGTTACCGTGAATGACTGCACGGTGATCCACGGCGACACGGCAGTCGTGCAATACGGCATCGGCACCTTCGGCAGCCGCGCAACCGCCGTCGGCGGCACCGCCGTCTATCTGGCGTTGCAAAAACTCAAAGTCAAGGCCACCGGCATGGCCGCACACATGCTCGGCGTGGACGCAAAGACTGTAACCTTCGACGACGGCAAGTTCACGAGCGGCGGCAAGAGCGTAACGATCCAGGAAGTCGCGCTCAACGCTCACCTCGCTAAAAATCTTCCTGCCGACATGGAACCCGGACTTTCCGCCACCACGTTCTTTGAACCCAAGAACTTCACCTTCCCTTTCGGCACGCATATTTGCGTTGTCGAAATCGACCCCGAGACCGGCGAGATCCAAATCCAGCGCTACATTGCGGTGGATGATTGCGGCAAAGTCATTAATCCTCTTCTGGTCCACGGACAAATCCACGGCGGCATTGTGCAGTCACTCGGCCAGGCGCTGTTTGAAGAAGTTGTTTATGACGAACAAGGCCAGCTTATCAGCGGCTCGCTCATGGACTACGCTGTCCCCAAAGCGGCGCAGGTTCCGTGGATGGAACTGGACCGCACCGAAACTCCGTCACCGGTGAACCCGATGGGCGTAAAAGGCGTGGGCGAAGCCGGCAGCATCGGCGCAACTCCGGCCATCGTGGCCGCCGTGGTGGACGCGCTTGCGCATCTCGGCGTTCGACACTTGGACATGCCCATTAAACCTGAGCACGTCTGGAACATCCTGAAGAAAAACAAAGCTGGCGCGGCATAACAGGAGAAGATCATGATTCCGGCAAATTTCGATTACATCACCGTAAAGAGTCTGGACGAAGCGCTCTCTCTCCTGGCCAAGCATAAAGACGACGCCAAGATTCTTGCCGGCGGACACAGCCTGCTGCCCGCCATGAAGCTGCGCCTGATGCAGCCCAAGGTGCTGATCGACATCGGCAAGATCAAAGAGCTTTCCTATATTAAGGAGGAAGGCGGTCAGATTCACATCGGCGCCATGACCACCCACTTCCAGATTGAAACGTCCGCGCTCTTGCAAAAATCGTGTCCGCTGCTGCCGGAAACGGCAACGCAACTGGGTGACATGCAGGTCCGCAACAAAGGCACGATTGGCGGCAGCGTTGCCCACGCCGATCCTGCCGCTGACTGGCCTGCGGCCGTGATCGCTGTTGGCGCGGAAATTATCGTCGTCGGGCCGAAAGGCGAACGCGCCATCAAAGCCGACGACTTCTTCGTCGACATGCTCACCACCGCGCTGCAACCTGGAGAGCTCGTAAAAGAAGTCCGTTTCGCCGCGCCCAAAGGCAAAACCGGACAGGCTTATATGAAAGTCCGGCACCCTGCCTCCGGCTTCGCCGTGGTCGGAATCGCCGTCACGCTCACCGTTGACGGCGGCAAGTGTGCAGCCAGCGGCGTTGGAGTCACCGGCGTTTCGTCCAAGCCGTATCGCGCCAAAGGCGTAGAGGCCGCGCTGAAAGGTTCTGCCCTGGACGCCAAGTCTCTTGCCGCTGCGGCCTCGCACGCGTCGGACGGCGTCTCCGACGCCATTAGCGAACTGTACGCAACCGGAGAATACCGCAAGCACTTGGCGGAAATCTACACGCGCCGCGCACTGGAAACAGCCGCCGGACGCGCAAAGTAGGACGACAACCACAAAGGACACGACGGACTCACGAAGGAAATCGCAACCGAGCCTAAGCGGATGTGGGAGAAATATCTGGTGCAGCAGGACGGCTTTCCCTTTGTGTTCCTTCGTGTCCTTTGTGGTAAAGAGGTTTTGTTTGAAGATCGAAGGCACTGAAAAAATCAACGCCACACGGGAACGCGTGTTTGACTTGCTCACGGATCCCGCCATCCTGCAGAAGTGCATACCGGGCTGCGAGCAGATGGAAAAAATCGGTGACAACCAGTACAGCGCCAAGCTTTCTGCCGGCGTCGGTCCGGTAAAAGGCGTTTTTACCGCCACGGTATCGATGCAGGACTTGCGCCGGCCGGATCACTACAAACTCGTGGTCGAAGGAAAAGGTCAACCGGGATTCGTGAAAGGTTCTGGCGAACTGAACTTTGTTGACGATGGCGGACTGACTCAGGTCCAGTATTCCGGCGATGTAAACGTCGGTGGACTGCTGGCCAGCGTGGGCCAACGCATGATCCAGGGCGCTGCCAACATGATGAGCGGCAAATTCTTTGCCAACCTGGAGAACGAAGCTAAATCCACGGACAGTTAGTCGCGCTACTGCGCCAGGCTTACCTGCTCATGATTGTTCGCGCGCTCCCTGACTTGTCCCACGGACTGCGTCAGCAACACTTGGCCATCCTTAAACACAAGTCGCAACCGGTCGTCCCGATCCATTTGCCCTGTCGCCGACCTGTGTGTTGACCATTCTCCATTTACAAAATGCAGCGCAAGCCGTCCGCGCTTGGACATTTTGTCATGGCCTTCCACCGGGTCTTTAAACACATCACGGTCTTCGCCGTTCACCGTAACGTTAGAGCATTTAAAAGCAAATTTCTGCGTGTCGCGATTCAGTTGTTGCAACAGCGCGCCGCCCATGCCGAACGTGATGTTGTCGGCGGACCATCCTGCACGATTCATGGCACTCAGCGTGTCCTGGATTGTCCAATAGTTCACGCCATCGCCCTGGATCACTCGTACTTTCGGGTTCAGTACCCGATAGCTTTTCGCGTTGATTTCGTAGCCAAACTTTTCTCCTAGAATTTCCAGGACCTTCAACACCGTCTCCCGCGGATTGCCCGAATCCGGCCTCACGACCAGCGTCCCCTGGCGGCCAAGAACTTTTTCGTGCAATACATCGCCCCAGAGTTTCTCGCAAGCTTCATAGACGTTGTAGGAATCGCTCACCACGGCGACAATCCCTTGTGGAAACTGGCTCAGCATGTTGCTATAGGCCCGTACTTCGTTCTCTCGTCCCCAGGAAGTAATGGTTGAATGTTCCGCCGCCGGAACGCTGAATCCTTCCATCTCTTCTGATTTGTAGTGCTGCTGCAGAATGCGGATGCCAGCCACCGTGTCCGTGCCTTTAAAGTTGATGAGGTGGGCCGCCGCGCCAATGCCTGCGGTCTCTTCGCTCGATACGCCGCGATAGCCGAAGTCGTGCAGCTTGAAGTCAATCAGGGCCGGATCGCCCGAGCGCTCCAGCGCTGTCATGAAAATCTTGCGGATACCCCGCGACAAAGTCGCCACGGTAATCGGATACCAGACTTTCAGTAGCAGTGTCTCCAGGTAATTCGTAAGCCAGAAGCATTTCGGATCGGTATTCTCAATCGTCATCAGGACGTTCTGCACATCCACGATGCTGCCTTCTTCCACCGCTCTGATCTCCACCGGCAATTTCCCGCCATGTTCGCGGACGATATGCATCCAGCCTTCGCCGTTGAACATGCCCGGTCCAAGATGCTGGTCCACGAATTTCTGCGCTTCGTGGACGTCACCTTCCGTCACCACGGCGCCGGCCAGATATTTTTGCAGGTAATATTGCAGGCCAAAGAAGACCACCTGGCCAAACATGCCGCCGCGTGATTCAAGATAGCTGTAGACCTTCTCGGTCCCCGGCGGATACTGCTTCCAGTGCGTGAACTTATAGCTGTCAGTTTGCAGGATGAGGTTGTGGGATTCGGTCCGGAGCATCGCCTTGCATGGTCTCATGCGCAGGGCCTCATGAGCAACGATCAAGGCGCAAACGCTTTTAGCAGCGCTGCTGGTCTTTACTTTTGGTGGCCGTCGAGTTTCGCCAGCTTCTGGTCCAGCTCGTGCAACGCTTGTTGCAGTGATTGCTTGTAGCGCTCGTTTGTCGCGGATTCCATCTGATGCAGGATGTATTTGCGGGAAAGTTCCAGGCTTTGGGCTTCCCGCTGGATTTGTTTTTGCTCTTCGCTGCGTTGCTCTTGGGGCTTGGGGGCTTTTTCGCCTGCGCTCTCCATTTGCGACTCAACGGACTTGCTTTCCCATCCTTTTGCCATGCGGTAATTATAGGCCGCTGGGCTTCCTGGGAAAATACCTGCAAAAGCAAACGGCCCATCTCTTTCGGGATGGACCGTTTGTTACATTGGGCGCCTAAGCCCGACCGGCCTTGTCGCCAAGCTCTCCTGGCGGTCGAGTGCATTTCTACATCTGGTTCTTGAGCGAATATCCCACGGACACGGTAAAGCGCTGTGCGCGCGGACCGCTGAATTCCACGTTGTTGCGCACAAAATAGACATGCGCTTCCGGACGGATAAAGATACTGTTGGTCACGTAGAATTTTAGCCCGCCGCCCACGTGCGTCGTAAGGTGATTGCTGCTGCTGAAATTGGTGCAACCAGTGAAGGTGCCGCAGCTGAGAAACGGCGTATAGAAGCGGATGCTCTCCATGCCGATGCCGCCTTGCAATTCCGCCTGCACTCTTTTGGTGATTTGCGGGCCATAAACCGCGTTGAAGTCATAAAAGAGCGGACGGTAGGGTTGCTGGAAAATGTCTACGTTCTGGTTGACTCGCCATGAAGCAGCCATTCCCACGCCAATGCCCTTCTTGAATAGAAAATCTCCGCTCAGGGTTGTATAACCGCCGCCGCTGATGGTTTGCGGGAAGTGGTTGATCGTGGTGGTGGTCAGTGCATCGCCGGCGGAGGCGGGTTGACCGGTAAGGGTGCCGATGCCAAACGCCACATCCAGTTGCTGGGCTTGTGCCGCGCTGGCCGTGAATAAGATTAAGCAAAAAGCCGAAACTACGAGCAATAGTCTTTTCAAGGTAGTCTCCAAGCATTGTGCGGTATCGGCGGGCTCGTGTGTTCTCTCGCCCTGTACCTTTACCTTTAGTCTGCGATTATCCCTCCGCCCGCGCGCCCATGTCTACCAAAGGTTCGCTCTCGGACAAAAGGAACCAAGCCTGATACCAACACTGGTCAGAAGCAAAAGTTGCTCGCTTTGGTTGCCCAACTTGCAATCTATTTACTCGCTCGCCTGTTATTCTGGAAGGTGAACTTCTCCTGCCGGGCGATTCTCTTTGATCTGGATGGTGTCCTGGTGGATTCCACTCCGGCCGTGGCCCGGGTCTGGGGACGGTGGGCGCTTGCACATTCTCTCGCGCCAGACATGGTCATTGCCACCGCGCACGGCCGCCGCAGCATCGAAACCATCCGCAAAGTCGCTCCACAGTTGGACGCTGCCGCTGAAAATGTTCACGTCGAGCGCCTGGAAATCGCGGAACGGGAAGGCGTGACGGCGCTGCCCGGAGCTGCTCATATCCTGGCCGCCTTGCCGCAAGATCGTTTTGCCATTGTCACCTCGGCCACGCGGTCCCTGGCCATTGCCCGCCTGGGTTATGCTGGCCTACCCGTTCCGCAAAACATCATCAGCGCCAATGACGTGGTCAACGGCAAGCCTTCTCCCGAACCTTACCTGAAGGGCGCCGGGCTTCTGGGAATTGCGCCGCAAGACTGTCTGGTCTTTGAAGACACGCCGGCTGGGATTGCCGCCGCCCACGCCGCTGGCATGCGTGCTGCGGGACTGGTTACAACTTATCCCGCTGACGATCTCCGGCAAGCCGATGCCCTGATCGCATCTCTCTCCGAAGTTCACCTAGCCATGACCTCTGACCGGCTCACTGTCACCTTCACGCTTTTGGCGGCTGGCCACCGGACTTCCTGATCGTTTCCAGCGGCACGCCCAACCAGCTCGCGAGCACAGCCTCAATCGCTTCCCTGGTCACCACGCCCGCCAATCCGGGGTTGATCTGGTGCTTCGTCTCCAGTGCGGCCAATTTTTCGCGCGCCTTGCGTTCGTCGTCGGAATAAAGACGCGCCTTCTCAAACTCATGGTTGGCGATGCAACTTTCCATCCGGCCCTTGAGGTGATGTATTTTCTTCCGCAATTCTTTGATCTCCTCCGGCAGGCCGGGCTGATGCGTCTTCACGTAAGCCGCGGCCTCGTCCACCAGGTCGAGTGCTTTGTCCGGAAGCTGGCGGTCTTTCACATGGTCGACCGTACAGCGAATCGCATGGTCCAGGACTCCTTCCGCATAGATCACGGAGTGAAAAGTCTCCAGATAAGATTTCATTCCTTGCAGCACTTGCAGGGTTTCTTCTTCGCTCGCCGGCCGTACTTCAATCTTGGAAAAACATCGTGCCAGCCAGCGGTGTCTTTTCATCGCCCGGACGTAAACCCTTGGAGTTGCGGCGCCGACGCATTGAATCCTCTTCGCCAGCAGCAACGGCTTCAGCACTTCGGCGGCGTCCGGCGTTCCCGGCCCGGCCGGACGCGCCAGAATCTCAAACATTTCATCCATGAAGAACACGCTCTCCTGGTCTGCCGTCAGCCATCGCGGAAGGTGTTTCGACACCGCATCGGGTTGTGCCGCGGCAGCTGACAGTATTCCCGCAAGATCCAGGGCGGTGATCGTCTTATTTGCCAGAAAAGGCGGCGCGTCGCCCTCTTCGATCTGATTGGCCAGCCCGGCCACAATACTGTGTTTGCCAACACCGTCATCACCCACCAGCACGGCACAGTTCTTGGTGGCACGGCCCAGGACTTGCGTCAGTCGCAAGATTTCGTTGCTTCGTCCCACCAGCGGCACGGATACATCTTCTTTTGTCAGGCTTGCTGTGTACCGGTGCAGCCACGATCCTGGCCCTGGGGAAGGCCGGTCGGCCAGCGGTTCGCCCGAGTCTCTCAATATCTCGCGTGCGCTGGAGATTCGCACGCCGTGTTCGTTCAGGATGGCCGCCGCAAAACACTTTTCTTCGCGCAATATTCCCAACAGGAGATGTTCGGTCCCAATATGCTTGTGTGAGAGTAGCGCTGCTTCTTCCGCTGCGTACGCCAGGACCCGCTTGTTCTCGTTGCTCAACGGAAGGTCCACTGACGTGGAGACTTTCTCCCGGACCATGGTTTGCTCTTCTATTTGTTTGCGAATCGCTTCAACAGCTCCCGGGGCGCGCAGAAAACGGTTCGTCAAGGCTTTGTCCTCGCGAATCACGCCCAGCAACAGGTGCTCAGTCTCAATGTAAGGACTGCCAAACTGGCTGGCTTCATAGCGCGCAAAGAAAATCACGCGTCGCGCTTTTTCCGTGTACCGCTCAAACATTCGTTCCCTCGCTTGTCCCGCCAATGGTCTAATTATCGCTCCGGTTGTTTTGCAGCGTCCATGCCATGAGCATTTACAATCTCCTTTACTTTATTTCAAGGAGAAGACCATCATGCAACGCAATGCAAGCGCTCACTGGAGCGGCGGACTGAAAGACGGCAAAGGCACGCTCACTTCGCCGAGCGGCGTCCTCAAACAAACCCCATACTCCTTTGCCACGCGTTTTGAATCTCAGCCCGGAACCAACCCGGAAGAACTCGTAGCCGCCGCCCACGCGGGATGCTTCAGCATGGCGCTGTCTGGCCAGCTCGGCGCTGCCGGCATGACGGCGGAGTCCATTGACACCACGTCCACCGTGACGCTGGAAAAGCTCGATTCCGGATTCACCATCACCACCGTCCATCTTCAGGTGAAAGTAAAAATCCCCGGCGCCGATAAAGCCAAGTTTGAACAAGCCGCCAAAAACGCCAAGGAAGGCTGCCCCATCTCCAAGCTGCTCAACGCCAAAATCACCATGGACGCCGAACTGGAAAGCTAACAATACGTCTTGCGCGCTGCACGCCCAGCAGCTAGTCTTAACCGGTCAAAAAAGCACCGAGCTGCTAGCCTCAGGAGCAGAGAGTCTCTCGGCCAACGGCTAGTCACTCAAGCGGGTTGGAGCAGAGCAACACAAACGCAGCGAGCCCGACTTGCGCGGCGAGCTGCGGGCCTCAGGGGCAGAGATTCCCTCGGCCAACGGATAGTCACTCAAGCGGGTTGGAGCGGAGCGACACAAACTAAGAATAACAAGGAGAAGCCATGAAGCGCTTTGTGCTTTCGTTTTTTGTGATGTTCGTGATGCTGTTGGTTTTCGGGTTTCTGGTCCACGGGTTGCTGCTGACGCCGGAGTACGGCCAACTTCCCAACATGATGCGTAACCCAGCGGATGGCCAGGCGCACATGGCCTTCCTCATAATCGGTCAGGTCTTTTTTGCCGTTGCATTTGTTTGGATCTATCAGCGCGGCAAAGAAGATAAACCTTTTGTCGCGCAAGGCTTTCGCTACGGTCTTGCGATGGCCGCCCTCACGGTGGTCGCTAAGTTCATGATCTATTACGCCGTCCAACAGGAGCCGGGCATGCTGGCGGTCAAGCAGATTGTCTTTGACAGTATCGGCATCGTCCTGATGGGCGTTGTTCTCGCGGCCCTCAACAAATAACTTGTTGGAACATGGCAGCAAGCCCGACTTGCGTGGCGAGCTGCTTGCTACGAGCGCGCAGAAGACCCTCATCAAGAGCTACGTTCTTAAGCGGCTTTGGAGCGTAGCGACACAAACATCGGACCGGCGAGCTGCTTGCTACTGGCGCAGAGGGCGCTCATCAAGGGCTACGTTCTTAAGCGGTTTTGGAGCGTAGCGACAGCAACTAACGAAGCCTCCATGCTCACAACCAGCTGCGCCTGTCGTCTAATTTCTCGACTAGCGTTCATCCTTTCTGTTCCACTTGGAGGCACCATTCCATGCGTAAGTTTTTAGCAGCCACCCTCTTGTTCGCTGCTGTTCTCGCCATGCAAGTTCCACGCGCTCAGGCGCAGTCCACCGTCATGGACCTGCCGCGCGGCAGTCAGCATGCCGTAATCATGCAGCGCATCGGCATCACCAACATCACCCTCAATTACCATCGTCCGCTGGTCGCCGGGCGCAAAGTCTGGGGCGGACTCGTTCCCTACGGCCAAGTGTGGCGCGCGGGAGCCAACGAAAACACCACCATTGAATTCACTGATGCTGTCACCGTGGAAGGTAAGACGTTGCCCAAAGGCCTCTACGGTCTGCACATGCAGCCCAGCGAAAACGAATGGATAATCATTTTCTCTAAAATCAACGCCGCGTGGGGCAGCTTTACCTACGATGCAAAAGAAGACGCTCTGCGTGTGACCGTAAAACCGCAGCCTTCGGAAATGCATGAAGCTCTGACGTACGACTTTGACGATCCCAAGCCTGACTCCCTCACCCTCACTCTGCGCTGGGAAAAGCTGGCTGTTCCCTTCAAGATCGGCGTGGACACTCATGCCATCGTCGCCGAAAGCTTACACCATCAGCTCCGCGGCTTGTCCCAATACACGTTTGAAGGCTGGGATGATTCCGCCAACTATCTGCTCGCTGAAAAATACAACCTGGAAGAAGCCCTCAAATACTCTGACCGTTCCGTTGGCGTGGAAGAACGCTTTGATAATCTCATGACCAAAGCCGCCATCCTTGACGCCTTAAGTCGCAAGCCGGAGACCGAGGCTGTTCGCAAGCAAGCGCTCCCGCTCGGCAACCCCACGCAGTTGCATGGTTACGGACGCCAACTCCAGGCCCAGGGCAAACAGGAAGAAGCCTTTGAGATCTTCCGCGCCAACATGAAGAAAAATCCCAACCACTGGACAGCCCACAATGAAGCGGCCCGTCTGGCCGTCGCCAAAGGCGACTTTGATACCGCAGTGAAAGAAATGAAGTTGTCCAAGGACGTCGCTCCAGATCCGTTCAAACCTGCCCTGGATGCCATCATCAAGCGGCTGGAGAAAAAAGAAGACATCAACAAGTAGCTTCTAGCTCGTTGTTGTAGAGCTACAAGGGCCGGAGCGCGATGCACGCTTCCGGCCCATTTTCGTTCTTTTGCACTTTCCACCGGCCACCTTCAATCGCGGCAGCGCCACTGCCTGCGCTATCATGGTGCATCTGGCTTTTCACGTCACGCGGGAGTCCACTCAACATGCTCACGTTTTCGCGCGCTGTGCTCACCCTGGGATTACTTCTGGGCCTCATGCCTCGCTTGGGCGCAGCGCAATCCATACAGATCGCCAACGATCCGGGCCCCTTGGCCAAGCAGGTGCGCTCGGAGTTTCTCTACTCGTGGAACGCCTACAAGCAATATGCCTGGGGCCACGATGAACTTCTCCCGCTTAGCAAAAGTTCTCACGACTGGTACGGCGTCTCCCTTTATATGACTCCCGTGGACGCCCTCGACACCATGATCCTGATGGGCCTGAACGATGAAGCCGACAAAGCGCGTGAGCTGATCGACACAAATCTGTCATTTGACCAGGATATTTCCGTCAAGAATTTTGAAGTCACCATCCGCCTGCTCGGTGGATTGTTAAGCGGCTACCAACTTACCGGAGACAAGCGCCTGCTGGAACTCGCCCAGGACCTGGGCACGCGCCTCTTACCTGCCTTCAACTCGCCCACGGGAATGCCCTACATGTTCGTGAATTTGAAAACGGGCAAAACCAGCGGCGCGGTGAGCAATCCGGCGGAAATCGGTACGCTGATGCTGGAGTTCGGTACGCTGAGCAAACTCACCGGCAATCCCGCGTTTTACGATAAAGCCAAACGCGCGGTTACCGAGCTTTACAGCCGGCGATCAAAGATCGGCCTGGTCGGATCCACCATCAACGTGGAAACCGGCGCCTGGGTAGACACCACCAGCCACATCACCGGAGGCATAGATTCCTACTACGAGTATCTGCTGAAATCCTGGCTGCTGTTTGGCGACAAGGACTTTGAGAAAATGTGGAAGACCAGCCTGGACGCCGTGAACAAACATCTGGCTGACAACGCCCGTACCGGATTCTGGTACGCGCAGGTGGACATGAACTCCGGCCGAAAGATTTCAACCCACTTTGGATCGCTCGACGCATTCTTTCCCGCAGTGCTGGCACGCGCCGGAGACATGGACCACGCACGCAAGCTGGAAGATTCAGCTTACAAAATGTGGACCACTTTCTCCATTGAGCCCGAGGAAATGGACTACGCCACCATGAAGTTGGTTTCGCCCGGATACGCTCTGCGGCCGGAGATTATCGAATCGGCTTACTATCTTCATTACTACACGAAAGATGACCGCTATCAGGAAATGGCGGCCACGTTTCTGGGCAGCCTGGTACGCTATTGCAAAACGGATTCCGGATATGCCGCTCTGCGCAGCGTGGAAACACACTCCCAGGCAGACAGCATGGAGAGCTACTTTCTGGCCGAAACCCTGAAATATCTTTATTTGTTGTATGCGCCCAGAGAAACCGTGGATTTGAATAAGGTGGTCTTCAACACCGAAGCCCATCCTCTGAGAAAAACCTGGTAGCAGATCATAAACGCCCCAAAAGAAAAAGGGCCGGGCAGTCTGCGTAAACCGCCCGGCTAGTGTTTGCTCTTGTTCCTACTTTTACCTGAGAAGAGAGGGTTGTCCTTTTATTTTGACTTCATCGCTGGGGACGTATCCCGCGTTGAAGTTTGGGTCTTTTTTGTACATCGGTACATCTTTAAGGCCGTTACAGCAACTTACGGAGCCCCGGGCCAAACTGCGCCCCCTACCGGAAGAAACCTACCCACCACACTTCATTACGTCTAAACCAGAAGAAAATCTGTCAGCACTTTCAACTTTCTGAATCACCGCTACCACGTGCTCTTTCAGTTTCTTCCGACTACCACTCAGCATTGGCTCATTGCTACCAGCGCTCACGCTATCACTACCACTTGCTCAACTTTGCCCTAAAATTTCAGATAGCGGGCGCTCAACTTAGCTTCCATCTGCCTTTCCTTATTGCAGCCTGGATGCCAAAGTCCCGTGCGATCTAACCTATTGAAAATAAAAGACGCAGGCATGTTCGGCAAGACCGGCCTCTGTGACACAATGTCACAGGCTTGGGACAAGCTGTCGCAGTCGCCAGATTGATGCGTTAGCTGATTCACAGTCGTTCCCGGAGGGCTCAATGCACCTGCTCATTTTAGCTGTTTTCCATTCTCCACATATCGCCTTTCCGCAAGGAACGCCGAACTTGCAGATCCTCTTGCGTTGGGTCCACTTTGCCGCCGGCATCACATGGGTGGGCCTGTTGTATTTCTTTGTCCTGATCAACACTGGCTTTCTTCAGCAGCTGGACGCGGCCACCCGCGCCAAGGTCGTGCCAATTCTCATGCCGCGCGCACTTTGGTGGTTTCGTTGGGCATCTGTGGTAACGGTAGTCGCCGGCATTTGGTATTGGATGGCAATCGTCGGCGCTGACGCGCTGAACTACGTGAACGGCGCCACGGGAACCGGTGGGCTCAACGTAAGCCGTCACGCCATCGAAGGCCACACCATCGGTACCTTCTTCGGTCTGTGGACTCTCGCGTTCGCCGTGGAAATGGCTCTGCTCATGTCGCCGTTGGGCGCGCTGCGCAAAGGCCCGGTCTTTGGCGTAATCGTCGGACTAACAGTGATCGGAGCCGCCTGGCTTTATCTTGTGCTGAATTCGCACGGATGGGAAAGCAATCGCCTATTGGCGATCGGCATCGGTGGCGGCATGGGCTGGTTCATGATGCTGAACGTCTGGGGTATCGTCTGGCGTGCTCATAAAAAGATCATTCGCTGGACCGCCGACTTCGCCGCCAACGGCACACCCATTCCTCCGGAAGCTGCCCAACTCGCTCGCCTGGCAACTCTGGCTTCGCGCGCCAACTTTGTGTTGTCTTTCCCCATGCTGTTAATGATGGCGGTGGCCAGTCACTACCCCATTTTCGGAGGATAACAGTCCAGATCGTAAAGTGGGATCTTTTACTTCTTCATAAACTGTTATAATATGAAGGTATGGCTATGACGTCGCTGAACATTTCGCTTCCTGAAGCTCTAAAGGAATACGTGGAAGGGCAGGTTGCCTCAGGTGACTGGGGAACACCCAGTGAATACATTCGGGAATTGATCCGCACTGACAAGGAGCGCCGGTTGCATAGCCTGGAACAGGACCTCATTTCTGCTGCCAAAGGCCGGACCATCGAATTGTCGGTAGCAGACATCCGCAAGAAAGGGCTGGTGAACGCGTTGCGGGAGAGGACGCGGCGTCGGTGAAAGCGTCTGCCGTCGTACTGAGTTATACGGCCGTTGCTGACATATTGGAACAGGCTGATTGGTATCGGCAACAATCAGACTCCAGGCTCGCACAACGGTGGGAAAAATCTGTTACCTCAACATTGCTCCGGATTGTCGAGAATCCTCTCGCAGGAACTCTTTGCCGATTCAAGTCGAAAGAACTGAGTGATGTGCGCCGCTTACCCGTTGACGGATTTCGCAAACATCTGATTTTTTATCGCTTCAAGACCAAACGCTTGCTCCTGTTGCGAGTCGTTCACGGCGCTCGCGATCTGGAAAGCTTGTTCTAGCATTACGTCTATCAGTGGGAGCTAATCTATGCGCGGAAAAACTGTAGTACTTACAGGAGCCACATCCGGAATCGGCTTGATCGCCGCCGGAGAACTCGCCAAAAAAGGCGCTCGCATGGTGATCGTGGCGCGCGACAAGGCCCGTGGCGAACAAACGCTGGCCATGCTTCGCCAAGCCGGCCCCGGCGTGGACCATTCCGTCCACTACGCTGATCTTTCGCGCATTAAAGAAATGAAACGCGTTGCCGCGGACATCGCCGCAGCCGAACCAAAGATAGATGTGCTCATCAACAACGCTGGAGCTCTCTTTAACTCACGCCAGCTCACTGAAGACGGCCTGGAACTTACTTTCGCTCTCAACCACGTCTCTTACTTTGTGATGGCCCACGGTCTACGCGACCGCCTGGTTGCCGCCGCGCCCGCGCGTCTCATCAACACCGCGTCAGACGCGCACAAAGGCAACAAGCTCGACTTCAATGACCTCCAGTCCGCCAACGGTTTCAGTGGGATGAAGGTCTACGGCCGCTCCAAACTTTGCAACATTCTTTTCACCCGCGAACTCGCGCGCCGATGGTCCGGCAACAGCGTCACCGTCAACACGCTCCATCCCGGCTTTGTCTCCACTCGTTTCGGCGACGAAAGTGGCGGCTATTTCTCTTATCTCGTCCGCTTCGCTAAGCTGTTTGCCATCTCGCCGGAAAAAGGCGCCGAAACCATCGTCTATCTCGCATCGTCGCCGGCCGTGGCCAGCACCAGCGGCCAGTATTTCTACAAATGCCGCCCCGCAACCCCCACCCGTGAAGCCCAGGACGACGATTCCGCCGGCCGCCTCTGGCAGGAAACGGCAAAACTGTCCGGAATCGGAGACTAGAACCCCACTTCATTCCGTTTCTCTCTGGTGATCTCAGCCGTTCTAGCACGTCAAAAAAAAGTGCGGCAACCCTCTTGACAAACGATGCTAATGGGTTAGCATGTGCTAGTACATTAGCAGTATCCAGAATTCACCGGAGTCCCCAAGAGCCATGGAAAACAAATCAGCGGAAAGAACTGACGAAAAACTTCTTCAGCTGGGCCGTCGCGAACGCCAGATTATGGATGTGGTTTACCGTCGCGGCAAGGCGTCCGTTTCTGATGTGCGTGGCGATCTGCCAGATCCGCCCAGCTATTCTGCCGTCCGCGCCATGCTCGGATTTCTGGAAGATAAAGGACATCTGCGCCATGAGCAACAAGGCTTGAAATATGTTTACATGCCAGCGCAAGACACCAGTGAAGTTCGCGACTCCGCTCTGCAGCACATGGTGAAGACATTCTTTGGCGGATCGCCCGAACGCGCGGTGGCCGCACTGATGGAAATGTCGGACGCCAGGCTGACACCCCGGGACAAGCAGTACCTGTCACAGATGATCAAGAAGGCCAAGCAGGAGGGACGATAACATGCGCACTCTTATCTCATTTTCACCCATCATTCTGGATACCGTCGTAAAAGCCACTGTCATTCTGGTGCTGGCCTGGGCTGTCGCGTTGTTGCTCAAAAAACGCTCGGCCTCGGCTCGTCACATGGTTCGGACGTTCACGTTGGGCGCTCTGCTTCTGCTGCCCTTCTCCCGGCTCCTGCCCGCGTGGCACTTAAAAGGATTTCCAGAATTTTCTTCTGCGCAGTCATCTACCCAAGCTTCTGCAAACGTCGCTCGACCCATGGCGGCAGATTCCGCCCGTACGCGCAGCTCGGACGCTCGCCTGGTGTTGCCGGCCACGAGTGCCAGCACGCTGCGTCCCTCACACGCTTCGAACCAGGGAATTGCCATATCTCCGGCCAGCGAAGTGCTCGTTCCCGCAGACGCTACGAACCTCCGTATGAAATCGGCAGCTGCACGCTCAGCCTCAGGGCCTAATGCGGCCGACATTTCGACCAGCGCCCCTTCCCGCCTAGGTTTGGCGATGAAGACGATGAAGTGGATGCCGGCGCTTGCCCTTGTATGGCTCCTGGGCACTCTTCTCTCTTTAGTGAACTGGCTTAAAGGAGTTTCGCAGGTCGACCGGTTGGTCCATCGCGCCGTCCCTCTGGCCAAAAATTCCTGGATTGCTCAAACAAACAACCTCGCTTCTGACCTGGGCATCCGCCGCCGCGTGGAGTTGCGCGTGAGTGATGAAATCGATGTTCCTCTGGCCATCGGCACAGTGAACCCCAAAATCATTTTGCCGCCCGACCATCAGGAATGGTCTGCCTTGCGGCGCTCGGCGATCCTGAACCACGAGCTTGCCCATATCCGCCGTATGGATGCCCTTGCGCAAACTCTCTCTGAGTTGGCTGCTGCGCTGTATTGGTTCCATCCTCTCGTTTGGTTCAACGTCCGTGCCATGCGCGCCGAACGCGAACTGGCTTGCGATGATCACGTCTTGGCCACCGGCACCAAGGCCTCTGACTACGCGCATGAACTGCTGGACATTGTTTCTGAGCTTCGTCATCCGCATTTGAACGCCGCTCTGGCCATGGCCCGCAAGTCGCAGTTGGAAGGGCGCGTATTAGCTGTACTCAATCCCGCACTGCGGCGTGGATCGGTTTCCCGCACAGTGCTGATCTGCACAGCCGTATTGACCTTGGCCATCGTCCTGCCTTTGGCTGCCATGCGTCCCGCGCAACAGGCCAGCACGCCGCCGGTGAAATCCAGCAAGAACAAACCAAGCCCTTCTTCGCCAGTAACCGCAACTTCATCTGCCCCGGCTGTAAGCCAGGATGGCGACGACGATCTGGCGCCCGCCCTCGCGGACGCACCTGATAATTTTTCCGCTGACCAGCTCGCTAGAATGCAAGATCTGCGGCGGCGCATGGCTGAGATGCGTGAACAAATGAAGCACGCCCAGGGCGACAATCTTGTTTCATTGCAAGACCGCATGTCTGGACTCCAGGATCAACTGTTGGAATTGCAGGACGAGCAACTCACCGTCGCCTTGCCCGCGATTCCGGCCATACCAGCCATACCCGCGGTACCCGCCGTTCCGGCCATCGCCGGGATCCCTGCAATCCCAGCCATTCCCGCCATCCCAGCCATTCCCGCCATCCCAGCCATTCCTGCTATCCCAGCCATTCCCGCTGTTCCTTCCGGTTTCGGCGCCGGCGATATGAATGTTTGCGGAACCCACACCAGGATGCACTCCATGAATGTGGAGAGCAACGACAACCACAAGCGCTGGAAAGCAACCTGGTCGGGAGACGATTGCACCGTCGATCTTCGCGCGGAAGGTGAAATCACTTTCAGCGCGGACGCCATGTCCATCCAAAGCATTTCATCCGGCGGCTTCTTTGAAGTGAGCGAGCGTAACGGTTCCACGCTGCGTCAGGTAAGAGTCACGCCGTCCGGCAACGGCCTGCTCCATGTTTACAAAATTAACGGCAAAGAAGAGCCCATGGAAGGCGAGCCCGCAAAATGGTTCTCTGGCTTCCTGCTCGCCCTGGAACGTAGCACCGGTTTTGCCGCGGACACGCGCGTTCCAAGAATTCTGGCCAAGGGCGGACCCACCGCCGTTCTCGACGAAATCAACAATCTTCAAGGCGACTACGTCCGGGGCCGCTACTTCCAAAAGCTGCTGGAAGCGCAAACTTACCCGCCTCCAATCCTGCTTCGCATCATCAACCAGGCCGGCCAGCAAATCGCGGGTGACTATGAGATGGCCCGAGTGCTCATGGAAGTGAGCAAGCGCTATGACCTGTCCGACGAAGCGTCGCGCAACGCATTTCTGAGCGCCACCAGCAAGCTGAAGAGCGACTACGAACATTCCCGAGTGCTCATCGAATTGCTCAAGCGGCCTAACATCTCAACGCAAAACGTCCGTGTAGCTCTGGATTCGGCAGCCACCATCAAGAGCGACTACGAAAAATCGCGCATCCTTCTTTCGCTGATGGACCAGAAATCGTTCGACCAGACTTCTCTCGATTTCTACTTGAAATTGGTTTCCACCATTCAGTCTGACTATGAAAGGTCCCGTGATCTGCTGGCTCCGATGCAAAAGTTTCAGCTTTCCGCGGACCAGACCAACCAGATCATGGATTCCACGGCCAAGATCAATTCAGACTATGAAAAATCCCGCCTCTTGCTGAGCCTTACGCAAAAAGGCTCATTTGACGAAAAGCAAATGGCCAACTACCTGAAGGTAGTCGACTCCATGAAGTCTGACTATGAGCGATCGCGTTGTCTGATGGAACTACTCCAGCACAACACACTGAGTCCCGCCTCCATCACCAAATCGATGGACGCCGTCTCGCGTGGCACCAGCGACCATGAGAAATCGAAGCTGCTTACCACGCTGGCCACCCGCAGCTTTGACGAAGCTCAGACCGCTTCGTACCTGCGTGTCGTCGATTCCATGAATTCCGATTTTGAACGTTCGCGCAGCCTGTTGGCGCTGTTGGAAGGCACGCGCCTTAGCAGCGCCAATCTGGTCAACCTGATCGCGTCAACCAGCCGCATCCAGAGCGACTTTGAAAAATCGCGCGTGCTTCAGGCTGTGGCCCACAAGTACCCCCTGGAAGGCACCGTGCGGGAAAGCTACATCAAGGTCGCTGAATCCATCGGCAGTGAATTTGAACGCAATCGCGTTTTAGCGGGAATCGTGAAGAGAGCCACCCTGTAAGCGAATCACACACGTTACCTGGGCAAGCAGTTCTTCGAACTTCTGCAAGAAGGGCCTAACCTGCCGGTTGGGGCACTTTCAAATTGGGCCTCCGTTGTAAAATCTATACTTCGGAGGCCCAACCCCATGTCCGCCACAACTTCTGTCGCGTTGAAGTCCTGCCCTCTTTATATTGACGGGAAACCGGTCATTTCCGCGGGGCCCAAGGACGTGCAGTACAACCCTGCCACCGGTGAAGCGGTCGCCGAAGTCCCGCAGTCCACGCCGGAAGAAGTTGCCGCCGCCGTCGCATCCGCGCACAAGGCTTTCCCGGCCTGGAGTAAGACTCCCGTCATTCAGCGTTGCAAAGTCTTGTTCAAATACCGCGAACTACTCGAAGCTCATGTCGATGAGTTCGTGGCGCTCATCACGGAAGAAAATGGCAAAACAATTGACGAAGCGCGCGGATCATTTGACCGTGGCCTGGAATGCGTTGAATTTGCTTGCGGCGCACCTACTTTGATGATGGGTGAGACCGTAGATCGTGTCGGCACCAGCGTCGATGGTTGGTCCACGCGCAACGGTCTGGGCGTGTGCGTGGGCATTACGCCGTTCAACTTCCCATTCATGGTGCCCATGTGGATGTTTCCCATGGCCATCGCTTGCGGCAATACGTTTGTATTGAAGCCGTCGGACAAAGTCCCGCGCACCGCCGTCCGCATGGTGGAGCTGGCATATCAGGCCGGATTGCCCGCCGGAGTCCTTAATCTGGTCCACGGAGCTAAAAGCACAGTGGACCTTCTGCTCACCGATCCACGCGTGAAAGCCGTTTCGTTCGTCGGTTCCAGCAGCATTGCCAAATACATCTATCAGACATCCGCTAACAACGGTAAACGCGTGCAGGCACTGGGTGGAGCCAAGAACCATTCGGTTGTAATGCCGGACGCGGACATGAAGTTGACCGTGGCAGCCATCATGGGTTCCGGATTTGGATGCGCCGGCGAACGCTGCCTGGCCACAAGCGTGGTCGTGGCCGTGGGAGAAGTTGCCGATCCGCTGGTAAAAGAACTGGTCCGTGCCGCCGACAACCTGACCGTGGGCGCCGGATGCGAACTCAAAACGCAGATGGGCCCCGTGATTACCCATGAAGCTAAAAAACGCGTGCTCAGTTACATTGAGCTTGGTGAAAAAGAAGGCGCGGTGCTGGCGCGCGATGGCCGCAAGGACGCCGTAAGCAAAAGCGCCGGCTACTTCATCGGTCCCACAATCCTGGACAAAGTGAATCCCGCTTCGCGCGTGGCCACCGAGGAAATCTTTGGACCGCTGTTGTCCGTGGTCCGCGTAAAAGACATGAAGGAAGCTCTGGCAGTCATCGACCGTTCCGAATACGGCAACGCGGCTTCGGTCTTTACGCGTTCCGGTGGCGCGGCCCGCGAGTTTACCCAAAACGTTGGCGCGGGAATGGTTGGCATCAACGTGGGCGTTCCCGCCCCGGTGGCTTTCTTCTCGTTCTCTGGATGGAAGAATTCTTTCTTTGGTGATCTGCACGCCCTGGGCAAGGACGCGGTGCACTTCTATACCGAGCAGCGCGTCGTCACCTGCCGCTGGCCCGAATAGGCCCGCGGGACGCAGCGAACAAATCTTGCCTAATCCTCGGCGGGCGCTTGGTTCAAAGCAAACCCAAGCGTCATGCCGGCCAGTGATATCATCACCAACGCTGATCCACCAATAGCCACCGCTTTCGGTAACGCTCCGTGGCTGGCGGTCTGCATTAAAACGCCCAGCGGAAACAACAACGCTCCAAGAAATAACGCAGTCGCCAGAAATGCCTTGCTTTTCTCCGAAAGAGCGACGCGGTCAAAGCCAATCGCCAGGACTATCAATAGCATGCCCAGCCCGATCCAGTGACCATGGACGTCAACCTGCCGGTCATAGGCGTACTTGGCTTCGCGATATTGCAACAGCGATTTCTCTGAGGCGGCGGCATCCCGGTTTGCCGCCGCGCTAAATGCTCCTGACAACGACGCGCCGATTCCGTCCAGCGCCTGGTGCTCGGCGAACACTGCGTACCAGAGTCCGTAAGTCATCCCCAGCACCGCCAGCGCAATGCCGCCAAGCAGCAATATTTTTTTGCCAGACGTCATTGCGCACCTCCTTGGGTTGCGCCGAGTCGGATTGCGGTGAGAGCGGCCGCATCGAGGCTGCCGGTGTAGCGCAACACGCCGATCCACATCGCCAGCAGTGCCAGGATCACCAACAGGCCTCCAGTATCGGCGAAGCCTCCGGCCAACAGTCCGAATCTGAGTTCGAGCAAGACACAAGCCGGCAACAAGGCAGATCCAATGATCATCACAATCGCCCAGCGTCTCTTCCACGCTTCGCGTAAACTCACATACGGCTGAAAGAAGCCCACCAACATCGCCAGTAATCCAAACTCAATGCTGTGTGCGTGGGCGGCGATGTTTACGGCTTTCTCGCCTTGCAATTGGCCGTAATCGCCCAAAGCCTGATTGATGCCCGCGGAGCTTTTGGCCGCTGCTGATGAGCTCATCTGCGAGAGGATGTTGTAGTCAGCGGCTTCGTGCCGATAAAGATCGGCCTGTGCGTAGTAAGCTCCGTGGGCAAATCCGAGCAGTACCAGCATCAGGCCGCCAGCCAGAAGCATTCGGCCGGTAGCATCGCGGTCTCTGAGCAAAGCATCCTGGACCGAAGTACCACTGCCCCGAAATTTCTTAACCAGTCCCGCAAGATAGCCTATGACCGCCAGCAACACCATGAGTCCGCCGGCATCGGCAAAGATGCTGGCCCAGCCAATCGCCGCCAGCGGGCTGCGAGCAAGTCCGACGTAGTGAATCAGGAACACGCCAACTGGCAGCAATATTCCACCGCTCAGAAACAGCCACGCAAGGCGCCGCTTCGCAGCTTCAGAAAGCGCCACCCATGGCTGAACGATGGCCAGCATCAACGCCAGATATCCAAAGCCGATCAGGTGGACATGCGTGTCCACTTTGGTGCCGCGGTTTTCAAGGAATTCTCCGGTCTTCTGGAAGTTGGCCCCAACGGCAGACGCATCTCCCGCCAACGCCGCGTTCGCTGCCGCCGCCAGGCTGTTACCCACCCGGGCCGCGTTCTGGTGCAACACGAAGACGGCAAAGATATCGCCAAACAACATGCCCACCAGAATCATTCCAATTCCCGTGAGCACCAGCAATCGCCGCGCGCCCATCGGCGCGAAAAGTGACTCTTCTTTTTCCCCCGCTTGCGATGTCAGGGATTCCAATGTCGCCATGAGCTCTGCCCTCTCCGGCAAGTGGCGGGACTCGTTAGTCCGGCACCACGGCTGTGACTTCAATTTCAACGCGTGCGTTTGCTTCCACCAATCCTGAGACTTCCACCACGCTCATCGCTGGATAATGCCTGCCCATGGTCTCCCGGTAGACCACGCCCAGATCTTTGGCGGACGCAATGTACTCGTTCTTATCCAGCACATACCAGGTCATGCGCGCGATGTGTTCTGGCCGCGCGTTGGCCTCTTTCAACACAGCCGCGATGTTCTGCAGGGCCTGACGTACTTGGCCCACAAGGTCCAGGGCCACGAACTCGCCACGTTCATTCCAGCCAATGATGCCACTCACGAAAACTTGAGTCCCTCTGGCGGCCACGCCGTTGGCATACCCTTTCGGGCGTACCCATTTCGGTGGTTGCAGGAATTTCATGTCTTCCTTTCGCTTATCGATTTCTCAAATTTGTTTCGCATCAGCTGGCAATGACATAGGGCTCGATCACGCGGCGCTGTTCATCCGGAATGGCCAGGGCTTTCGTTGTTCGCCGGTCCATCAGTACCAAAACTACTTTCCCGCGCACACGCGGCGCGCCGTCCGGCCCGGCCAACACAATGTCAGCATTCAAGGAGCTCGTGCCGATGCTTCGCAGGTACAGCGTCGCGGTCAGCACTTCTCCCAACCGGCTGGGGACAATAAAATCTACTTCAAGGTGGACTGTGGGCAAGCCCCATCCTCGCTGGATCACAATTTCGTCAAACGACCACTTCAGGCCGTCCCGGCACCAGTCTTCCACCAGGTTGTTGAACATCTCCAGGAACCGTGGATAAAAGACGATCCCCGCCGGATCACAATCCGCAAAGCGCACCAACACTTCCGTCTGGAACGAATGCCCCACGCCGGACGGCCCTTCTTTACTTGACTTCGGCAAAGACTGCTCCGTGCCTTTATTCACGCGTTTTTCTCGCTTTCCTGAAACGCTTTGATAATGCCACGAGCAATGATTAATTGCTGAACTTCTGTTGCGCCCTCGTAAATCCGTAAAGGACGGATCTCGCGATAGAGACTTTCCACCGTCTCTCCCTTGACCACGCCAAGCGCCCCGAAAATCTGTAGAGCAGCGTCAATGGCTTGCTGCGCGATTTCCGTTGCGGTCATCTTGGCCATCGCCGCTTCCACCGTTACCGGCATGCCGCGGTCCTTTAGCCATGCAGCGCGGTATGTAAGCAACGCCGCGGAATCGATGTCGGTGGCCATCTTCGCCAGCTTGGCCTGCGTTAGTTGAAAATCGGAAAGCGTCTGGCCAAACATCTTGCGGGACGTCGAACGCCGCAAAGCCTCTTCCAGAGCCCGCCGCGCAAATCCGATTGCCGCAGCGGCAACGGACGAACGGAAAATATCCAGCGTAGCCATGGCTACTTTGAAGCCCTGGCCGCTTTCGCCCAGTCGTTGCGCGGAGGCTACGCGGCAATTCTGAAATGCCAACCGGGCCAGTGGATGCGGGGCCATCACGTCAATGCGCTCGGCTATTTCCACTCCCGGCGTATTCGCATCCACGACAAATGCGGTGATCCCGCGTGCGCCAGCGGCTTCGCCCGTCCGCGCAAACAGGACGTAGAAGTCGGCGATACCGCCGTTTGATATCCACGTCTTCTCGCCGTTGATCACATACGCGACACCGTCTTTGTGTGCTTCGCATTGCAAAGCCGCAACGTCCGATCCGGCCTCCGGCTCGGAAATAGCAAACGCTGCTACCACCGATCCCGCGGCTACGCCCGTCAGATAGCGCTGCTTCTGCTCATGGCTGCCAAACAACGAAATTGCTCCGGAGCCCAATCCCTGCATGGCGAACGCAAAATCCGCCAGGCCAGAATGCCGCGCCAGCGTTTCGCGAATCAAACACACAGCCCGCGTATCAATGGTCTCAGCGGAACCGCCGTACGCTGTTCCGCCGACTGCATACTTCAACCATCCACCATCGCCAAGCTGCCGCACCAGGCTGCGACACGCATTACCCAAAACCTCGACCGAGCCTTCTTCCTTATGCGCATGAATGTATTTCACCGCCCATTGGTCTAGTTCAATGGCCAGGGCTTTATGGCGCGGATCCAGAAACGGCCAGTCGAGATGATTGTGGTGGTCCATCCTTCAATCTCCCTCGAAAACCGGCTTCTGTTTCGCTACGAAAGCCTGATACGCGCGATTGAAATCCTTGGTCGCCATGCAGATGGCCTGGGCTTGGGCTTCGGCTTCAATGGCTTCATCCACTCCCATGTTCCATTCCTGATGCAGCATCTTTTTGGTCATGCCGTGCGCAAATGTGGGACCGACCGCCAGTTCAGTCGCCAGCGTCATTGCCGCCCCAATCAGTTCTTCCGGCGAACATACGCGGTTCAGGAAGCCCCATCGTTCCGCTTCTTCGCCGCTCATACTGCGGCCAGTGAATAGGAGCTCTGCGGCGCGTCCTTGACCAATGATGCGCGGCAGAATCGCGCACGCACCCATGTCACATCCGGCCAGCCCGACGCGCGTAAAAAGAAACGCCGTTTTGCTTCGCGACGTCCCCAAACGGAGATCTGCGGCCATCGCCAGGATCGCTCCGGCGCCGGCGCAGACGCCGTCAATCGCCGCGATGATGGTTTGCGGACACGCCCGCATGGCCTTCACCAGGTCGCCGGTCATGCGCGTGAACGCCAGCAGTCCAGGCATATCGAGTTCGGTCAGCGGCCCGATAATTTCGTGCACGTCGCCGCCCGAACAGAAATTCTCTCCCGCGCCGCGGATGACAACGGATTTGATGTCCGTGGCGTCGGCCATCGAACGAAACAGGTCGCGGAGTTCCGCGTAGGAATCAAACGTGAGCGGGTTCTTGCGCTCCGGACGGTTCAGCGTAATGCAGGCCACGCCGTTCTTAGCTTCGTACCCAAAGTGCCGCGCTTTGTAACCGGCAAGCAGGTGACGGCTGAAAGGCAACGGCCGCGGCTCTTTCGACTGGTCCTGCATTTCGCTTTCTCCTAACGAACAGATTTTGCTTTCGGCTTCGTGTCCGGTACGGAAGCAACGGTGTTGATGTGGCTCTTAAGCTTCCACAGTTCGTCGATCATCATTTCTTTTTCTTCCCGGCTCAGCCCGCCCAGCAATTCAATGATCCACTGCTCATGCCGGATGGCCATTTCGCGGAACCGTTTGACGCCCGTTTCCGTGAGTTTCACGGTAAACGCCCGCCGGTCACCCGGATACGGCGTCCGCGCGACCAGACCTTCGCGTTCCAGTTGATCGGTGATGCCGGTGACGTTTCCGCCGGACACCATCAACCGCTCGGAAAGTTCATTCATCCGCAACCCGCCGGCGCAGCGTTCTAGCTGGGCCATCAGGTCAAAGCGCGGCAGCGTGGTGTTAAATTCCCGTCGCAGACGCAAGCGAATCTGGTTTTCGATCCGCACGGTGCACGAAAGCATGCGCAGCCACAGCCGCAGCGCCTGGTGATCGCCCTTGATGGCGCGAGTCTCCAGGTCCACCACGGCTCTGCCATCCTGCGCGCGGCGTGATTTCGTCTTGCGAATTGTGGTTGAGCTGGCCATATCGCCTTTACAGCGCCTCGCCACCGGCTACGCTTTTGTCAAACCTGCAACAAAAGCTGGGCGCGCGCCAAGTTCCTTTCCAGTTGTTCCTTGCCGCTCAGATATTGCTTCGGCCACTCCACGTCGCGGAAGCCTTGCTTTGCGGCTTCGTGCAGGGTCCACGCCGGATCGGCAAGATGTGGACGCGCAATCGCACATAAATCAGCTCGTCCGGCCGCGATGATGGTGTTCACGTGGTCGCCTTCAAAAATATTGCCGACGGCAATCGTCGGTATGCCCACATCGTTCTTAATCTTGTCCGCAAACGGTACCTGGAACATCCGCCCAAACACCGGTTTTTCAGCTTTGCTGACCTGGCCGGAAGAGCAATCAATCACGTCGGCGCCGGCATCCTTGAAGAAGCGCGCCACTTCCACGGCGTCTTCCGGCACAAGTCCTCCGGGAACCCAATCATGTGCGGAAATGCGTACGCTCATCGGCCGTTCTTGCGGCCACTCTTTGCGCATGGCGGTAAACACTTCCAGTGGATAGCAGCAACGGTTTTCGAGAGAACCGCCGTATTCATCCTTGCGCTGGTTGGTAAGGGGCGAAATAAAACTCGACATGAAATAACCGTGCGCACAGTGAAATTCCAGCCAGTCAAATCCAGCCTCAACCGCACGCTTCGTGGCGGCCACAAATTCAGATTTGATCTGGCACATGTCCGCCCGCGTAGCCTCACGCGGAACCTGCGAAACGCCTTCCATATACGGCAACGCAGAAGCCGAGATCAGCGGCCAGTTGCCGGAATTCAGAGGCTGGTCAATCGCGTCCCATCCCACGCGTGTGGAACCCTTGCGCCCGGAGTGGCCCAACTGGCACGCAATCAGCGCCGTGCTGTTACCGTGCACGAAATCAACAATCCGCTTCCAGGCTTTCTGCTGCTCGTCATTCCACATTCCCGGACACCCCGGCGTGATGCGGCCTTCCGGCGAAACACAAGTCATCTCCGTGACCACCATGGCCGCGCCTCCCATGGCCCGGCTCGAAAGATGCACCAGATGAAAATCATTAGGGACGCCGTTTTCCGCCATGTAAGTGGCCATGGGAGAAACCACCACGCGGTTCTTCAGAGTCGCTTTGCGAATTTTGATCGGCGTGAACATCGGTGGCAACGCATGGTCCACGCCACTTCGCGCGGCAAACCATTTTTCAAGGCCTTCAACGTAGCCAGAGTCACGCAGCTTCAAGTTGGCATGGCCAATGCGCTGGCTTCCGGTCAGCAGGCTGTATGTAAACTGCTCAGGTTCCAGATGGACGTAGCGTTCCACCTGCTCAAACCATTCCATGCGGTTGCGCGCGGCGCTTTGCAGTTTGAGTGCCTCAACTTCGCGTTCTTCCTGATAACGCTGCAATGCCGCAGGGACGTCAGCATGCTCTTCCGACAAGACGCGCGAAAGTGCTATGGCGTCTTCCATAGCCAGCTTGGTTCCTGAACCGATGCTGAAGTGTGCGGTGTGCGCCGCATCGCCAATCAACACAATATTTTTGTGGAACCACTTCTGGCACAGAATGCGGTTGAACTTGAGCCAGATGGCTGAACCGCGCAGGTGCTTGGCATTGGAAACCAGGGGATTGCCGTCCAACCGTTCGAAAAACAGTTTTTCACACAGCTTGATGGATTCTTCCTGCTCCATCTTATCGATGCCGGCTTTCAGCCAATTCGCTTCCGGCGTTTCCACAATGAACGTGGACCACTCTTCGTCAAACCGGTAGGCATGCAGGTTGAACCAGCCCCACTCGGTTTCCTTAAAGTCGAAGGTAAACGCGTCCAGTTTCTTCTTACTGCCAAGCCAAACGAAACGGTTCTGGCGCGTCTGAACATTGGGCTTGAAAATGTCTTCGTACTTCCGGCGCGTGACGGACGAAGCGCCGTCCGCGGCAATCACCAGATCGTAATGCGGCGCGTATTCGTCCGGATCAAGGACTTCCGTTTCAAACACCAGCTTCACATTCAAAGACCAGGCGCGCCGGTGCAGGATTTGCAGCAGCCGTATACGCGCAATGCCGCAAAAGCCGTGACCGCCGGAAGTCATCTTGCGGCCCTTGAAGAAGACGTCGATATCGTCCCAGTGGCGGAAGGCGCGTGTAATTTCAGCGTGGGTGCTTTCGTCCACGCTCTTGAACCCGTCCATGGTTTTATCGGAGAACACGATGCCCCAGCCGAAAGTATCGTGCGGGCGGTTCCGTTCCACCACGGTTACTTCCCATGTCGGATTGGCTTGCTTCACCAGAATCGAAAAATAGAGCACGGCTGGACCTCCACCGTCGAAGTCGTCGGTGGCAGCGTCGACACGACGGCGCCGGTGATCACCGGGTTCACGATCACGCCGGCTTCAGTCGATATCAGCAGCGGACCCGGCCAGTTCACCGTGACGATCAGCGCCACCGACAAGGCCGGCAACGCTTCGACGAAGACGCTCACGTTCACAATCCACGCGACCCCGCAGGGGCTGATCAATGCGATCAACGACGGCGCGGCCCGCGGCTGGATCAGCGCGTCCTTCAAGACGACGCTCGTCACGCAGATGCAGCAGGTCATCAAGGCTCTCCAGAGCAGCACAGCCAACGGCGCCGCGAAGCTCCGCCAGTTCATCTCCTAC
>Ga0209069_10000104_pt1 | contig 30029 bp, 27 predicted proteins | sample Str013_2_FD_187202 | JGI IMG/M metagenome (GOLD analysis project Ga0209069, IMG submission 187202) | Freshwater sediment microbial communities in response to fracking from Pennsylvania, USA - Straight Creek_MetaG_SC_2013 (SPAdes) (version 2) | ecosystem: Environmental > Aquatic > Freshwater >...
GCCCATGTAAGCGCCCGACGCGGGTGCCTTGAAATTCATGCGGGCGCCGGAGCCCCAATCGATGACCGCAGCGTCGCCGGCCAGATAGAAGAACACGCCGTCCCCCGCGGCCTGGCTGCTCGAGCCCATCTTGAAGGGGCCGTTCTCGATGATGTAAACGCCGGGCCGGAACGTCACCAGGCTGGTCGCCGAAATCTCCAGCCCGCCGCAATAGACACCCGGATCGAGGATCAGCGGACCTCCATCCTTGACCCGCATATTGCTATGGGAGCACAGCCCCGCGGCCGGCGGCGTCAACCCGGCGAGCGGATCGGCCAACGGCCCGGCGATGTGAACCGGCAGCGGGTTATAGGTGAACGCACTGTCGGTTTCCCAGTCGCCGACCACGGCGGTGAACGTGGTGGTGATCTCGCCACTGCCCAGATTGATGGCGCGGCTGATGCGGTTGTTCACATAGGCGCCGCAGTTGGCATCGAGCGCCGACGAACTGCCCATGTTGAGGCCCCATGGGTCGTCAGAATTCAACGCCAGCACACAGGCCTGCCCCACCAGCGCGCCCGGTTGGCTGAACTGCGAGGCACCCGTGACGCTGATCGGCGTTCCCGAGCTGTCGCCCGAGAGCACCTGCATGAACAGGGTCGGTATCCGGGTCTGCGCAGTCACCTTCAAAACGGAATTGTCGATCGACACCGTCGGCGTCAGCCCGGCGACCGTTGCTCTCGCCGACCCGTTGGCGCCGAATGCCGCCTGGGCCGCCGACATCCGCTCCGCGTCAGACAGTGTCGGCTGGCGCGCGCCGGCCAGCGCGGCAATGTCGACGACGACCTGCAGCTTCTGGCGTGCCGCATAGATCCGGCCGCCGTCGATCGCGAGGCCGAGCACCCCCATCAGCGGAATCAAGGTCAGCGCAAAGATGATCGGCAGCGATCCATTCTCATTTTGGACAAAGCTTTGCTTGGTGTTCATCAATCCGATCCCCGTTGCCTGGCGCCCGCCGAGACGGTTCGGGCGCATAGAATCGGCAACGAGCCTATTTAGCAGAAAAGTCCGCTTTGTCCTGGAACCTTGGGTCTGGTGGTTTACCAGTCCTTTATTCGCGGAACATTATGGCAAGACTGAAAATATTGCAGCGCGCGAATACAATGCGAATTCTATGTATACTAATGCCGGACCGCGCTTTATTCGCGCGCCGGCAGCGCCGCCTCGCCGTCAGCCCTTGCCGCGCTTCGCACGCAAATCGGCCCAATAGGCGAGGCGCTTGTTGATCTCGCGTTCGAAGCCCCGCTCGGGCGGGGCGTAGAAAACCGGCCGGCCGCCATCCTTGGCCAGCAACTCCTCGGGGAAATAGTTCTGGCCGGAAAACCCCGCCTCGCTGGCATGGTCATAGTCGTAGCCGGCGCCATAGCCCTCCGCCGCCATCAGCTTGGTCGGCGCGTTGAGGATGTGCTTGGGCGGGGCGAGGCTGCCGTGCTGCCTGGCCGCGCGCATGGCCGCGCCATAGGCCATGTAGGCGGCATTCGATTTGGGCGCGGTGGCGAGATAGATCACGGTCTGTGCCAGCGCCAGCTCGCCCTCGGGGCTACCCAGGAAATCGTAGGTATCCTTGGCCGCCAGCGCCTGCACCAACGCCTGCGGGTCGGCGAGGCCGATGTCCTCGACCGCCATGCGCACCATGCGCCGCGCCAGGAACAGCCGGTCCTCGCCACCGTCGAGCATGCGGCAGAGCCAGTACAGCGCCGCATCAGGGTCCGAGCCGCGCACCGCCTTGTGCAGCGCGCTGATCAGGTTGTAGTGGCCATCGCGCGATTTGTCGTAGAGCGGCGCGCGGCGCTGCACGAGGCGGCTGAGGTCGTCCCGCCCGAGCGCCTTGCCGCCGACCGGAACCGCTGCGAACACCTCGTCGGCGAGGTTGATGACACTGCGGCCGTCCCCGTCCGCCATGCCGACAAGTGCGTTCCGCGCGTCGGCATCGAGCGGCAGCGGCCGGCCCTCGGCCTTTTCCGCCCGGGTGAGCAATTCTGCGAGCGCGGTCTCATCGAGCCGGTTCAGCACCAGCACGCTCGCCCGGCTCAGCACGGCGGCGTTGATCTCGAACGACGGGTTCTCGGTGGTCGCGCCGACGAGCGTGATGGTGCCGTCTTCCATGTGGGGCAGGAAGCTGTCCTGCTGGGCGCGGTTGAAGCGGTGGATCTCGTCGATGAACAGGAGCGTGCCCTTCCCGGTCTCGCGCCGTGCCTTGGCGCGTTCGAATGCCTTGCGCAGGTCCTGCACGCCCGAGAAGATCGCGGACAGCTGCTCGAACTCGAGCCTGGTCTCGTGCGCCAAGAGCCGCGCGATGGTGGTCTTGCCGCTGCCGGGCGGGCCCCAGAAGATGATGCTGGCGAGACGCCCGGATTTCAGCAGCCGCGTCAGCGTGCCGTCGGGGCCGACCAGCTGCGGCTGGCCGACCACCTCGGCGAGCGTCTGCGGGCGCAGGCGGTCGGCCAGCGGACGCGGCGCCTTCTTCTCCAGGCCCGCAGCTTCGAACAGGTTGCTCATGGGGTGAGCTTACACCGGAGGCGGGGGCGTTGGGCAGGTGGCATTGCGGGGACGGCAGGGGTCAACGCCGTCGCAGCAATGTCGCGTTTCACGCCAGCTTCTTGGCGACCACGAGCACGACGCTCAGCAGCAGCCAGAGCACGCCGCGGGTGGCGGCCGGTCGAACCTCGTCGTCGAGGATGTAGCTGGACAGAAAGCCGATCGCGAACACGGTTGCCATGCCGCAATACAGGATCAGATCAAGCAGTTCGACCCACCGCGCTGTTATCAATGCGGCGACCATGATCGCCACGGCGACCGCCAGTGGGAACAGCAGGACCATCAGCGAGTCCCTGACAATTGCGCCCACCTTGCCAACCGGCAAATGGGCGCCGATCTCGGTTTCCTTCTTGACCAGCTCGACGAAGATCTTGGTCGCCGTCACGGCGAGGCCGACCAGCAGCGCGCCGACCGCGACCTCGGCATAGTCGTACGCACCCGGCTTGACGGCCAGCTCCGCGCTCATGATGGCGACGACGCCATAGAGGGTGGCGGAGATCCGCTGCGCCGTGGTGCGGCGTTGTTGCGACCAGCTTTGACTGGAACCGGATTTCAAGTCCAACCCCTTCGCTGCGAACGTAAAATACCAGTTCCGGCTGATCAATGCGCCACGTGTAGGTTGGGTCAAGCTCTTGCGCGACCCAACAGCCACCGATGGAGCCCTCGTCGTTGGGTCGCCCCCGGATCAAGCGTCCGGGGTTGACCCAACCTACACGACCGTTCAACCGGATACCGATCGGCTGATCAATGCGCCACTTGTAGGTTGGGTCAAGCTCTTGCGCGACCCAACAGCCACTGATGGAACCCTTGATTGTTGGGTCGCGCTGCGCTTGACCCAACCTACATGAACCGCTCAGCCGGAGACTGTATCAACCCCGCTGGCCGAGCCTGACCGTCATCACCTGATCGCCGCGCTTGACCTGGATCTCCCAAGCGGTGGTCGGCGCGGCCAGCACCCGCTCCAGCACGTCGACGCTGGCGACCTTCTCGCCGCCGACGCCGAGCACGATATCGCCAGGTCGAAAGCCGATCTTGGCCGCCGTCGAGCCCGATCGCACGGACAGCACAATGGCGCCGTCACTGTCCTCGATACTGAGCTCCTCCGCCAGCGCCGGAGTGATATTGCCGACCTTGGCGCCTTCGAGCGGATTGCGGCCCTTGAGCTCGCGCGCATCGATGTCCGCCCCCTTGGGTGCCGCCAGCAGCGCGACGTCCACGCTGCGCTTGCGCCCCTCGCGCAGCACGTCGAGCCGTGCCTTGGCGCCGATCCCGCGGGTGGTCAGGCGGTAGCTGACGGCGCGCGGATCGGCAACCTCGAAGCCGTCGACGCCGACGATCACATCGCCGGCCTTGAGCCCGGCGGCGGCGGCGGGGCTCGACGGATAGACCTTCATGACCAGCGCCCCGGCGACCCGTTCCAGCCCCAGCGCCTCGGACACATCGCGCGTGACCGGATCCAGCTTGGCGCCGAGCCAGGGCCGCTCGATCTTGTGGCCGGTCAACGCCGAGTTGACCATGAGACGGACGAAGTTCGATGGGATCGCAAAACCGATGCCGAGCGAGCCGCCGCCCTGCGAATAGATCGCGGTGTTGATGCCGATCAGGCGGCCGTTCATATCGACCAGCGCACCCCCCGAATTGCCGGGGTTGATGGCCGCGTCGGTCTGAATGAAGATCTGCGCATCGGACGCCGTCACCTCGGTGCGGGCGAGGGCGGAGACGATGCCCTGCGTCACCGTCTGGCCGACGCCGAACGGATTGCCGATGGCGAGCACGATGTCGCCGACCTCGATCGCGTCGCTGTTCTCGAATTCGAGCACCGGGAAATTGCCGTCTCCGTCGATCTTGAGCACGGCCAGATCCGCCTTCTCGTCGATCTGCATCAGCTTGGCGGCGAACTCGCGCTTGTCGGCGAGCGCGACCTTGATCTCGGTCTGCCCGCCGCCCTTCACGACATGGGCGTTGGTCACCACCACGCCCTCGGCAGCCACGATCACGCCCGAGCCGAGCGAGTTCTGCATGCGCTCCTGCGGCAGGCCGAACCGGTCGCCGAAGAAGCGCCGGAAGAACGGGTCGTTGGCGAAGGGCGAGGAGAACGTCTGCACCCGGCTCGAGACGTAGACATTGACCACCGCGGGGGCGGCCCTCTTGACCACCGGCGCATAGGAAAATTGCACCGCGGACCGCGACGGCGGGGCGATGCGGTCCTGGGTGAGGGCCGGAGCGAACCACGTGGCAACGGCGGCAACCGTCACCAGTCCCAACCGCAGCGAGCCGGCCCGATGTCCTCCCACCTGCGCCTCCCCAATGCCACCCCGACGTGAATCCATATGGCTCGAATTTGCGGGTTTTTTAGAGGCGGCAGCGTGGCGAAGCAAGCCCCGCCTCGATGCGCTCGCTGGCGCACCGGCCAGCGAAAGGGGCCACGGCAGGCCCCTTGCAGACGTCTCGGAGCTGCAGGTTATCCCCGCGTGCTGATTAGGCCGCCGCCTCGGCGGAGGCGAGCTTTGCGGCATGCCGCGCCTTGTCCTCGCGCCCCTTGGCCGCAACGTCGCGATCGATGAACTCGATCACCGCGACGGGCGCCGAATCCCCGTACCGGTAGCCTGCCTTCAGCACGCGCGTGTAGCCGCCGTTGCGGTCCTTGTAGCGGGGGCCGATCACGGCAAACAGCTTCTTCACCATCTCCTCGTCGCGCATGCGCGAGGCGGCGAGCCGGCGCGAGTTGAGATCGCCCTTCTTGGCCAGCGTGACGTACTTGTCGATCACGCGCTTCAGATCCTTGGCCTTGGGCAGGGTGGTGACGATCTGCTCATGGCGAATCAGCGAGGCGACCATGTTGGAGAACATGGCCTGCCGGTGGCCGCTGTCACGGCCGAACTTTCGTCCGAGCTTACGATGACGCATGGGAAGTACCCTTTCGTTGTTCGCGGGGAGGTTCTATGGCCTCACCTCGGGTGTAGGACGTGAAATCGTGAAATCGTGAAACCGAACTCGTTCTACACGAACTCTCGAAGGCGCGACGCGCCGCCTCACGACTTCACGACCTCACGCCATCAAAAATGATCCTCGAAACGCTTTGCCAGCTCCTCGATGTTCTCGGGCGGCCAGTTGGGAACCTCCATGCCGAGGTGCAGGCCCATGGTGGCGAGAACTTCCTTGATCTCGTTGAGCGACTTGCGGCCGAAGTTCGGCGTGCGCAGCATCTCCGCCTCGGTCTTCTGGATCAGATCGCCGATGTAGACGATGTTGTCGTTCTTCAGGCAGTTGGCCGAGCGCACCGACAGCTCCAGCTCATCGACCTTCTTGAGCAGCGCGGCGTTGAACTCGAGCTCGGGATGCTTGGTCTCCTCGACCGGCTTCTTCGGCTCCTCGAAATTGATGAAGATCGACAGCTGGTCCTGCAGGATGCGGGCGGCGAGCGCGACGGCATCCTCGGCGCGGACCGAGCCGTCGGTCTCGACCGACATGGTCAGCTTGTCCTTGTCGAGATCCTGGCCCTCGCGGGTATGCTCGACGCGGTAGGAGACCTTCTTCACCGGGCTGTACAGGCTGTCGACCGGGATCAGCCCGATCGGCGCGTCATCGGGGCGGTTGCGCTCGGCCTGGATATAGCCCTTGCCGGTCTGGGCCGTGAACTCCATGCGGATCGCGGCGCCCTGATCGAGCGTGCAGATGACATGCTCGGGGTTCAGGATCTCGATGTCGGAGCCCGCCTCGATATCACCGGCCTTGGCGACGCCCGGGCCTTCCTTCTTCAGCACCATGCGCTTGACGCCATCGGAATGGCACTTCAGCGCGATTTCCTTGATGTTGAGCACGATGTTGGTGACATCCTCGCGCACACCGGTGATCGAGGAGAACTCATGCAGCACGCCGTCGATGTGCACCGAGGTGATGGCTGCGCCCTGCAACGAGGACAGCAGCACGCGGCGCAGGGAATGCCCGAGCGTCTGGCCAAAGCCGCGCTCCAAGGGCTCGGCGACCACCGTGGCAAAGCGCTCGCGGTCGCGGCCGGGCTGGATGTCGAGCTTGTTCGGCTTGATCAGATCCTGCCAGTTCTTTTGCAGCACTTGTGATGTCACGTTGTGAAACCCTCATTCCCAGGAGGCTCGCTTCGCCGATCGGGGGACCGGAGCATCGCCTCGATTGTCTCGCTCGGATCGACGTCCCAGACATGGCAGGGACCGCATCGATGACGCGGCCCAGGGTCCAAACCCGGTCTGGATATCCTCAGACGCGGCGGCGCTTCCTCGGCCGGCAACCATTGTGCGGAATCGGCGTCACATCGCGGATCGAGGTGATCTGAAAACCCGATGCCTGCAGCGCGCGCAGCGCCGATTCGCGCCCCGAGCCCGGCCCGCACACCTCGACCTCGAGAATCTTGACGCCGTGCTCCTGCGCCTTCTTGCCGGCATCCTCCGCCGCCACCTGGGCGGCGTAGGGGGTCGACTTGCGCGACCCCTTGAAACCCTTGGCCCCCGACGACGACCAGGCGATCGTGTTGCCCTGCGCGTCGGTGATGGTGATCATGGTATTGTTGAAGCTGGCATTCACGTGCGCCACGCCCGAGGTGATGTTTTTCTTCTCGCGCCGGCGCACGCGCGCCCGCCCCTGCTGCTGTTCCTTGGCCATTACCTGCTCCACTGCGCCGCACCTGCGGCGGCCTACGTCATATCACGGTGATTGCGTCTAGGGTTGCGTCCCACCGGGCGGTGACCCGGCGGTGCGCCGGGTCGGGCCCCTACTTCTTCTTGCCCGCGATCGCCTTGGCCGGACCCTTGCGGGTGCGGGCGTTGGTGTGCGTGCGCTGGCCGCGGACCGGCAGGCCGCGGCGGTGGCGCAGACCGCGGTAGCAGCCCAGGTCCATCAGCCGCTTGATGTTCATCTGCACCTCGCGGCGCAGATCACCCTCCACCGAGTAGTCGCGGTCGATCGCCTCGCGGATCTGCAGCACCTCGGCGTCCGACAGCTGGCTCACCCGGCGGTCGTCGGGAATATTGACCTTGGTCACGATTTCCCGGGCAAACTTGGGGCCGATCCCGTGAATATACTGGAGAGCGATGATCACGCGCTTCCCAGTTGGAATATTGACGCCAGCGATACGGGCCACGGACTTCTCCTCAGAACGGCTTGCTTGTTCACCCTCGGGGCCAGCGGCTGCGCCTGGCGGCGCGATGCGAAGGCCCAAACAACAATCGGACCGGCCCCGTGCCGCCACGGCGCCCGGTTCCCGATCCTTCGTACTGGTCGGCTAATGTCGCAGGTCTTGTAGCCGAGCCGCCTGGCCCCGTCAACCGGCTGCGCGGAGCCGGTTAGCCGAATGTTTGCCTTTGTCCCCGATAGTTGCCGGCGCGGCCCGCATGGTTTCGGTCGCAATCGACCTGTCAACCGAGTTGTATGAGGGACCTCGTGACCGTCCAAGCCAAAGCCGTCCCGGCGGAGCCCGCCGCCGACGTCTTGACCATCGCCCGCACGCAGGCCGAGCTGCCATTGCCGATGATGATGCGCAAGGTCGCTGCGGACTACGGCACATCGTTCAACCAGATGCTGGCCGACATCGTGCGGCTGGGGTTCGGTCCCGGCAAGGTCTCGGTCGAGGAGTATTTCAATCTGCGCCTGTTCGACACCGCGGCCCTGGCCGGCGCCGACAAGCGTGCCTTTGTCGGTTTCGACGGCATGCGGCGCATCTGGGAGGAGGTCAATCACGACCGCACCTGGTGCGCCGTGCTCACCGACAAGCTGGCGTCCACCACCCTGCTCGGCGGCTACGGCTTTCCGGTGATCCCGATCCCGGCCATCTATTCGCAGACCCTGTCGTTTCCCGGCGGCACCACGCAAATCCTCCGATCGCCGGACGCCCTGCGGGCGCACATGCTCGATCCCACCCACTATCCCATGTTCGGCAAGCCGACGGATTCGCTGCAGAGCCTCGGCTCGGCGAGCTTCGACGGGCTCGATGCTGAGACCGGCATGCTGACGACGGTCGATGGCCGAGCGGTCCTGCTGGACGAATTCATCGCCGACGTCACCACCCATTACGCCGGCGGCTATCTGCTGCAGAAACGGTTGTCCCCGCATGCGGCGATCCGCGCCATCTGCGGCGACCGCCTGGCGACCGTGCGCATCGTCACCATCAACCCCAAGTCGGGCCCGCAGATCCTTCGGGCCTGCTGGAAGATCCCGGCCGGCCCCAACGCCGCCGACAATTTCTGGCGCCCCGGCAACCTGCTCGGCACCATCGACCTGGAAACCGGACGGATCGGCCGGGTCGTCTCGGGCGTCGGTCTCAAGCAATCCGAGCGCTTGACGCACCCCGATACCGGCAGCGTCATCGAGGGCTTCGAGCTGCCGGTTTGGGCGGAGGCCAAGGCCTTGGCGCTCGATGCCATGAAAGTTTTCCAGCAGATGGGCATGATCGGCTGGGACATCGCGCTGACCGACAACGGACCGGTGATCGTCGAGCCGAACTGGACGCCGGACCTCGCGCTGCCGCAGATCGCCGACCGCCGCGGCGTGCTGGATGATCAGTTCCGCGGCTTCCTCGCCGAGCGCACCTGCGAGGCCGCGCGCCAGCTCAAGTCCGTGCGCCGCGATTTGCGCAAGGAGCATCGCGACAACGCGCAGCGCGTCATCGCCGGCGCCGCCAAGGGGTGAGGCCGCCGACCGCAGGCGGTCATCCGGGGCTGCAGGCTGGGGGGTGAAGCCAGGCGTCTTGTCATTGCGCCGCGTGGCAGGCTAGCGTGATCGCATCGCCAGCCGCTGATCGTTTCGGCGCGTTGCCGATCAAACAGCCCGCGCCCAGCCAAAGGACCATCGCCGATGTACGCACCCGCCGGTGTCAAGACCAGCCGCGACTTCCCCGTTTCCGACACCATGAAGGCCTGGGTCCTCGGCGATCCCGGCGAGCTCAAATACGTCGACAAGCCGACGCCGGTGCCGAGCAAGGCCGAAGTGCTGGTGCGCATCGATGCGGTGGCGATCTGCGCGACCGACCTCGAAAACATCTACCACGGCCCGCCGGCGATGATCCAAGGCGGCCTGCCGTTCAACAAGAACTGGACGCCCGGCCACGAGTACATGGGCACGGTTGTCGCGCAGGGTCCCGGCGTCGACGAGTTCAAGATCGGCCAGCGGATCACGGTCGAGATTCACAACGGCTGCGGGCAGTGCAAGCGCTGCCGGGCGGGCATGTATACCTCGTGCCACAACTACGGCCTCAACTACGGCGAGGTCGACAAGGGGCACCGCGCCAACGGCTTCACCACCGATGGCGGCTTCTGCGAGTACCAGGTCAACAACATCAATACGCTGATCGCAATTCCCGACGCCATGAGCGATGAGGAAGCGACGCTGGTGGTGACCGCCGGCACCGCCATGTACGGGCTCACCGAGCTCGGCGGCCTCGTCGCGGGCGAGAGCGTGGTGGTCACCGGCCCCGGCCCGATCGGGCTGCTCGGCGTTGCGGTCGCGAAGGCAATGGGCGCGCATCCGGTGATCCTCACCGGCACCCGCGACAATCGGCTCGCGATCGGCAGCCGGCTCGGCGCCGATCACGTCGTCAACGTCAAGGGCCGCGACGTGGTGGCGGAGGTGAAACGGCTCAACGGCGGCAAGGGCGTCGACTACGTGGTCGAATGCTCGGGGGCCACCAACGCCGTCAACGAGGCGATCCGCATGGTCAACCGCGGCGGCAAGGTGTGCCTCGCCGCGTTCCCGCACGAGGAGGTGAAGGTCGATATCGCCCACATCGTGCGCAACAATATCTACATGTACGGCATCCGCGGCGAGGGTAAGAGCGCCACGCATCGCGCCGAGGCGTTCATGACGCAGAAGCGGTTCGATGCGCGGCTGATCCACACCCACACCTTCCCGCTCGACGACCTGCCGACCGCAATCCGCTACGCCAAGGACCGGGTGGAGGACGCCATCAAGGTGGTGGTGAAGGCAAGGGGCGTGGCGCGGGCGAGCAAAGCGGCGGCGGAGTGAGGGGAGATACGCCCGTTGCGTGGCATGTAAACGATTTAAGGGTAAGCGGGTCCGATGCGTTTCAAAACGGTGCGTGTCAATTTGTTGGTCGGTCTACAATTAGTCGAGCCGTTCCTCTTCTTGCCTAAAAGACAGCCAGAGGTCTTCGAAGCATTCTACAAGGCATTGAGCCCACGGCATCGAATGTTATTGACCGACATGCAGAGCTTAGGTGGGACTTCATTTGGCGACTTGAAGCTCACAATCAGCGTCTATAATGGAAGTGGCAGGATCGAAATTACACCGAGCGGACTGGTCACTGATCTTCGCAACTTAGTACAGACGGACGAGGATTTGAAAGCGATCAGAGACTACCTCGTGACGTGTGAACATGCGCTGCTATCAGCTGTCCGATCGGACGAGCAGAGCACTCCTCAAGTTCTGCAAAGGGAATTTCGTGCTAACATGTGGGTTGAATGCGAAGATGGGAAGGAGGCGGCGGAAAGTTGGCTGCAGCAACGTGGAGAGGCAGCGCTCGGGTTAGGCGCTGACAAATACCCGGACATGAGGCGAGAGTTTACGCTGCAGGCGCAGCTCGTCGACGAAAGGGGCCAACGGCGAATGGGCATCGGCATACAGAAGTCGCAAGTTGAGATCGGACACCTTTATTTGGCGTACGAGCACCAATTGCACCGAAAGGAAGCGACGTTGGAGGCAATGGAAGCTAACTTCGACAGGGCATACGCCGATCTAAATGGATTATTGCATGCGGTAGGGTTGGAGCTCATCCGTGACGATGTTTGAGAGCATACCGAGACAAGAAGGAAACGGCGCAGATTATGATTTTGCGTCGCAGGAAAACACGAGCTCAATGTTTCGCTCGGTGCTGCCTTCCGCGTCGATGCTGGAGATGAAGGGCGATCTCTCTCAGCAGCAATTGGTCCACGGGATTCGCAATTTGCCGCTCGGCATGCGTGACGTCCCGTCCGATTCGGCAATGATCGAATTGGATTGTGCTGGCTCAATGCAATGGATGCAGACGAGGTCGGCTATCGACGAGAAAGCCTCTGAGTCGGGCTACGCGCCGGCAACAGCCGTCTTGCCGACGGCATCAGCGAAAGCCAAAGACCTGGAGCTTGCTGGTGAGGTGGCCCTGTTTCGCGAGATCATGAGCGACTGGGGCCTAAACGACCAGCAGGCATCGGCCATACTTGGCTACAAAGAGCCGAGGTTCGCAACTGACTTGTATAGGGGGCTGACGAGCATCCGACAGCGGGATGCAGAGGAAAGGCTGCAACTCATCATCACGATCGCGGTCGATCTCGAGGCGCTATACCGAGAATACGATGTGATCCGTAAATGGCTCAGGAAACCTCACGAATTGCTCAACCAAGCGGTTCCCCTAGCAATGGCGACGGAGGGTACGAGCCTCGACTTGTTGAAATTGAGCGAATACGTCGAATATCTATCGGGCCGGTGATGCCGTGCTGGAGGAATTCGAGGCGTCCGACGTTGGGATGATCGTTCACAGGTTCGTCAACCTGTCACATGAATCCGAATTTTTGCGCAACAAAAAGACCCTTAGCGACAAGCAGGTCCTCCGGGTGCTTGCAGTTCGAGGCAGGCGGCTGAGTGTGAACCTCGCGAAGGCATCTTTCCGCCCCAAGAAATGGCTTGATGGCATGTTCGCACTTCCGACGCGTTTCTCTGACGGCTCGTGGCCAACTTTCTATGCGGCATTGAGCGAAGAAACAGCGAGAAAGGAGTCGGGACATCACCACGCCAGAGCTGCCGTTAAGGCGGGCGAAGATGCGATGCCTGTCTATTATTCGCGGATAGTTTGCAAGTTCATGGGGTCGCACATCAATCTATGGCCGAAACTCGGCACTTGGGACCTGATTTCAGACGACTACGGGTTTTGCCAGCAGCTTGGGCAGGAAGCCAGGGAACGCAAGCTCGGTGCGTTCTGGACCCCATCCGCGCGCGATCGGCCAGACGGCTCCAACATTCCGACGTTTCGTGAAGGAACGATCAGTGACGTCGTTGTTACCGGCACCGCGCGCTTTAGCTACGATAAAGCGATCGAAACGTTCGTGGTTACGATGGTCTAACAAATCTCAATTATTGCGGTCGCGCCCTGACCGCCATGAGCGCCACGAACGCCGCCAGGCACAGCGCGGTCGACAGCATCAGCACGCCAGCGCCGTACCAGTCGACCAGCATCCCGAACAGCAGCGGCGCACCGGCCTGCGCGATGCGGGCCGGCGCGCCGAGCAGGCCGAGGCGATAGCCGTAGTTCTCGCGGCCGTAGACGGCGAGCGGCACGGTGCCGCGGGCGATGGTGAGCACGCCGTTGCCGGCCCCATGCAGGAAGGCGAACGGGCTCGCCATCAGCGCGCCGCCGCCGAGAAACAACAGCGCGGCGCCGATCGGATGCATCAGCGTGCAGAGCCGTGCCGACAGGAGCGGGTGATACCGGCTGTGGAGCCCCGCTTCCAGCACCCGCGCGGCAACCTGCGCCGGACCGATCAGCATGCCGGCGGCGATCGCCTCGGTCGGCGTCGCCCCGGCCGCTTGCAAAATGCGCGGCAGATGCGCCGCCATCGCGGTCGAGACCAGCCAGCCCGCCGCAAACGCCAGCCCCAGCAGCCACATGCCGCGGTCCATGGGGACGTGCGGCTTGGCGGCGCCGCTTTGCGGTGCGGCCGCCGCGACCACCTTGGGCAGCAGCAGATTGAGCGGCAGGCCGAGGCACAGATGCGCGAGCGCCCAGCCGATGCAGGTCTCGCGCCAGCCGAGCGTGCTCAACCCCCAGGCGGTCAGCGGCCAGCCGACCGTGCTGGCAAAGCCGGCCAACAGCGTGATCCCGGTGATGGCGCGGCGCGCGCTCATGCCATAGATGCGGCCCAACGCAGCGAAGGCCGCGTCGTAGAGGCCGAGCCCCATGCCGAGCCCGAGCAGGCCCCAACCGAGCCAGAGCACCGCCTGGCCGTGGGCGGCCGCCAAAAGTAGCAGCCCTGCCCCGAACACGAGGTTGGACGCGGCCAGGATGCCCCGCCCGCCGAAGCGGTCGATCGAGCGGCCGACGCGGGGGCCGATCACGGCGGCGATCAGCAGCGCGGCGGAGAAGGCGGCAAACACCACGGTGCTGCTAGTGTGCAGATCGCGGGCGATGGGATCCGCGAGGAGGGCAATGAGATAATAGCTCGACGCCCACGCCAGTGTCTGGGTGGTCCCCAGCCCCGCCACCACCCAGAGCCAACGCCCCCCGACTTGATCGCTCACAACCGGCCTTCGCGCGCTTTAACTCGTCGCCGCCTCGGTATTGACTATGAACTCGGGCGGCGGGGCGGGCCCCCAGACGCTGAGCGAATCCTCGGGTGGATAATCGGTCGGCTGCCAGTCCTGCACCACCGGAATGTAATCGATGTCCGCCGCATACTCGGCGTGGCTGCCCCAGGGATCCTGCACGTAGTGGAAATAATTCGAGCCGATGACATGACGGCCGAGGCCCCAGCCCTTGCTGAAGCCTTTCTCCAGCATCTGCATGGCGCCGTTGCCGATGTCGTTGATCGAGCCGACGTCCCAGCTCGAGTGGTGGAAGCCCGGCCCGTCCGACTTGGCCATCGCGATCATGTGATGGTCCGAGCCGTGGATGGCGTGCATGAACGCGATGCGATCGCCGCTGTGGTCGGACAGGCGCAGGCCGAGCGCCTGATGGTAGAATTTGATCGATCCCATGACGTCCCTGCGGAACATCAGCACGTGCGACAGGCGCCGCGGACGCACCTTCGGCAGGGACTTGCGGACGGGTGCATTGGCAATGCCCGGCAGGCCAGCCGCCTCGCCGAACGTCGATTTGGCATCGGGCGACACCTTCTCGGCCACCTTGATCTCGATCAGCACGCCTTCGGGATCGCGGAACCACAGGCCGTTGCTCTCAAACCCGGGCGGCGGCTCCAGCCGCTCGATGCGCAGATCGGCGAGACGCTGGCGAAAACGCGGCATGTCGTCCTCGAACGCGCCGAAACTCAGGTGATGCAGTTTCTTCCGGGGTCCTTCGATGAACGAGCCCCAACAATGAGAGCCGCCGGCCGTATAGATACCGAGGCCGCGGCCCTCGCTTTTCACGTCGAGCCCGAAGGCGCCGTAGAATGTCTCGGCATCGGCGAGGTCGGGCACTTCCAGGGCATAATGATCGAGGGAGTGCGCGCCGAGCTCGCCGGGACGCCGGTTCGGTGTCGGCATCGAGCGGATCTGCGTCATGATTTCCTCCGTGGCGGCCGGTTGCGGGCTCTGCGAAGTGGTGCAAAAACGGCACCAGCACCAAGGATGCCATGCAAAATACCCCTGCGCCAGGGGCCTTGGCAGGGACGGAATTTGGCCATCGAGGCGATTCCATGCATCGCCCCTGCGCTGCATGGCCCGGCCTCGTGTCTGGATGGCCCGGACAAAATGCCGGGCCATGGTGAGGTGGTGGCAATGAAGTGAATGGCCCCACAGCCGCGGCACCGTCGGACTGTACAGGGCTGGCAATATCGCGTCTATTTGGGCACAACGCACCGGACCAACCAAGGGCCTCTGGGATCACCATGTCGATCAGCAGCACGACCGAGCTTGCGGCCGGCAAGGTGTTTGCCTTGCACAACACCTTTCCGATCGATGGGCGGGTGAGCGCCTATCCCGCGAATGCCCGCGGACACTCCGTGTCCAACTGCTACGTGCTGAAAGAGGCGGACGGCGCCCTGCTGCTCGACACCGGCTATGCCGCGCACGAGCCGCAAATTCTCCGCCAGCTGGCCGCGGTGCTCGATCCCAGGACGCCGCTGTCCCTGTTCCCGCTGCGCATCAACGAGTTCATGTCGGTGTGCAATGCAATGGCGATCGCCAGGCACTTCAATGTGGTGCAATGCTACTCCCCGGTGCCGGAGGTCGAGCTGTGGCTCGAGTTCGAGCGGGTCGAGACGGACGCCAACGGACGCGGCAGGCCGACCTTGAAAACCACGCTGCTCGAGCGCGGCCTCAAGAAGTTGCAGGTCGGGGAGAGCGGCAAACGCCCGATCGATGCGTTCAATGCGCCGATCCGCCTCATCAACACGACCTGGATCTACGACTGGGCGACCAAGACGCTGTTCTCCTCCGACATGTTCACGCACGTGTGGCGCGACACCAGCGCCGGCCCGTGGCTGATCGAGGGCGAAGACGGCGTGACCACCTCGCCGTTCGTGCGCTCGTTCCTGCTCAACACCCGCTACTGGTGGCTGGAAGGTGCCAGGATCGAAAAGCTGCGGCAGGCGGTCGCCGAGGTCGCCGAGCGCTACGATATCGAGACGCTGGCGCCCGGCTACGGCGTCATGCTGCGCGGCCGCGAGGCTGTCAGGAAGCAGTTCGCCGTGCTCGACGACGTGTTGCGCCAGCTCGACCGCCGCCATGCCAAGGCCGAGTATGTCACGCGCGATCTGGTGAGGTAGACCTGATGAAAAGCAAGAACCCGCTGCCCCGCGAGATCGCCCCGGGTGTATTCTGGCTCGGCGACTGCCTGGAGCAGCTGCACAAAGGCAAGACCTATCACTCCTATAACGCGGCGTTCCTGGTCGTCGGCTCGGAGGCGTCGCTGCTGCTGGAAACCGGGCATCCCAAGGATTTCCCCGAGATCGAGCGGCAGATGAAGGAGGTGCTGGCGCGCGGCGGCGGGCCGCTGAAATACCTGTTCATCACGCATCAGGAGACGCCGCATTCGGGCGGGCTCGGCCGCGTGCTCGAACGCTATCCAGGCCTCACCGTGCATGGCGATGTCAGCGACTACCATCTGGCGTTTCCGCAACACGCCGACCGCCTGCGGGCGATGCGGGAGGGCGATGCGATCGACCTCGGCAACCGCAGGATTGTCGCAGTGGAGCCGGTGGTGCGCGATCTGCGCACCTCGTACTGGGCGTTCGATACGCTGGGACACGTGCTGTTCCCCGGCGACGGCTTTGCCTACAGCCATTATCACCAGGACGGCCATTGCGGGCTGACGGCGGAGGAAGCGGTCTCGCTCGATCTCGCCGACGTCTCGGCCGTGTTCGCCGAGCGGGCGCTGTTCTGGACCACGTTCGTCGACATGAACCTCTACGTCGACCGGCTGGAGGAGGTGATGAAACAGCTCGGCGTCAAGGTCGTGGCGCCGACGCACGGCCTGCCGATCCAGAACCTCGCGCAAACCGTCCCCAAGGTGCGCGAAGGACTGCTGGCCGGCGGCGGGGCGTGATGGAAAATGGATCCCCTCCCATGAATGACTTTGAGTGGCGGCGTTCAGTGATTGGGGAACGCCTGCTCACCTGTTCGTCAATCTGAGCTCGATCCGCCGGTTGCGCTGCAGACTCTCCGCTGAATCTCCAGTGTCCAACGGGTTAAATTCGCCGTGTCCGGCGGCGACCAGCCGATCGGCCGAAACGCCCTGCGAGACGAGGTATCGCACCGCGGAAATTGCCCGCGCCGTCGACAACTCCAAGTTGGACGGGAAACTTGAGTTCGAAATCGGGCGTTTATCGGTATGACCATCAACCTGCAGAACCCAGGGGAGATCGCCTGGGATGGTGCTCGACAGCCCCTTGACTTCGATCGAAACAAGATCGAGTACGCGTTGCCCGTCCGCCGTCAGTTGCGCTTGGCCTGATGGGAACAGCACCTCCGACTGGAAGGTGATGCGGTCGTCACCGATAATGATGTTGCTGCGGCTTCCCAATATGGCTTTCAAGCGACCAAAAAATCCCGACCGATACTCCGCGAGCCGTTCAGCATCCGATTTGCGTGCTGATGGCGAGACGCTGGCCAACGCCCTTTCGATATATGGCAGTATTCTCAAGCGTGCGTTTTCATTGAGCAGCTCATTGAAAAGTAACACTGCAAAAACGACAACTCCGATCTGGGCCGCAAGTGCGCCAGACCATTTGACCCGCCCAAGCCTCCGTGCGTTGCGGCTATGCACAATCAGGTCGTGAACCTCGTCGGAAACAAACTCGCTTTTCGGCCGCGCCGCAGCCCAGTCCTCCGCGAGTCTCAATTCCGCACCACGCAACTGCATTGCGGCCGGACGCCCGCGCGACCGCCACTCACGGGCACGGTCGGAGAGCCGTGTGTACTGCTTTACCCAGGCCCGATCGGTGTTCAGCGACTTCACCAATTGAGGCAGATCTCGGTCGAAATTGAAGTTGCCGGTCGCCGGCAGCATCTGAACCAGCCGGATCTCGACCGGCAGATTTTGTATCGCAACCGGGGCGATCGCCAGCGGAAACAACCGCTTGCGGTAATGCTGCGTCAGTTGCAATTCCCACACGCACCAGTCCGACTTTATCGAATTGGCAGTCACCAAAAAAAGTACAGTATCAGCAATGCGAATGAAGTCCGTGAGCTCATGCTGCCATTTCTCGCCATACGGCAGATCGCGGCGGTCGATCATCACCTCAAAGCCGTTCTGCTCCAGGGCCACCGTCAACTTATCCGCGGGTGCCATATCACTGCGGGAATAGGAGATGAAGACGCGGAGGCGCTCCTTGTGCGCGGCATCCGGCGGCACCAGGGACCGTCTTGCCTGGTACAATGCCGACAACGCCCTGTTATGGATGTCGGAGCCTGCGGTATCATGGATTGAAAGCGTGTAAGGGGCGATATCGAGGACCTGGCCTGCGCTCCAAGGTCCGGCCTTGACCGGGTGACCGTCGAGCTTCATCCCGTTCGTGCTGTTCAGATCCTCGATATGAAGTGAACCGGACCGGAACTCGATGCTGGCGTGCCGCCGCGACACCTCGGGATGGTCGAGAACGATGTCGCAGCCCGGGGCGCTGCCGACGATCAGAGTCCTACCCGCCTCGATCTTAATGGATTTCGGTTTCGAATTCTTCGTGGCGTCCTTGAGTTGCCAACTGACGTGCAGTTCAGGCGGGCGTTCATCCCGACCAATTTCGGGGCGTTGCGTCGCTCGAGCCGCTTTGGGTGCTCCCTGCGCTCGCCCCGTACTCTGCTTGCGCAGGTCGACTTGGACCGAGAAATCGTAGTGACCGATACTGAGTACCTGTCCGACGCTCCATTTGCCCTCGGCGATGCCCTTACCTGCGATCCGTGTCTGGTTGGTGCGACTGAGTCGTTGCACGTTGACGCAATCAGGAAGAACTTCGAGGCGCGCGTGGCAATAGGAGACGATCTGATCTTCAAGGACGATGTCACAGGCGGGGTCGCGTCCAACCGTCAGGACTTTGCCTGGGCTCACCGGCATGGAATAGCTGCGCGACTTGCCGTCGCCCTGCTTCTTCCAGGTCAGAATGAAATGCGGGGCGACCTGCTTCGGGGCGGCTCCGCCGACAGCCTCACGGGAGGCCAAACTCCCATCGCTGGACCATTTCAGTCGCACCCCGCCCAGACGCAGCGTCTGCCCGGGCAGCCAGAGGCCGGACGTTACTCTTTTCTCATCGACGAAAGTTCCGTTACCACTGCGCAGGTCCTCTACCCGTACACCGCTGGTGTCCAAACCCAGCTTCACGTGGGACCTGGATACATCCGGATCATCGAGAATGATCCCGCAGGTCAAATCCCGGCCGATCGTGACCATCGCTCCAGGAGCAAGCCGCAATGAGCTTCTGGAACCACCATCACTGTGCACAGAAATCAAGTATTTTGAGATGGCAGCCATAATGCGGCATCGGGAAGTAGTTGCGCAGTTACTTCTTGCTGAACCTCGATACGATATTCCGCTGCCGTTACATGGACAAGCCAATTCATTTTCGGCCAATTGATTTTCGGCTTGGCGCTTTTGGCAAAGGGAACTGGCCAGAGATCGAGATTTCGCAGTCGCGCGTCCGCAACCACTACGAGCCGATCGCGCAGTGGACGTTGAGCAACGCCTGCTGTCCCCTGCGGACCGCGGCGATGGCCTGCTCAATGGCGGACTCCAACTCGCCTGGGGTCTCGACCACCAGGCCGAAGCCGCCGCAGGCCTCGATCACCTTCTCGAAGGCGGGCGAGGGCGCGAGCGAGGATAACGGCATGTCGTTGGAGGCCGCCGCGTGGCCCTTGGGGTAGATCGCCCGGGTCGAGCGGCGCACCGCGTTCCACACCTCGTTGTTGAACACCACGGTGAGGATCGGCAGCTTCAGCGCCGCCGCCGTCTGGTGGCAGGCGAGGGGATTGGCGAACATGTAGGAGCCATCGCCGACGCAGGCGATCACCAGCCGGCCGGGTGCCGCCAGCCTGGCGCCGAGCGCCGCCGGCAGGCCCCAGCCGAGTCCGCCGGCGATCGGATGGCCGAAATAACTGTCGGCCCGCGTGAAGCGCATGGCCGACAGATCGCAGCCGAGCTCATTGAACACGATCGCATCCTCGCCCTTCTGCGCATTGAGACAGCGGCTGACCCAGGCGTTGGTGCACAGCCCCGCGGGGGCCACGGCCTCGGCCCGGCGGGCGCGGGCTCCGGCCAGCTCTGCGAGCACGGCCGTGCTGCGCTGCGCGGGAGCTGCGCCGACAGCCGGGGCAAGCAGGCTCAGGGCCGCGGCCACGCTCGACCGGATCACGACATCCCCGGGGAACGAGCGCATCGGAATGCGCGAGAACGCGGGGTCGGGTCCGATCTGGATGACGCGGCAGCCCTTGGCCAAGCTGTGCCTGACCGGCAGCCACGGCACCATCACGTCGAGCACCAGGATGGCATCCGCTTCGCCGACCCGCGGCGCGACATCAAAGCCGGCGTGCAGGGCGTGGTTGGTGGCGAGTGCCATCCGCCTCGGCCAGAAATGAACCACCGGGATCGCCGTCTGTTCGGCAAAGGGGCCCACCGCACCGAACGCGGAGGCATCGCCGCCGCCGACGATCACCAGCGGCCGTTTGGCCTCGCGCAGGATGGACGCCGCTGCGGCGATGGCCGCCGGATCGGGATAGGGCTCGCTGACCGCGCTCAGCGTGCCGGATGGCGCGATCGGCGCGCCGGGCCAGGACTCGGCCAGCACCTCCCGCGGTAGCGACAGGTAAACCGGTCCGCGCGGGCCACTCATGGCGCTCGACAAGGCCCGGTCGACCACGGCTTCGAGCTGCCCGGGATTGCGCAGCTCGTAGTCCCACTTGACGATCTCGCGCAGCATGCCGCCCTGGTCGAACATCTCCTGGCCCCAGTGAATTGGCAGATCGCGCGAGCCGAGCATGCCGTGCTCGGTCAGGGGCGTGCGGCCGGAGGTGAACAGCATCGGCACCTGGTCGCGCGACGCATTGATCAACCCCATCAGCGCGTTCGCGGTGCCGACGTTGACATGTACCATCACCGCTTGCGGCCGGCCGGTCATCAGGTAATAGCCATGCGCCATGGCCACCGCCGTCGTCTCGTGAGCGATCGGCACCGCCGTCGGCATGTCGATGCCGGCCTGGCGGCCGCGCACCAGCGCCTCGATGATGGGGGCGAAGTCGGTGCCGGCATTGGCAAACAGCCAGTCGATGCCGCGGCTCTTCAACAGCGCGAGATAGGCTTCGGCCGTCGATTCGAAGGTAGGGGCGCGTTTCGCCATGCCATCTCCCGTGTCGCAAGCGGGCGTGAGAACGTTTCCGGGACGGGATGGATCAATCCCCCGGCAGGTCCTGTGCCTCGGGAAAGAACAGGTCTTTCCAGGACCGCGGTGCCTTCCTGATGAGCCCGATCCGCGCCATGAACGCAAAGGTGCCGCCGATGTGGTGCGGCGTGCGGGTGTACTCATGGCCAGGCGCCTCGAGCACGGCGGTCGCTTCATCGAGGCTGGTCCGCTTGTCGTTGGTGACGTCCAGATACAGCCGCGCCGCGCGCCGCTTGTCGGCGTTGATCCAGGCAATCGCTTCATCGAGCGCGGCCACCACCGCCGCGGTCACCTTGGGGTTCTCCGATCGGAATTTCGCGGTCGAGGTCACCACCAGCTGCGTCGCGTAGCCGCCTTGCACGTCCATCGACGAGGCAATGATCCGGAGGCCGGCCTTCAGCTCCGCCTGATGAAACGGAGAGGAGGAGAAATGCGCGGTCACCTCGCCGTTGGGATTGAGCACGGCGGCCATCGCATCGGGATGCGCGAGCGAGACAGTCAACGCATCGAGCCGGAAATGCTGGCCGGCGCCGAAGGCCTGCTCCGCCAGCATCTGCAGCGCGATGGCCTGGCTCGACACCTTGACCGCCGGCACCGCGATCTTGTCCTTCTCGGTGAGGTCGCGAACCGACTTCACGCTGGGATTGCGGGTATCCAGATACAGCGCATCCGAAATGAGCGCGCCGACCGCTTTCACCTCGCCATTGGTGCGGTCCCAGAGAATCGCCAGCGACGGCGGACCGTTGGCCGAGAAATGCAGCGACCCCGCCAGCAGGCCGTCGCTGATGGCGCTCGGACCGGCGAGCTTGACCCAGCGCGTCCTGAGGCCGGCAATGCCGCGCGCCGCCGCCTGCCGCTCGATGATCCGCTGGCGCTCCATCACCATCATCGGCAGGTAGGAGATGCCATTCTGCTGAGCCAGCACCACCTCGTCGATTTCGGCCGTCGCCGGCATGCCCGCCAGCAGAAGCACGATGACACCGAGCAGAACGGCTGGAACCGGTCGGGACGCCTTCATCTTTTACCCTCGCGTATCGGGGCGAAGCCTAACCGGATATCGCGCGCGCGTCGACTCGGCCGGCCTTGCTTGTTTCGATCGCCCCGGCGTGCTCAAATCCGGCTCTGGACACCTGATTGGAAGCAGCACATGCCGAACCTCACGATCAATGGCAAACCGGTCAGCATCGACGTCGATCCGCAAACGCCGCTGATCTACGTCCTGCGCAACGATCTTGCACTCAACGGCCCCAAGCTCGGGTGCGCGCGTGGCCAATGCGGCGCCTGCACGGTGCACGTCGACGGCAAGGCCGCCCGCTCGTGCCAGGTGCCGGTCAGCTCGGCCGTCGGCAAGCAGGTGGTCACGCTGGAAGGGCTCGGCACGCCCGCCCGTCCGCATCCGCTGCAAACCGCCTTCCTTGCCGAGCAGGCCGCCCAATGCGGCTACTGCACCAGCGGCATGATCATGCAGGGGGCGGCGCTGCTCGCCGAAAAGCCCAATCCCACCGAATCCGAGGTGCGCGCGCAGATGAATGCCAATCTGTGCCGCTGCGGCACCCATCCACGCATCGTGCGCGCCATCCTGCGCGCCGCCAGCGGAAAGGCCTGAGTGCCATGAAACCAGCCACCGTTCCGTCTCGTCAGATCTCCCGCCGCAGCTTCGGGCGCGGTGCCGCCGCCACGCTCGCCGGTCTCACCATCAGCTTCCGCCTGGCCGAGGCGCAAAGCCCCCCTGCGCTGCCGCCGATGATCAAGGCGAACCCGCGGCTCGACGCCTGGGTGCGCATCACGCCGGACGGCGCCATCAGGGTGTTCACGGGCCGGGTCGAGATCGGCCAGGGCACGCTCACCGCCTTGCGCCAGATCGCGGCCGACGAGCTCGATGTCGCGTTCGACCGCGTAACCCTGCTCACCGTCGACACCTCCCGCTCGCCCGACGAGGGGCAGACCGCCGGCTCGCTGGCGATCAAGCTCGGCGGCTCGGCGCTCGGGCATGCCTGCGCCGATGCGCGTGCCACCTTGCTCAAGGTCGCCGCCGACGCCTGGTCCGCCGATGCCGCCGCGCTCAAGGTCGAGAACGGCGTGATCCGCGGCCCGGCCGGCCAGTCCATGAGCTATGCGGAGGCCGCCGCCAAGGTATCGCTCGCGCGCCCGGTCGATGCCGCTGCCAAGCGTAAGCCGGCCGCCGCACAGACCGTGATCGGCACCTCCGTGCCGCGCGTCGATCTGCCGGCAAAGGTGTTCGGCCAGCAGGTGTTCATCCACGATCTGCGCCCCGCCGGCATGCTGTTCGGCGCGATCGCGCGGCCGCCGGCCTATGCGGCGCAACTGATGGATGCCGATCTCGCCGCCATCCGTGCCATGCCCGGTGTCGTCGAGGTGGTCCGCGACGGCTCGTTCCTCGGCGTCATTGCCCGGCGCGAGGAGCAGGCCCGCGCCGCGGCGGCTCAGCTTGCCAGAACCGCCAAATGGGCCAACGGGCCATCGCTGTTCGGCGGTAACGCCGTCTTCGACTACCTGAAAACCGCGCCCTCCGAGACCAAGCTGATCCATGCCAGCAAGGGCGATGCGCCGCCGGCTTCCCTCAACCACAAGGCTCAATACCGCCGCCATTTCCAGGCGCATGCCTCGATCGGTGCGAGCTGCGCGCTTGCACAATGGGATGGCCCGAAGCTGACCGTGTGGTCGCATACGCAAGGGCCGTTCCCGCTGCGGGGCGAGCTGGCGAAGGTGTTCAAGCCCGCCGATGTCGCCGATATCCGTGTGATTCATGCCCAGGGCTCGGGCTGCTATGGCCACAACGGCGCCGATGACGTGGCGCTGGATGCAGCCCTGCTCGCGCAAAAGGTGCCAGGCAAGCCGGTGCGCGTGCATTGGGCGCACGAGGAGGAGATGGCATGGGAGCCGTGGGGCTCGGCGATGGTGGTCGAGCTCGCGGGCGGGGTGTCCGCCGAAGGCAAGCTGACCTCCTGGACGCATGATGTCTACTCGTTCCCGCACAGCACCCGGCCCGAGGCCGGCGAGGGCTGCAACCTGCGCTCCGCGTGGTATCTGGCATCGCCGCTGGCCCCCCAGAAACCGAAGGACATCCCGCTGCCCAACGGCGCGGCCGGGCGCAATGCCGTGCCGATCTATGCCGCGGCGAACCAGGCGATCAGCACGCATTTCCTTGCCGACATGCCGATCCGCACCTCGGCGCTGCGCACGCTCGGCGGCTATTTCAATGCGCTGTCGGCGGAAATGTTCATGGATGATCTGGCCGCCAAGGCCGGCAAGGACCCGGTCGCGTTTCGCCTGGCCAATATCGCCGACGAGCGGCTGGTGGCGGTGTTGAACAAGGCCGTCGGGTTGGCCGGCTGGACGCCGCGCAAGGTGGAGCGGCGCGCCGCGCAGAAGGAGCTGACCGGCACCGGCGTCGGCCTCAGCCGCTACAAGAACCAGGACTGCTATGTGGCGGTGGTGGCCGAGGTCGCAGTCGACCCGCGCAGCGGACGGGTGCGCGTGCAAAGGTTGTGGAGCGCCGCGGACGTGGGCCGCGCCGTCAATCCCGATGGCGTGCTCAATCAGATCGAGGGCGGCATGGTGCAGGCCGCCAGCTGGACGCTGATGGAAGCCGGACGCTGGGATGCCGGCATCATGACGGCGGTCGACTACAACGACTATCCGATCATCGATTTCCTCGGCCTTCCCGCCATCACCAGCGCGTTGATCGAGCGGCCGCAACTGCCTTCGCTGGGGGTTGGTGAGGGAAGCCAGGCGCCGACGGGAGCAGCCATCGCCAATGCGGTGTTCGATGCCATCGGCAAACGCGTCGGCGAGGTGCCGCTGCTGCCCGAGCGCGTGCTGGCCGCCATCAAGGCCTGACGGATCGGCGCGGCTGCGCCGCGCCGATCCCTACGCCGCGGTTCAAGCGGCGGCGTCGTGTTGCTGTGTCGTCATGACCGGATGGCCCGGCCGCCAATTGTCGGCCCAGCCGAGCCGCGACGGGCGGTATGCCAGCCGCGGATTGCGCTGCTTCAACAGGCAGATCTGATCCTGAATGCCGCAAAGCGTCATGAATTGTGTCGGCTTTGAGCAGTCCGGTGCCTGTTCCCAGCGCTCGATCGCGTCGATCGCGAGCATGCGTATGAAGTCGAGCCGGCTGCAGCTGTGGACCGACGCGGCGGATGCGGGTTGTTCGAGCATGATGCAATACCACGGTTGAGATCATGTGCCGCCCCAGCCAAATATAGCAGTTGTCGAACGTCGTTTCCGGCGTCAATGAAATGGTGCTTACCGAAACGTTATCGAGTGTCCGTTCAGGCGATCCAACTGATTGATCATCAGAAGGTCGAATGGCCGGCGCCGACCCGTTTGCGGTATCCTCGCACCGCGGTGGGGGTCGAGGGAAACCCCAAGCACAGGTCGGCACAACGGGGCCTGGACGGCGCGCAATCTGATAACGGGGACGACGCCGTACTCTCACCGCACCAACCACTCCGCTGGACGCGAATTGTAGGTTGGGTCAAGCGTAGCGCGACCCAACGGCCGTGGATGGAGCCCTTGTCGTTGGGTCGCGCGAAGGCTTGACCCAACCTACGGGAATCGATCAAGCGGAGACGGTATGAGCCAACCCGTTCAGGACTGCGGCGGCAGATCGAGCCGCGCGACCGCGCCTTCCAGCTCACCTCTGGGCGCCGGGTAGAGCCGCATCACCTCGGGATCGTGGCCCGGCACGATATGCTGAGGCGAGAGCGCCAGCCGCTCGAGGGTCCTGAACGCATCCAGCATCTCGCCGATGTGGAACGCGGTGGTAAACGGCCGGTTGGTGCGCATGTTCTCGAAGAAGTGCGTCGCGTCCGAGGCCAGCACCACCCAGCCGCGTCTGGTGTGCACCTTGACCACCTGCAGCCCGTGCGAATGCCCGCCGACCGGATGCAGCTCGATTCCGGGTGCGATCTCGACGCGGCCGTCGTGGAACTCGACCCGCCCCTTGAAGTTCAATCGCACCATGCCGACGATATCGTCGACGTGATAGCTGTGGCCGAGCCGCAGATAGCGCATGTATTTGCCGGTCGCGAAGGCCATCTCGCGCTCCTGCAGGTGAAAGCGCGCGTTGGGGAACTTGTCGAAATTGCCGACATGATCGTAGTGCATATGCGTGAGAATCACGTCCCTGACGGCACCGGCATCGACGCCGACCAGCTTCAGGCTTTCAACCGGGCAGCGCAAAAAGGTCCGTTTGCGCGCCTTGGCCATCTCCGCGGTGAAGCCGAGGTCGATGACGAACGCGCCGGCCGGGCCGACCGCCGTCCACACGAAATAATCCATCGGCATCGGCCCGTCGTGCGGGTCCCCACCGATGAAATGCTCGCTGCGGCGGGCCTCGCGCATCGCATAGCGGATGGCGTAGAGCTCGTACTGCGGCAGCGGGCTTTGCATGGCGGCGTCCTCCTTGACCCAAAACCCTTCGACAGCCCTACTTCGCCGCCTCCGGCACCCGCTCCTGATGCGTGAATCTCGCGGGCACCTCGAGATTGAAGATGCGGGCGGCATTGCGGCCGAGGATATTGCGTTTCGCCGCGTCGTCGAGGAACGGCAGGTCGTAGAGGCGCGAGGGCGTATCGAAATCCCAATGCGGCCAGTCGGAGGCGTAGAGCAGCTGCGTTGGGGCGTTGATCGCCTCGAAGGTGCCCTCGAGCAGCTTGAGGTTGGTCGCCTCCATCGGCTGCATGGTGTAGAACATCTCCCGCATGTAGTCGCTCGGCAGCCGTTTCAGAAGCGGGGCTTCCGAAACCCGCATCAGATACTCGTGGTCGAGCCGCTGCATCAGGAACGGCACCCAGGCAAGACCGCTTTCGATCCAGGCGACTTTCAGCCTGGGAAACCGCTCCGGCAGCCCGTTGATGATCCAGTTGGTCATATGCACCATGTTCGACAGCACGAACGACAGCGCGTGCATGGAGAGGAAGCGGTTGAGGTGCTTGGTATACTCGTTGTGCCAGTTGTGATGGGCATGGAAGCCGATCGCCATGCCCGCCTCCTCGAGCATCGCGTAGAGCCGCATGTACTCGTTGGCATGCACCGGCTGATAGCGCGTCGAGGTGACGAGGAAGCCGCACACGCCCGGTTTTCCGAGGAACCGTTTCACCATCGCCTCGGCGGCCTCCGGCGTGTTGAACGGCAGATAGATCATGGCCTTCATGCGCGGCTCGTGCGGCAGCACATGCTCGACGATCCAGCGGTTGTAGGCGGTCGACAGATGCACCTCCATCTCGCGCACCGGGTGCATGCCGAGGAACAGGAGGGCGCTCGGAAAGAACACCTGGTAGCTGAGGCCGAGCGCGTCGATCGCCTTGCGGGACAGCACCACCTCGCGCGGCACGCTTCTATCGGCGACCGGCTCCTTGAGCCCGGCGCCATGCGGGATGCGGCCGCCCACGTGCTGCCATTGCAGCCCCGGGGTATCGTTGAGGAAGGCGCCGCGCCCGCTGCCGCCGCCGAAGAACGCCGCCGCCTCGCGGACGTTCTCGTTCTCGACGAATTTCATCACCTCGGCCCAGGCGCCGGTATCGCCGATATGGGAATCGACATCGACGATGAAATAGTCCTGCAGGCCGCGCACGTCGGCTTGCTTCCTTGCGCGGGCGAGGATCTCGGAGGAATCGGTACGGTCGTCGATGATCGGGCGCTCGATGGGAGTTTTCGGGACGGTCATGGCGTGGGTTCCATCATCCAGTTTGAGCGGTTTTTTGTAGGGCGGATGAGCGAAGTGCAATCCGCCGCCACGGTCGCAACCGAGGCGGCGGGTTACGGCACGAAGTGCGCCTAACCCGCCCTACACGGCATTGTCCTCGCCCCCCTCGCGCGGGCGGCCGGCCCACATCGAGAGATCGAACAGGTTGAGATTGACGGCGCGCAGCAGCTCCAGCACGGTCACCGCGACATCGGTGGGCGTTGCAGCATTGCGGGCGGTCAGCGCCAGGAAATGGCGGCGCTCCTCCTCGCTCTTGCGCGCATAGAGGCGGACGCCAGCGGTCAGCAGCGCCTGGACGGTTGCGTCCGAGATCGCCGCGGTCGAATTGGCAGCCAGCGCGGCCTCGGCGGCGGCCAGCGCCGATTGTGCCGAAGCCTCGAGAGGCGCGGCTCCGACCGCTGTCTCAGCTGCCGATGGTGACATAGATTTCACCCTTGCGGACCTTCACCGGGTAGCCCTGCAGGCGAATGCGCGAGAGGCCGACGTGGCGGCCGGTGCACACGTCGAACTCGAAGCCATGCCAGGGACAGATGATGTCGAGCGTGCCGTCGACGTTCTCGATGCCGAGGCTGCGGCGGTTCTCATCGAGCCGTTCCTCGACCCGCTTCATCAGCCGGCCCTGGCAGACCGGGCCGCCGGCATGCGGGCATTCGTTGCGCCAGGCATACAGCTTGCCGCCGACGCGGAACACGCCGACTTCAAAATCGCCGGCGACGATCACCTTGCGGCCGCCTTCTGCGATGTCCGCCTCGCGGGCAACGAAAATATCCCGGCCGCCCGCCGCGCCCGCAGTTGCCCGCTCCGCGTTGCCCTTCGTCACCCCGTGCTCCCCTGATTTGCTGGCCGCAGCCTTAAACGATGCCGGGCGGCGAGCAGACTTTCCGAGTGTCATCCCGAACATTCAACCAGTGCTCAGCATCCACATTACGAGGTCTTCGGCGCGTCGGGTTGCTTCGAGGGATGCGTGTTGGCGAACGCCGCGACCTGCGCGCAGCGCGCGACGATGCGGGCGACGGTCGGAAACTGGTTCACGTCCGCCTTGAAGTGCACGGAGCCGGCCGCTTGCGAGTACAGGCAGATGTCGGCAAGACCCGGCGTGTCGCCGTGGCAGAACTGCCCGGTCTCCGGATCGCGCGCGAGATGGGTCTCGACCGCGGCAAGCCCGGCCTCGATCCAGTGCTTGCCCCACAGCACGACCTGCTCCTCGCTGAAGCCGTACTCCCTGGCGAGCCGCGAGCGCACTCTTGGCACCAGCAGCGGATGGGTATCGGCCACCAGGATTTGCGAGAGGCCCCGGACCCGCGCCCGTGCGCGCGAATCGTGGGGCAGCAACGGCGGGCAGGGATGGCGCTCCTCGAGGTATTCCAGGATCGCCATCGACTGGAACAGCACCGCGCCGTCCTCCTCGATCAGCGCCGGCACCGTCATCTGCGGATTGATCGCCTTGTAGTCCGGCTGATGCTGCTGCCCGGCCAGCAGGTCGATGGTGACGATCTCGACCGGGATGGCTTTGAGGCTGAGCGCAATGCGCACCCGGTACGCAGCCAGCGATCGCCAGTAACTGTACAATTTCAGCATGTGTGTCGCCTCCCGAAGTCCATTTACTTCTGGCCTGGCAGATAGGTCGGCAGGATCGCGCAATCGAAATCGCCCATGCCCTTTGCCGCCACCTGATCGAACACGGCAAGCGCGCTTTCCACCACCGGCAGGCCGCTGTAGCCGAGGTCGTGCGCCTCCGCGATCATGGTGCGCATATCCTTGCGGATGCCGTCGACATTGAAGGTCGGGGCGCCCGTCTCCCCCGTTGCCAGCGCCTTGGCGAACACGGGGCCGCGCCCCTTCAGCACGTTGGGGCCGCCCGAGGTGTCGGACAGCAGCTCGATGAACCTGGCGGTGTCGATACCCAGATGCTTGACCATGGCATAGGCCTCGCCCAGCGCCTCGAAGTAGACCGCCAGCGGCAAGTTGATGGCGAGCTTCATGCTGGAGCCGGCCCCGACATCCCCCCAGTGATCGGCGCGCCGGCACATCTGGTCGATCACGGGGCGCACCTTGGCGATGTCGCCCGGCTCCCCGCCGAGCATGCCGATCAATTTGCCCTGCCGCGCCGGACCGATGGTGCCGCCGACCGGGCACTCGACGAAGCCGGCGCCCTTGGCCCGGACCAACCCGGCAAGCTGGAT
>Ga0209069_10000106_pt1 | contig 29968 bp, 26 predicted proteins | sample Str013_2_FD_187202 | JGI IMG/M metagenome (GOLD analysis project Ga0209069, IMG submission 187202) | Freshwater sediment microbial communities in response to fracking from Pennsylvania, USA - Straight Creek_MetaG_SC_2013 (SPAdes) (version 2) | ecosystem: Environmental > Aquatic > Freshwater >...
AGCGGCGCGCATTCTGGCAAAACCCTGCCCGGAGACTTGCGGATTCGGATCAGCCATCGCCGCCACCACGCGGCTGATGCCCGCGGCGATCACGGCATCGCAGCACGGCCCGGTGCGTCCCTGGTGACTGCATGGTTCCAGATTCAAATACAGTGTGCCGCCTTTGGCCCGGCCGCCAGCCTGGGCTTGGGCTTGTTCAAGAGCCAGCACTTCGGCATGCTTCACGCCGTCATAAGTATGGAAGCCCGAACCAATCACGTCCCCGGCGTTGCTAACCACCACGGCGCCCACGCGCGGGTTCGGAGAAGCCAGGGCCACGCCCTGGCGTGCCAGTTGCAACGCCTGGCGCATGTACTTTTCGTCTTGTGCACTGAAGCTCATTGATTCAAAGCGGCGCGTATCCCAGCAATCAACCCTGGTCCACCAGCCCCTTCAGCCCCTTGTCATCCTGAGCGCCGCCCGAGCATCTGCGAGGGCAAGTCGAAGGATCCCGGGAATGCTGGCATTTCCATGCCGCCTCAGGGAGTTCTCACGGCAAACTCGCTAGCTTGGGTCGTATTTCGCGCGCTCAGCTCGCAAACAACGAATCCGCAAAATTCTCAGCACTGAACGGAAGTAGGTCTCCGGCTTTTTCTCCCACGCCTACATAGCGCACGGGAATTCCAAGTTCACGCGAAATTGCCACCACCACGCCGCCCTTGGCCGTGCCGTCCAGCTTCGTCAGGACGATTCCCGTTACGCCCACGGACTCAGTAAACTGCCGCGCCTGCTGTAATCCGTTTTGACCCGTGGTCCCGTCCATCACCAGAAAGACTTCATGCGGCGCTCCGGGGATGATCCGTTGTGCCGTGCGCTTCATCTTCTCTAACTCGGCCATCAAGCTGGTCTTGGTGTGCAGACGTCCGGCCGTGTCTACGATCACCGTATCCACATGCCTGGTCTTCGCCGCGCTCAGCGCATCAAACAACACGGCCGCCGGATCGCCACCAGCTTTGGTCTTGATGACTTCAGTATTCGTGCGCGATCCCCAGACTTCCAGTTGCTCGATGGCCGCCGCGCGAAACGTATCCGCCGCGCATAGCAAAACATTTTTGCCTTCCGCCTTCAACGCATGCGCCAGCTTGCCGATGGTCGTTGTTTTGCCCGTTCCGTTCACGCCCACCACCATGATCACCTGCGGTTCGCCCTGCGCCGGCTTGCTGCCACGCGCGGGCGTCGCGTTCAAAATGGCCAGAATCTGTTCTTTGATCAGTCGCTTCAACTCGTCCGCGTCTTTGATCTGCTTGCGGTCGGCTTTTTCCCGCAGCTTGCCCAGGATTTCCTGTGTGGTCTTGGACCCCAGGTCCGCGGTGATCAGTACGGCTTCCAGCTCGTCCAGCGTGCCACGATCAATTTCCTTGGTAAAGGCCAGCGCCTGGTCAATGCGTTCGCTCAGCGTTTCACGCGTGCGCGTGACCGCCTGCTTCATGCGCTCAAAAAATGACGGCTTGGTGGCCCCGGGAGTCTCAGTCATCGTAGTTGTGAATTGTCCGTGGCAGAAAAGTCTGCGGAATCTTTGATTATAGCGGGAAGGGAGAAGCGGATTCACCGCGGAGGCGTAGAGAACCCGGATGACTAATGACTATCGTTGCAAAGGAGGGCAATCGTCGGGGACTTACAGCGGCTCCGCCGTTAGCGTCACCGTCGCCGCCGCCGCCGCGGCTTGCTCGCCGGTGATGACCGCCGCGCGTTGTATGCGCAGCTTGCCGCTTTCAAAGACCTTGGTCATGGCGCCTACCACATGCGGATCGAACTTTGTGGCCGCCAACGAGTTGATGATGCGGATCACGTATTCCGGGTCCATGGCCGCCTGGTAAGGACGGTTCGTGGTCATGGCGTCAAACGTATCCGCCACCATGATGATGCGCGGCATCAGCGGGATCTGGTCGCCCTTCAGGCCGTGCGGATAGCCGCGTCCATCCAGCGACTCGTGATGCAATTCGATTCCCGGCAGCATGTCGCGCAGCGCGTCAACCGGACGCAGGATTGCCGCACCCTTGGTGGTGTGGGTCTTCATCACTTCAAATTCTTCCGGAGTAAGCGCGCCGGGTTTTTTCAGAATGCGGTCTTCAATGCCGATCTTGCCCACGTCATGTAACTGGGCGGAGATGCGGATCTTCTCGATGTCTTCTTCCTTGAGGCCCATTTCCGTGGCGATGAGCACGGAGTAGCGCGTCACGCGGTCCGAATGGCCGCGGGTGTACGGATCTTTTTCGTCGACCGCGCCGGCCAACATCTGGATCGAACTCATGAACAATGAGCGGTTTTCTTCCGCCTTCTTGTTCAGATCGTCAACGTACCGTTCCAGGTCGTCGGTCATGCTGTTGAAAGTCTGTGCCAGTTCACCGAACTCAGTGCGGCTGTTCAGCCGTACGCGCTGCGAAAAATCGCCGCCAGCAATGGCGTGACTGGTTTGCATCAACACGTTGAGCGGAGTGGTGAGCCGGCGTGTGGCCCATATGCCCACAAAGATGCTGAAGGCGATCGCGATCAGCGCAAAACGGATGGCGTCGCGCCGCATGTCCAGAATGTCAATGTAGGCGTCGTCCTGCGTCTTTTGCGCCACCACCGCCCATCCCAGTCCGGCCACTGGAGAATATGTGCCCAGCATCGGTACCCGGGCCTTGCCGATCTGCAGCGTGTAGGAGTTCGTTGCGGCAAAGCGCGCGTTCCCGCCCAGGTCCACAAAGTTCTTGACCAGTTCGTTCGAATTCATGTCCTGGCCGGTGGCGTACTGAATACTGGGTGAGGCCACCATGCGGCCGTTGCGGTCCACAACAAAGGTGTCCAGCCCGCCCTGATCTTTAAAATCCTTCAGCTTTTCGACCATGTAATTCAGGTCGATGATCAGTTCCAGGGCGCCCACGTACTGCTGTCCGTCATTGACGATCGGTTTGCTCACCACCATCACTGTGCGTGACTGTTTTCCGGAGCCGATGGAGATGGCTTCTCCGTTGTATTCACGCAGATCGCGGGCCGCAGCCAGGCCGCGTCCCATTTCTTTTTCCAGAAAAGCGTCCGGAGCAATGGTCCCCATGTAGGAGGCGCGATCTTCAGTATTGATCACTCGCGCGTAAGGGACGGTCGAATCCGGTGCGTTGATGCTGTTTTGCAATAGTCCGCGAATGCCGGAAGAATCCACCCGGCTGCCGTGCAGATCGCCGCCGGAAGTGGTCAGGATGGAGTATGAGAGATCTGAAAGCTTGCCGCGGATGTCCTTTTCCCGTTGCCCAATCGCTTGCGCCAGTGTGGTGGTTACCGTGTTTTGCAGCAACTGTTCGTTGCGCTGCAACGTGTCACGGTTGATCTGCATGACCTTGGTCGCGTAGAGATACAAGGGCACCACGCCCACCGCGATCAGGACCAGCAGAATCGCATAAATAATCGGGATTCTGGAAGGTAAAGGAAGCTTCATACGGCCAGACAAATTGCGTTGAAAATCGTCTTCAAATTGTATGCTGAAACCGGGTCAAAATTGACGGAAAAAAGACGCCGGAAAAGGGTTACAAAAGTACCTTGATGGGCGTTGGCTATGCAAAACGGCCCGGCGGATTTACTGCGGATTTACTAAAGATCGCGCGGGCCGACCACGCTACTCGGTGAGCCATTTACTCAAGCGCGATTCGGCTTCTTCCTGCGGCACGGAGCCGTGCTCGCGGGCGTCATCCAGGCCTTGCCGGACTTTATCGAACACGTAAAGGTGATACTGAATCTCCTCCAGAGAACAGTTGTCCGGGAGCTTCTCTAAAAGAGATCGAACCTGCTGTTTAGCGGTCATATCGAATCCAAGAATACCATCTTTTTCCCGGCAGGCAAGCGTTTCTAAAACCTGTCTTCCGCCTTCCCCGGACGCGTCATCAGCTCGCGCAGAGCGTCATGGGCTGACTTGCCGTCATGCAGGATGGCGTACATCTGCTCGGTAATCGGCATTTCCACGCCTTTTTTCCTGGCCAGCCCGATCGCCGCGTTGGTGGTCAACACGCCTTCGGCCACCATGCCATGCATGCCCGCCATAATTTCGTTTAGGATTTTGCCTTCACCCAGCGCCGCGCCCACGCTGCGGTTGCGGGAAAGTCCTCCGGTGCAGGTCAGCACCAGGTCGCCCATGCCGGCCAGTCCGGCCATGGTCTGCGGTTCCGCGCCACAGGCCACGGCGAGTCGCGTGATTTCCGCCAGCCCGCGCGTGATCAGCGCCGCCACGGAATTGTGTCCGGTGCCCAGGCCGTAACAGATGCCCGCCGCAATCGCGATCACGTTTTTCAACGCGCCACCCAACTCCACGCCAATGGCGTCGTCGTTTACGTAGATACGGAAGTTCGGATCGCTGAATTCCTTCTGGACACGAGCGGCGAGTTCGCGATCAGTCGACGCCACAGTCACTGCCGTTGGTTTACATTGCGCGACCTCTTTAGCAAAAGACGGTCCGCTCAGCGCCGCGATTCTCGGCGGGAAATTGCACAGCCGTCCCACAACTTCCTGGATCACTTCGCTCATGCGCAGCAGAGTATCGTTTTCAACGCCCTTGGTCGCGCTCACAAAGAGCATTTGCGGAAGCAACCATTGCGCCATGTGCTCAAACGTCCGGCGGCAGTGGTGTGAGGGCATTACGCTGACCACGATCTCGGCGCCTATCAAAGCGTCTTTCAGATCGTTAGTCGCGCGAACGGAAGCAGGTAGCTGGCAGTCGGGAAGAAAAACGCTGTTGGTACGCGACTGCGCAATACTTTCGCAGACTTCTTTTTCGAACGCCCATAAGCGCACTTCATGGTCGCTGCGCCGCCCGGCGACAATCGCCAGCGCCGTTCCCCAAGCACCCGCGCCGATGATCGCAATCCTGCTCATGACGTCTTCTCCTGCGATGAATTCTCGACTGGAGTCTTGGTCGATATTTTTGAAGCCCCGAAGCGACTCTCTGTCCCCGCCAGCAAGCGGCCGATGTTCTGGTGATGCTTCACGACTACAATGAGGCTGATGAGCGCTACCGAAATCAAAATGGACCAATCTTTCGTGCCCAGGAAATATGCTGCAATGGGCGCTGAGATCGCGGAAAGAATGGACCCCAAAGATACGTAGCGCGTAACCGCTAGCACCACGATGAAGACCGCAAGCGATACGAGAACAGCCTTGGGACAGAGTAGAACAAACACTCCCAAAGCCGTAGCCACGCCTTTGCCACCTTTGAATTTGAGCCAGACAGGAAATATGTGCCCCAGCACGGCGGCCAGCGCCGCCACGGATGTAAACGGCACGGCCCCGCCATCGGCAGACGGAATCATTCCCGCGAGCCATACCGCCACGAATCCCTTCAACGCATCCAGCAAAAGCGTTGCCGCACCCAGCCCCTTCGCGCCCGACCGTGCAACGTTGGTCGCGCCGATGTTGCCGCTGCCACTATCCCGGATGTCCTGCCCGCGAAAGATCTTCACCAGCACGTAGCCAAAGGGAATCGATCCCAGCAGATAGGAAAGCAGTGCGACGGCGATGTAAGTGGTGATCATTGCGTGTAATTACAGCGGGCCCTTTTTACCCCAACCCCCACCGTTCCAGCTTCACGTACTTTGATCCGCCTTTTTGCGGCTGGCTCTGGTACATCCAGAATTCGCGAGCCGTCATTGTACCGAACTGTGGCGCCGTCTCCTTCTCCATTAAAAGCGAAAGCTGTTTCAGCTCCTGGCTTCCATCCTGAGCGCTACTCGCGCGCGCTAAAGTCAGGTGCGGACGGTACGGCTTCTCTTCGCGGTCGATTCCCACGGCAGCGAGAGCCTGATCGATGTTCGCCGCCAGTTGCGTCAGCGCTTCGCCTGTGTGGACTCCAATCCAAAACACGCGTGGCGACCGTTCGTTGGGAAAGAAACCTACGTCCTTGAAATTCACTTCGAACGTCGCGGCTTTCACCGTGGCCAAAACCGCTTTCATCTCGGCGATCTTTGCCTCTTGCACTTCGCCCACAAATTTCAGCGTTACGTGCAGACCTTCCACGCGGGCCCAGCGCGCTCCCGGAGCGTACCGGCGCGCTCGCTCCATGTACGCCGTCATCCTGTTACGGATTTCAGCGGGGATGTCCAGGGCAAAGAAGGTGCGCATGGCTCACATCAATTTCCGGCGGACCATATCCAACGCCTGCTGTGTGGCCCATTGGCGTATGCGGTCACGGTCGCCAAAGAATTTGCGTTCCGCTACTTCCGTTTTCGTTCCGTCCGCCAGCGCCGTGTAGACCAAGCCCACGGGTTTTTCCGGCGTCGCGCCGCCCGGCCCGGCAATACCCGTGATGCCCACACCGAGAGTCGCTTTACAACGCAGGCGGATGCCTTCCGCCAGCGCCGATGCCACTTGTCCGCTTACCGCGCCGTGTTCGGCGATCATCAACGGAGGCACGTCCGCCAGCCCGGTCTTGAGCGTGTTGTCATACACCACCGCGCCGCCCAGAAAATATCGTGAGCTTCCCGGCACGGACGTGATGCGTTCCGCCAGCATTCCGCCGGTACAGGATTCCGCCACCGCCAGCGTTGCCGATTTCATTTCCAAGTAGTAGCCAACGATTTTTTCCATGCTCTCTCCGCGGGTGGAAAACACGGCGTCATCAAACTCGTCTTCCAGCGCCGCTGCCAGTTCGTCCACGCGTTTCTGCGCGGCTTCCGGCGTATCCGCCTGGGCGCGAAGGTGGAGTTGCACTTCGCCGGGCGTCCCGGCGAGGATGGTCGTTTCCACATCCTTATATAGTGAGTAAATTGCCGCAGCCCGTTTGTCCGCAGCCGATTCGCCGATCATGGCGATCTTCAGTTCGCGCACCGCGATGTTTCGCGTGGGCAGAGCTTTGCGCAGCCGTTCCACGCACTGGTCTTCATACATCCCCATCAACTCGCCGGGAGGCCCGGGCAGCAGCACGATCACCGCTTCGCCGCCCGCGTCCTTTATATGTAGAAACTGTCCTGGGGCGCTGCCGCGTTTATTGGTAAGGACTTCGGCGCCTGCAATCACGTCGCCCTGGCGTTCGTTGTTTTCCGGCATCTTCCAACCACGTTCGGCAAACCGCGCGCGCAGCCATTCCACAATCTGCTGGTCGCGGACCAGTTTGCGCCCCAGCACTTCCGCCACGCACTCACGTGTGAGGTCGTCTTCGGTGGGACCGAGTCCGCCCATGAAGAGGACGATATCAGCGCGCGAAAGCGCAGTGTGTGCCGCGCTTACGAGGTCCGCGCGGCGGTCACCCACAATGGTTTTGAAATGGACTTCCACGCCCAACTGGTTGAGCTTGTCCGTGAGGTATAGCGAGTTGGTGTCTTGCCGGTAGGGCGTTAGCAGTTCTGACCCAATGGCAATGATCTCTGCGTTCACCAGAGCAGTTTAAATCAGAGAGAGCGGTTGCAGCCCGCCGGCGAGCGAGAGATGGTAGATTTCTCCGTTTTGGTTCGGCGTGTTGGTGGCCAGCACCACGCCGCCAGTGCGCGTAAAAGCCAGGCCAACCATGTTGTAACCGGCGATGACCAGAGAAGCTTTCTTATCAGGCGTGATGCGAACGATCCCGCGCCGGCCGCCGAGTGACGCCGCCACGTACAGATTCCCGTGCGCGTCAAAGGCCATGCCTTGCGGACGACCCAGTCCGCGATAGAACACGCTGACCGTGCCGTGGTTGTCCACCGTGTGGATGGCGTCAAAGCTGGCAGTCGTGGGACCGCAAACATGAAGCGTGCCTGACGGCGAGAACGCCAGGTGATACGCCGATACGCTTGGCTCCAGCGTGGCGAACACAAAGATCTGGCGGTCTTGCGCGATGCGCCAGATGGTGCCCGTGCGGTCGCCGACGTACAGACTGCCTTCGCGATCGAACGCGATTCCCGTTGCCACGCCCATACCTTCCGCGTACGTGCTCAACGCGCCGGCCGGTGTTACGCGATACACCGTCCCGTCATAGCGCGACGAAACATACAACGTGCCTTGCTTGTCGAATGCGAGTCCGGTAGCGTTCATCAGTTCGGTCACGAACGGGCGCACCGTGTAGTTGGTGTCAATTTTGTAAATCGCGACTGGAACTTTCTGTCCGCGACCGCCGGAATATGTGGCGTAGATGTTGCCGTCGGCGTCCACCGCCGGGTTCGATACCGGGTGAAGATTTTCCGCCAGCGGCTGGGCAATGCTGATTTCCCGCGGATTGCTCACATGTCCGTTGGTGCGAATCGTAACCTGGCCGGACGCGGCCTTGGGCACGCGGGCAATAATGAATTCTTCCGCGCCAATCACAATCGAGCCCTGCACGCCGTTGAAGTTCACCTCGGGACGTTCCAATTGCGGAGGCTTCAGGCTTTTGCCCTGTATGCGGACTTCACCGCCAGGCAGCGCAGCCGCCGGCTCGATCATGTCGATATAAGGATTCGCGTCCGCGGTCTTTCGGCCTAGCAGTGTATCGGAGATGCCCATGAGGAATACCTATCGCGCAAAAAAATAATGCAGTGCCTGCACCAGGACCAGCGCGTACAGTCCCGCTCCCACATCATCCATCATAATCCCTGTGCCCTCGGGCAGGTCCTCTAATCGGCGCAGGGGAAACGGCTTGATGATGTCGAACGTACGAAAAAGTATAAAACTCGCCAGAAGGTATTTCCAATCCAGCGGGACGGCGATCATGGCGATCATCTGCCCGGCCACTTCGTCGATCACCACAAAGCCCGGATCTTCGCGACCGCTTTCCCTGGCGACGGTGGTCGAAGGCGGTATCCCGGCGAGCGTAACCACCAAGGAAACCACAATGGCCACAGGCATGAGCCACGCCGCAGGCAGCATCCGCGCCACACCCCACCAGACAAGCACCGTGACCAGTGACGCCCATGTGCCCGACCCCGGCTGCAAGTGGCCGATACCAAAGAACGTGGCGACCATCCATGAGAAACGGGATTTAGTTGCAGATGGAGTAGCGGTGGACATTACATATTAAGGATACGTGAACGGAGGAAGGTGTGTCATGGGGAGAGAATCAAGGAGGAGAGTCCGTCCACTCTGTCGCTGTTTTTTTTCGTTTGGCTTGATCCGCGATCATCTGCGGAAATCAGCGGCTAGTGTTTGTCTGAAGCGTCGTCCGGATTAAACGTCTTCTTTGATTGCTCTTCTGCAATGCTGTCCAGCGTGTCCGGATCTGTGACCGCCGTGGAGATCACGTAGCCGCCACTGGCCCATTTGCCCAGGTCGATCAAACGGCAGCGGTCGCTACAGAAAGGGAAGTTTTCATCCCCGGCCAGCACCAGCGTGCGGCACGTAGGACAACGCAGCGTGACGGCTTTCTTATTCGTGGGCATATCGCTAATCAATGACCCTCACCACCAGATCATATTCATGTGCTTCGGTGATTTCGCAACGGTAAAACTTGCCTTCCACGGCTTCGGCGTCTCCGAAATCGTTGATAAACAATTTGCCGTCAATTTCCGGAGCATGCATTTCGCTGCGGCCTTCCCACAGCAACTCGGTTTCTTCGGACGGGCCCAGCGCCAGCACGTCTATCTCGCGGCCGATCAGCTTGCGTTTGGCTTTCTTGCTGATCTGCTTCTGGATCTGCATCAGCTTGCGGCGGCGGGCTTCAATCGTCCGCGCCGGGACTTTGTCTTCCAGATGGAACGCCTTGGAACCTTCTTCGTCCGAGTAGCTGAACACGCCCAGCCAGTCAAACTCCGCGGCCTTTACGAAATCGCAAAGCTCTTCAAAATCTTCTTCCGTCTCGCCCGGGAATCCAACGATAAATGACGTCCGCAGCGTCAGGTTGGGAATCGCCTTCCGCATCTTCTCCACCGACTTCAGGAAAATGTCCGCGCCCGCTCCGCGCTTCATCCGCTTGAGCACGATGGCCGAAGCGTGTTGCAGAGGGACATCGATGTAGCTGCAGATTTTCTCGTGCGCCGCAATCGTTTCCAGCAGCTTGCCGGTGATCTTATTAGGATACGCGTAGAGGAATCGGACCCAGCGCAAGTCTTCAATCCCGGCCAGCTTTTCCAGCAGCAGGGCAAGCCCGTCTTTCAGGCCCAGATCTTCGCCGTAACAAGTGGTGTCCTGACCGATCAGCGTGATCTCGCGGACGCCCTGTGCAGCCAGCCGCTCGGCTTCCGCGATTACCGACTCAAAATGCCGTGAGCGGAATTTGCCGCGCAGTTGCGGGATGATGCAGAACCCGCACGGATGATCGCACCCTTCGGCGATCTTTATATAGGCAGACGCTTTGGGCGTAGCCAGCACGCGCGGCGTGTTTTCGTCGTAAAGGTAATTCGGCAGGCTGGCGATGGCGCCGTCCCACTCCGCGCGGGAGAAGCGTCCACTTTGCTCGCGGGCTTCACCTTCCGCGCGGGACGGCACGCCAGACTTCAAAGACTGGCTGGCCGAGCTTATGCCTGAAGGGCTTTTTCCTGACGAAGTCGAGTTGAGGATCACAAACGGCGAATTGTCTTCGCTGGAATTTCCGCCTGTCTGTACTCCCGCCGCGGCCAGAATCTGTTCCAGTTCGCCGGTACCTACCACGGCGTCCACTTCTGGAATATTTTTCTGGATCTCGTCGCGATAGCGTTCCACCAGACATCCGGCCACAATCAGCTTCTGCGCTTTGCCATTGATCTTGTGCTGCGCCATTTCCAGGATGGTATTCACGGACTCCTGCTTGGCCGTGTCGATGAACGAGCAGGTGTTCACCACGATCACGTCAGCGTCTTCGGCGCGTGCGGTGATCTGCGCTCCGCCGCTCGATTGCAGGATGCCCATCATCACTTCGCTATCCACCAGGTTCTTGGGGCAGCCCAGGCTGACAAAGCCCACCTTCAGCGGCGCGGCGGCAGGCCGCGCGGATTTGCTTTCATTCTTTAAAGAATGATCCGGCGGCGCGGCTGTGGGGTTCTCGACTGGCATGCGATACCACTAGTTTAGCATCACAGTAGAACTGTTCCTTCGGCCAAGCACGAGGGTCCGACTTACTGGTCTTAACGGTGATTTGGATACAATCTGACTATCATCAATGAGTGACTGGAAACATCTACTGAAGCGATATGTTGCAACGTTCGAACGGCTCGACGACATGAGCGCGGATGAATTGTTGAATCCAATTGGTTGGATGCTCGCGGTCGGGGAGAGCGATCCGTATGGGTTCAAACAATGGCAAGCGACCGAAATCAGTACCCCTGACTCCTGCCTGCAAAAGCTTTACGCCAAATTGCCTGGTCCTTTCCCGCCCCTTTTCGAAAGGCTAGTGCTCTCTTATCGATGGGCTGAGGTCGATCTGCACTCATACCGGCTACTGGCCAATCCTCCGGGACAAGGCCTCGACGGCCTGCTTGATCAGATGTCGCGCGATTCGGGGCTATGGGACGCCCTTTTGCCGGCTGGATACTTGCAGTTTGGGAGAGGGCCGGACATCGACTACGATCCGGTGTGCTTTGACCTGGGTTCCAAGAATAAGGTTGGAGATTGCAGGATTGTGAAAATCGATCATGAAGAAATTCTGTGCAATTATCGCGTCAAAGTGATTTCCGAACTAGCCCCCAGCTTTGAAGACTTAGTGCTGCAGACAATTGAACTCGGTGAGCGAGTTTAAGTTCGGAGTAACTGTTGCAGTGATCGTCTACAATGTCACTCGAAAATTCCTGGCGAGGCTTGATCCGCTGAGCTTTGGCCACAGGAGGAAAACGAAATGAAAATTGCAGCACTCAGAATTAGTCTCACCGTGGCCATCGCCTTGGCGCTGGTGGCGTTGCCGTCCGCTGTGGCCGCCGCTTTAGTCAAAGACAAGGCCATGAAAGTAAAAGTCAGCTTGAAAGATGGCGGCGGCAAAGATGTGGGCTCCGCCGAACTCACGCAGGCGCCCAAAGGCGTCAACATCAAGCTGGACCTCAAGAACCTGCCTGCGGGCGAGCATGCTATTCACATCCACACCACGCCCACATGCACCGGTCCGGATTTCCTGTCCGCCGGCGGCCATCTGAATCCGGACAAGAAGAAACACGGTCTGCAAAATCCTGATGGGCCGCACGCCGGTGACATTCTGGACTTCAACGTGGACGCCAACGGCAAAGCCAAGATGACCGTGGTGGCTCCGGGTGTGACCATGGGCGCCGAGCCCAATTCCATTTTCACCGGCGCCGGCACCGCGCTGGTGATCCACGCCAAGGCTGACGACCAGAAGAGCGATCCCGCCACCGCCGGCGACCGCATCGCTTGCGGAACGATTACCAAGCCTATGTAGGCCGTTTTTTCGCGGACAGATTTGTCAAAGAAAAAGCCATGCTTCTCCAACTGAGGCATGGCTTTTTACTCATGGAGTACGAAAACGTAAGAAGGAAGCTTTCAAATGATTTCGCGCCTGGTGAACTCCCAGCAACCGGCCAGCGCGGCCAAAGTTGCGCCGGCAAGCGACCAAAGAGTGATCTGGTTGTGGCCGGCCGCGCCTTTCAGTACAGCGTGCATCGGCAATGACCAGGGAAACCACGGCCCGATGGCCGGAGACTGTACGGCGAAGACGCTAATTACCATCACGGACATGCCAAATGCCATGGCCGCCGTGTAGCTTTGCCAGCGCAAGCTCACCCAGTGCTGGATCGTCACGCCGAGCAGCGCCGCCACTGACACCTTGATCATGGGGACCGCGAAAGGGTGCAAGGGCATGCCGCCGAAATACAATCCGGGGAATATCTGCTTCAGCAGCACGGCGCTGGCGAACGTTGCGGCCACCAGCACAACGTGCGCCGCCAACAGCATCGTAATGGTCACGGCGAGTTTGCTCATGTAGATAGTCCAGCGTGGCGCGGGCAAGGCCAGCAGGCTCTTCCAGTTTTTGTCGGCGTTTTCAAGGCCCGCCAGCAAGGAAGTTTCCAGGGTGATGAACAGGGGCATGAGCAGGATCGTCCACGGTTCCACAGTCTGGGTGACTATCATTGGCCAGATGTCCTTGCCATCCTTGAGAAAAACGCCAGAGCGTTTGTAGGAGACGATGAATTGCAACAACACCACGACCAGCGGTGAGACCAATATCATCCACAAGGCCAGTGTGCGTTTGAGCTTGAGATACTCGGTGGATAACACTCTGAGAAACATGCGGCTCCTTGGTAAGGGTGAGCGATGAAGCTGACTGCGATATCCGTAAAGATGCCAGTGAGAACTTCAGTTGCGTTAGCGGACTTCGGCCCGCGTCATTCTCAGGAACACTTCCTCCAGTGACGCTGACTCCGTGGCCAGGTGATGCACGTCAATCCCGGCCTGGACCAGGGTGCGATTGATGGCCGCCACCGCCTTAACGTCGCTTGCGACCAGGTGTCCATCCACGGCGCGCACTTCCCATCCTTTCGCGGTGAGCAGAGCGCAGGCGGATTCCGGTTCACTTACGCCGATGCGCAGGAATGGGCGCCGCATCTGTTCCAGTTCGCTTACCGTGCCTTGGAATACCATCTCTCCCTGGGAAAGCATGCCAACATGCGTTGCCACCTGCTCCACTTCCGTGAGCAAGTGGCTTGAAAGGAATACCGTGATTCCGTGTTCGGTGGGGAGTTGACGGATCAGCGAACGCATTTCCAGAATTCCCGCCGGATCGAGCCCGTTGGTTGGCTCATCCAGAATCAACAACTGGCGGTTGCCCAGCAGCGCCAAGGCCAATCCCAGGCGCTGCTTCATGCCCAGAGAGAAAGTTTTCACCAGGCTCTCACGGGCATTTTCCAAACCAACAATCTTCAGGACGCGGTCAATGTCAGATCGCGAGGCGTCAAGAATCCGCCGGGGAATTTCCAGGTTCTCTCGTGCTGTGAGGTGCGCGTAGAGTGAAGGACTTTCGACCAGAGAACCGGTGCGGGCCAGAATCTCGCCGCGATGTTGTCTGGGGTCCAGCCCGAAGAGCGTGATATCGCCCTGATCAGGCCGCAGCAGTCCTAGTAGCATACGGATCGTGGTGCTCTTACCTGCGCCGTTGGGTCCCAGGAAAGCGTACACGCTCCCCGTTTCCACGCGTAAGCTAACGCCGCGAACTGCTGGCTTGCCGTCAAATGTCTTGGAGATGGCTGTTGTCGAGATCGCTAGTTCGGGCATCAAAGCGTCAGACGCTGGCGGAGGGATTTTCTTAACAGGTATTTTTCAGGAAGGAAGCCCTATTCGGTTGAGGCAGTGCGTCCTGTCACCGTTTCGCGACAATCACCGCATAGAGCGACGGCAGCAACTTGGCGTCTTCCACTGATTCGGCAAAACGGGCGCGCTCATAGTGTTGTGTGAACACAAACACGTCTTGGCGCATCGCGGGATCGTTGATGGTGGCTGCGAATTCTTCCGGCGTTTGCGCCGGCTCCTTGCGTAAGCCGCTTCGCGCCAGCCTCTTGAGAAGGCGAAGGTACCAGAAACTGGCAGAGGTTCTGGGCGCCCGCTGCGGATTCCGTAAAGAGCGGCTGCGGTCATACATCCGCCAGAAAAGCGGCGCGAAAGGCAGCAACAGAATCAGCGCCAGTACCACGCACCAGATAGCCATCTCCGTGGGCGGCATGATTTCCAGCCGGTGCTGGAAGGCGGCCATGGCCCGGACCATCCGGCGATATTTGAACCAGGCCCACATGCGGAACGTGGACTGCGCTTTGCCGGTGGTGTTGGCCAGTTCGGAACTGAGTTTCATTTGGTGGCTGAAGTCGTAGTTGACTACCCACTCGCGCCACATTTCGCGGACGGCGTCCAGATAAAGTCCCATGCGCGCCCAGCCGCCACTGGTGTTGGTAGCCGTTCTGGGAGGCGTAGGATCAAACGTAACCCAGCCGAATTCCGGATAGTAGGCTTCCACCCAGGAGTGTGCGTCCTGTTCGCGAACAATATATTGGCTCGTCAGGTCGTTGTATTCTCCGCCGCGGAAACCGTTCACCACGCGCGCGGGAATCCCCAGAGTGCGCAACATCACGGCCATGGACGTGGCAAAGTATTCGCAATGTCCTTTCTTGCGCTCAAAAAGAAAGTAAGACAGTTGGTCGGGCGGGTTGATGCCCGGGAGTTGCAACGTGTATGAGTACTTGGTTTTCAAATACAGCTGGATGGCCTGGGCCCGCGCGTAGTTGTTTTTGGCTTGCGCCGTGATGTCGCGAGCCAGTTCGGCCACGCGGGGATCAAGCCGCGTGGGCAATCTCAGGTATTGGATGGCCACTTGCGGCGGATAGTCCGAGGAAGTGGAATTACGAACAAAAATTTCCGGATCGCGGGCATCAGCCTCTGCCGTGTAAATGCCGATGGGCTGCGAGTCGCCATCCCCGCCACCGAATGAGCCGTCCATCGAATGGGCCAGAGTGACCGATCCGTTGGAATAAATCTGGATCACCCGGTAGTCGCCGCTGATGCGCGTGGGCACCGGAGCCAGAAAAAACATGTCCAGTCCCAGCGGCTCCATGACCACGCGATAGCGGAATGTGGGCAGCGCGGCAGGCGGCACGGCACCGGAATAAAAAGCCCGGTTGCGGACCTGGGTCAAATCCATGGGCGAGGAGCCCATTCCGCGGGCTACGGGCGATTCCTGATTGTTCCACCAGCGTTGTCCGTCAAAATTCGCCAGGGCCGTGCCCCGCCATTTCACATCCGCGGGTATTCTTCCGTAGGTCACCTGGACGTGCATCACCACCGCGCTCGATTGCTGTATCTCTCCAATGCCGCCCAGCCGCACTTCCTGGCTGAAGCCGCTCATCATGGCGCCTTGCGTGGCAAAGTTCCGCAGGTATCCGGCGGAACTAACGCGCGGCAGAATAAGAAAGATCAGCCCGGCGCCGCCCAGAGTGAGCAGGCCCAGAACCACGGATCCGCCAGCCAGTGTGCGATGGAATTTTCCGTCCTGCTTGCCGGCCAGCAGCGCGGTCACGCTTTCCCGCTCAGAGCGCCGCATCTCCATACTGACAAAGGTGGCGATGGCCACCATGATGAACAGCGAGAAGTTGACCAGGAAAAGCGTGTCCACCGTGAGCACAGCGGCAGCCAGCACCATCATGAAAGAAAGCACCGCCAGATAGATCAGGTCGCGGTCGCGGCGCACGGAGAAAATCTTGATCACCATGCTGAACAACACCATGTGCACGGTGGCGGCGACAAAACTCTGCGAAAAGTAAAAGTAGTCCGCTACATAGAACACGAAGTAAAACAACGTCAGGTAGTTGGTCGCCCGCTCGCTGATGATGAAAGATTTGTGTATCAACAGCTGGTAGCCGCGGAACAACAACGCGGGGACTACCAGCAGGACGGACGGTGCGTCCAGTTTGCTGGTGCCGGTAAGCGCCAGGAACCCGGTGACCAGCAACATGTACAGCGACCACTGGAAGAACCGTTCAGCGTTACCCGCCGTGCCGGCTTTGGATACCTCAGCCGGCGCGGACGAATTGGGTGCGGAAGACACATCCTTATTCTGCTTGAATCGCGCCCGCAATCAAAGCCTAAAGAGCGGTTGGCCACCGGGACGAGGAAAGCGAAAGTGTTAGAATCACTAGTGTCCCGCGCGACGTAATCCCGCCAACCCCGCCAGGTCCGGAAGGAAGCAACGGTAACGGGCTAGTGCGTGTGCTGCGGGACATTATTCTTGGCCGCTACGCGGCAAACCGCTTGAGAGTCTGGTTTTGTTCCGCGATTATTCCGCTCCTGACGCACGCGGCTCGGCGCAAGTCGGCTTCTCCCGCCGTTTCATTTTCAAAAACGTTTGCCCGTTCTGCGGTACCCGACAAAGTTTCTCGATTCTTGCCGAGATAAATTTGCCCGGCCTTCGCGAACTGGTTCGCTCCGCCCCCTCGCTGCGATTTGCGAGGCATTCAATTCACAGCCAAGCCGTCCGCTGAACTTCCTCGCCGTTTGCCTGCTAAACCGCTTACAATAACGGATTATTTTCGCGGTTCTGGAGAACTCTATTGGCAAATCTTGTGCGGGCAAAAATCTCGGCCCTGGGCACGTATGTTCCTCCGCGGCTGCTTACTAATGAAGATCTGAAAAAAATGGTGGACACCAACAGCCAGTGGATCATGGAGCGCACCGGTATCAAACAGCGCCACATCGTGGACAAGGGCGTGGGCACGTCCCATCTGGCCACCGAAGCCGCCAAGAAAGCGCTGGCTGAGCGCGGCATGTCCGGCAGCGAGATTGAAGCCATTTTCCTGGGCACCGTTACCCCGGATATGTCATTCCCGGCCACGGCTTGCCTGGTTCAGAACAACCTCGGCGCCAAAGGAGCATGGGGGTATGACATCTCCGCCGCCTGCTCCGGATTCGTATACGCTCTGCAAACCGGCGTTAAGTTTGTGGAAAGCGGCGCGCACAAGCGCGTCCTGGTGATCGGCGCGGACGTGATGTCCTCGATCATCGACTACACCGACCGCGCTACCTGCGTGATCTTCGGCGACGGCGCCGGCGCGGTGATTGTTGAACCCGCCACTGACGGCAACTACTTCATGGACTTTGTTCACGAAGTGGATGGCTCCGGCGGCTGCTTTCTTAACATGCCCGGCGGAGGCAGCTTGCATCCGGCAAGCCACGAGACCGTCGACAAGAAAATGCACTTCGTCCATCAGGACGGCCAGCAGGTCTTTAAATACGCTGTGCGCAAAATGGCGGAAGCTTCCGAACGCGTGCTGGAACGCAACGGATTCAAAGGCACTGACGTGGACCTGTTCGTCCCGCACCAGGCCAACAAGCGCATCATCATGTCCGCCGCGGACCGGCTCGGCATGAAAGAAGACAAGATCATCATCAACATTGATATGTTCGGTAACACCACGGCAGGCACCATTCCGCTGGCCCTGGACAGCGCGCGCCAGCAAGGCCGCCTGAAGAAAGGCGACTTGGTGTTGATTGCGTCCGTGGGCGCCGGTTTTACCGTGGGCGCGACCCTGCTCCGCTGGGCGTGCTGAGCGTGACGGTCGCGGTACGCGCATGACGAAATTCTGGGCGGACGCCGCCGGCTGGCTCGGCGCGGCTCTCTTGCTGACGGCCTACGGCTTGGTGTCATTCAAGAAGATGCAGCCAGATTCCGGCATGTACCAGCTGTTGAACGCCGTGGGCAGCGCACTGCTCATCGTGAACACGGTCTTTTATCGCGCGTACCCGTCGGCGTTCGTCAACGTGGTGTGGATCTTTATCGCGGCAATATCTTTCCTGCGATTTCGCTTGCAAGCCAAGCGTGAGCAAAAAGTTTGAAGTTCCACCGAGGATCTTTATCGCTAGAGGTTTTGCTAGTTGCTAGCAGCTAGCTACTAGCCGCTGCTTTATGTTCATCGACCTGAGCCATACCGTGGAGCACGGCGTTGTCACCTATAAAGGATTGCCTGCGCCCATCATCTGCGATTACCTGAGCCGCGAAGCCTCGCGCAAAATCTATGCTCCGGGGACGGAATTCCAGATCGGCAAGATTGAAATGGTGGCCAATACCGGGACCTACATGGATTCACCGTTCCACCGTTACGCCGATGGCAAAGATATGTCGCAGCTTCGGCTCGAACAGTTGGTTAATCTTGAAGCCGTGAAGGTTTCCGCCGTGGTTCAGCCCGGCGCGATGCATCAAAAGATCGGCGTGGAGTTTTTCAAAAACTTAAAGGGTCTCAGCGGCAAAGCCGTGCTCGTTGAAACCGGATGGTCGCGCCATTGGAAGACCGACCAGTATTACGAAGGCCATCCGTTTCTGACGGAAGATGCGGCAAAATTTCTGGTAGACGCCGGCGCTGTGCTGGTGGGGATTGACTCGCACAACATTGACAGCACGGCGGACGGTACGCGGCCCGTGCACTCAACTCTACTGCGCGCTGAAGTCCTGATCGTGGAGCACATGACCAATCTTGCGCCACTTGCGGCGGAAGGCTTTAAGTTTTCCGCCGTGCCAGTGAAGGTGAAAGGCTTTGGGACGTTTCCGGTGAGAGCGTTTGCTTCAGTTTGAAATCCCGACCCTGAGCTTGCCGAAGGGCAGGGAACCTTATCGTTAAGATGAAACCCATTGGGCCGCGAATGTCGCGAATGAGCGCGAATCAAAACAAAATTGGCAACAATTCGCGTTGATTCGCGGCTAATTCTTGCCTTGTTTGTCTGGTGGTTATAGCGATCCCTCGCTCTGCTCGGGACTTCGAAACAAGCTACTTCTTGGCCTTTACCTCTTCCCGATGTTTCGCCGCCTCTTTCGGATACTGCGGCTCGGTCATGCTGACAGGATCGAGAATCTCTTCAATTTCTTTTTCGCTCAGCAGCTTCTGGTCGCGTGCGATGTCGATGATGGACCGGCCCGTTGCGATCGATTCCTTCACAATCTCCGCGGCCTTCTGATATCCGATGTACGGATTGAGCGCGGTCGCCAGGGACACCGTGCTCTGTGCATAGAAGGCGTTACGTTTTTCGTTGGCGGTAAGTCCGTTGATGCACTTTTCCGTGAACACGTGCAGCATATTGGTGAGAATACTGATCGATTGCAGGACGTTATACGACATCGTTGGCATCATCACGTTTAACTCCAACTGTCCGCCCTGGACGGCCATGGCTACAGCCGCATCGTTGCCCACAACCTGAAATGAAACCATCGCCGCCAACTCCGGCATCACCGGATTAATCTTGCCCGGCATGATCGAAGATCCCGGTTGCAATCCCGGCAGATTGACTTCTGCGAACCCAGTGTTGGGGCCAGACGAAATCAACCGCAGGTCGTTCGATATGCGGATAATCTCCAGCGCGAGGTTGCGCAATGACGACGACACTTGCGCCATGCAGGCATTCGACTGCATCGCCCAGCGCATGTCCGCCGCCGGAGTCAGCTTCTGTCCGGAAAGTTTTGCCAGGTGGGCAACGGCTTTCGCGCGGTAGTCCGGATGCGTGTTGATGCCCGTGCCCACGGCCGAGCCGCCAAGCCCCAGTTCGCGCAGCGAATCAGACGCGTACTTGATGTCGGCGATGGCTTTGCGCATGGCTACGCCATAGGCCGCGAATTCCTGTCCCAGGCGGATGGGTACCGCGTCCTGCATGTGCGTGCGTCCGGACTTCATCACGTTGTGAAACTCTTTACCTTTGGCTTCAAAGGCCGCGGCTAGCGCGTCCAGCACGGGATAAAGTTTTTCCAGTTCCAGCAGGGTCGCCACACGCATGCTGGTAGGGAACACGTCATTGGTTGACTGTCCGTAGTTCACGTGGTCATTCGGGTGGACGGTGTATTCGCCCAACTTGCCGCCCATCAGTTCCGTGGCGCGGTTGGCAATCACTTCGTTGGAATTCATATGGAAGCTCACGCCCGCTCCGGCCTGAAACACATCCACTACGAACGACGGGTTCCACTTGCCGTCCACCACTTCTTTTGCTGCGGCCATGATCGCGTGCGCGCGCTTCGAGTCCACCAAGTCCAGTTCCTTGTTGGCTTCCGCCGCGGCGTATTTCACCATGCCGATGGCGCGAATTAACGACGGGTTGGCGCGCATCCCGGAGATGGGATAGTTCTCCATCGCGCGCGCGGTTTGCACGCCGTAGTAAACGTCCGCGGGGATTTCCTTGATGCCGATGGAATCTTTTTCCTGGCGGAATTTGGGAGCAGCTGTTGTCATCACATCCCTTTCGTCGGTCGCTCAGAAACGTCCGCTGGTCAGCGGGAGCGAAACTGAAAATTATATCTCGTTACCGTCTCAAGCCCATCGCATCGGAGAGCGGTGGGAGTTTGGAGTGTCACAAACGAGTCCCCGCAGAATACGCCGTTCCATGCTTCAATTCTGGGGCACAATACCTCTTCACGACAGCGAGGATTGAGGATGAACAAAGCGTGGGTATTCCTGTATCTCTTGGCGGCGACCGTGGCATGGAGTCAACCGAAGAAGACTGCGCCGTCCGGTGCAGCAAGCTCGGACGCCAGCAAGATCTGCAGTGATCCCTACCAGGTCCGCGAACCGGCGGAAGGCTGGCCGGAGGCGCCGGTCCTTATTCTGTTTCATCGCGAGAAGAGCAAGGCGCCATGGGCGACTAATCCGGCGATCCGCGTGGCCGGACTGGAAGCGCGCACGCCGGCGAGCGCGCGCACGCTGGTATGCGTTGAGGAGTCCAAGTTGGAGATGGGCCACTATGATTCCGGCGAGCCCGGTTACGCGCCTGCCTGGGAAATAATCGTCATACGGCTGGCAGACCGCAAAGTGTATTTCCTGCGCACCGGCATGTATGGAGAAATGCCGCCGGAAGTCAAGTGGAAGCACGGCGCCGGGGTAGGGAAGCCGCCCAGCGAAACTTTTGTTAAATGGATGCGCCTGCTGGTTGGCCAGGACGTTGCGCGGCTAAAAATGCGGCTCAAGTCCCGGGAGTATCACGACGCATCGGCGCTGGCTTTCTCCGTTGACGGCAGCAAGCTCGTTCTGGCGCAGGAACCAAGAAGCAGCGGGAGTGGCACTCCGCCTTCACCCATCACGGTGTTCGACCTAACCAACGGCCAGACGGTTGCGACGATGCATGCTAGCTACTCCACTCGGGCAGTTGCTATTTCCAGGTCTGGCAGCATGGTTGCCACGGAACGTTACGGGCACGTTGAACTTTGGGACGTCGCGTCCGGACTTATGACGCGCAAGCTGGAGACCAGCGGCGTGAAGTCCTTGCGCTTTGGCCCGGACGATACTCTGGGTGTAGCCGGAAATGGAAAGTCCGCGGTCTGGGACATTGCCGGCAACCGCGTTCTGCATTCAGGAACGGGTTCTCAAGTACAACTGTCACCCGAGGGCGCGTGGCTTGTGGCCGACAACGGTCCGCGCGGCGTTAATTTGCAAGCGTTGGAATCGGGCCGCGAGCTCGCAAAATTTCCCCGGGTTGGCGATACCGATCAATATGAAGTTTCGGGCGATGGCAAATTGATGGTTCGGGCCTCAGTGCTCGGCGGCACCACGTACGCGTCCGGAAACCCGCAGGGTGCTGTCCTCGATCTGCCTCACTTCGACGTCAACTCGATCACCGCCGTGGCTTCAACCCGCGACGGCTTTGTGGCGGCCAACGGAGACGGGATTGCGGGCATTGTTTCTTCCACCGCACCCGCCGTGCGCGCCTTTGCCACGGACCTTACGGCGATCAGGGCGATTGCCGTTTCGTCTGACGGAAAATTGATTGCCTTGGGCGATAGCAGCGGCTCGGTCCAAGTATGGGAACTGAAATAGCCTATCGGCGGCGCGGCTGATCGCTCGACTTTTCACACATCCGATTTCACATCCGAAGACCCGCCCGAGGTTGGGCTCGCTTTCTTCAGTTGCGCCGCGTACATTCGCGACAGGAATTCGTACACCATGGTTTCCTGAGTCAGGGCTGACGAACGGAACATGCGGTTCAGGTGCATGTGCACAAAGCTTTCCGCCATTTCCGCCATGGGACGGCTGAGTTTTCCCGCCAGTTCCAGCTCTTCCAGTTGGCGACGAAGCGGCGCTAGTTTTGCCGCAAAATTTGAGAACGCCGCCACAGCTTGCGGAGGAATTACGCCTACGCCAGTCGGCGTGTCGGTTGCGTCAAGAAGGGCGGCCAGGGTTTGCCGCTGATCGCGAAACTTTCGCGCCATTTGTTCTTTATAGAGCTTGTCCACGACGTATGCCTGCTCGCGATACCGCGCAAGTCGGTCGGTCTCGTTTTTCTTCTGCTCCAGGCTCAAGCCCAGCCCTTGGAACAAGCGGTCGGCTGCACAGAAGGCAAGCTGCCAGCGGAGATCTTCGCCGCCACTCCCGGCGGTCAAGCGCAACAGCGCCAGGCAGAGCTCGCTGTCCAGTTGAAAGATTTTTTCTGCCAGCGCGACTCCGCGCGGACCGCCATAGCGTTCAACTTCGCGCTGGTAAGTATCGAGTTGCATGCGCCACAGAGTGCCGCGGCGCTGCTGCTCTTGCGCCAGCCATCCCAGCCGGGGCAAAACGTTCAGGCTTAGCGCCGCGGGATTGCCATGAATGCGCAACCGCAGGTGCCAGTGTGCGTCAGAAAATCGAATGAAGAACCAACCGTCGGCGGTCCCAGAGGAAATGGCTTCTTCCGCCAGCGGTTGCACCAGTTCAAGAAGAAGACGGTCAGCATGCGATGGGCTGCAATAGAGTTTGGCGTACAACCACTCTGACCCCGGCATGAACGAGTGGACATGGCTGCCAACGTAGGGCGCGATGGTGGGAGCGCGCGGCACTGCGCCTGGCACTGCGCCTGGCGATGCGTCTGGCGATGCGTCTGGCGATGGACGGTCGGGTGTGGATTGGCTTGCGTTTTCCTGCACGGCATCTTCTGCGTGCGCGTCCCCAGTTCGGCTTTCTTGCTGGCGGACGAACGGCAAAATAATCTCGTGGACAAAATGGCCTTCCGGGCCTTCGACGGGCAATTCGTCTGGCGGAGGAAACATTTCTACCAGCAAAGTTTCTGGATTCTTGTGGATGTGTTCGATAAAAACATCAACGGCCAGCGCGTTGTTAAAGTCGATCAGCAGTTGGTTATCGAATTCCGCAATGTAGACAAAGCGCGGAACGAGTCTGGTTTTGCGCCATTCCAGCACGCGTTGTGCGCGATCAGATTCCGCGCCACCGCCCCAATTTGTTGCGTCTTCCTGGGTGACGCGCCAGCGGGCGAGCGAGAAAATAATGTTAGGCGGAACGTTTTCTGGCGCGCTTGCGCCGCCGTCACCCATCACCACGCGCGGCAGGAACGCGGCTTGATCCAGCGTGCCCCATTGCCACGCGCAGTCGCCAGTCACTCCCTGGTGTTGCAACAGGCAAAGAAATTTATAGAGCTTCAAGCTGCGGCCGGCGGCAAAGTTGTGGGCCGACGTCAAGCGTGGCAGCACTTCGCGCTGCAAACGTTGTGAGCGCAAGATGATCCGGTCATCGCGCACGGTAACCGTGAGATCAGAAAGCGGGATTTGCCGTTCTGCCGGCAAACAGGACGTGGCCAAAAACGGAATCTCATACGGACGCAGCACCGGCCGCCACACCACGTTGCCCACGCGGCCCTCCGGCAAGTGAGCAATTTCGGCAAACACTGCTCCATCACCGCGAAGTTTTTCTTCAGCGCGCAGGTGCTCTTGCACACAGGCGGCGAGTTGCGCATCCGCGTGGCAGAAACGCGCGGCCAAGTTTACGCCGGAAGGTCCGATAATGCTTTGCAGAAAGAATCCGTGTTGAGTTTCGGCTTTATTATTGCCGGTATTATTGCCGGGGCTGTCACGATTGCCGATGTCGCCGGTTGGGTCGCTCACTGGCGCTCGGAAATAAACCCCCATGGCGGCAAAAGAATCCGGCAGCGGGAAAGGGACACCGTTCACCATCTCTGCGAGTAGTTCCGTGTCCAGCGTCAACACGGTATTCTTTTGCGCCCAGACTTCTTGCAACTTGCGCAACAGGACCGCGCCGACTTTGCGATCGGTCGCCGGCGTTCCGTCTGCCGTTCGAAAATCGATGCCTTCCAGAAGCGGTTCGGCTCCGGCGTTGTCCTGGCTTTCAAACCCGATGCCGGCTTCGTCGTCGAGCGCTTCCAGCAGAGGGACTTCGCGCTCCTGATATCGTTCAATGAAGTCAGATTTGAATTGCTGGTAGACAGTCTGTTCGGAAAATCCTTGAATGGCATGCAGAGTTTCGCAAGCGTGGAGGATTTGGTTGGCTAGTTGGTGATCCAGCCTGGCCTCTGGCGCGGGCTTCACCATATCAACCTGGATGAGCCGTCCGGGCTTGAAGTTGCCGGGAAGTTGCGCAACGGACTGGCTAATGTCTGAGTACGATTGAAGACTAGCGACGGAGCCGGCTTCGGTTTCGGCTTGGTCTTCGGCTTGGTCGAGCGCGCGCAGCTTCCGCGCAATCGCGCCGAGTGAATCCGCCAAGTCTGTTTGCTTGGCCTGCCTCAGTTGCCGGACCATATAGTCCACAGGCTCCTGGCCGGTGACGGGAGGCGCCAGGTCCGAGACCAGAACTTGCGTTTCCACCAACTTCCCAACAAACCCCTGGGCTTCCTCAAGTTTGATATCGGAGTCTTCTTGCACCAGAGCGTTGGCTAGAGCCTGGGCCGTTGCGCCGGACGCAGCACGCCGCAACGTTGCGTCGAGAAATGGCGTAGGCTCCGTGGCCACCAGCTCATAGCTGCGTCCAAATTCCTGGGACCGTCCTCGCAAGTGGTGGTACGCGCCGGCGGCAAGATGCAAGCTGCTATTCGGATAGAAGCTCATGTGCTGGCGACGTTCCGGATCGGCGGTTAGAGACTCAGCCAGCGCTACGAGATATTCCATGTCCAGGCGAGAGCGGCGTCGGTATTGGCTGGCCGGACCGAGTTGCAAGTGAGTTACGTCCGCGATGCGTCCTACGCTGCAAGCGGCGAACGCGCCAAAGGGAGTTGCACGGGCCGTCATACGCGCCAGATAGCGGTACAGTGCCCGCTCCAGCTTCTGGCCCTTGGCGCTGTCAGGCTCCCGCTGCCAAAGATCAAGTGATTGCAGAAACTCTGGCGAGGCGAGCCACAGAGCCTCTTGAACGAGTGCACGGTCGAGCCAGCGCTGAAGCCCAGCGCGAGAGGACGCGCGGTCACCGGCAGCTTGCATGATGCGCAAGAATTCTTCGATGGGAAGAACGGGGGTCCGCAGAACAAAAAAGCCTGAGCTCGCGTGATCGGCCATGAATTGGGAAAGGCTCCGGATACACTAAAAGCTTTAAGGTAGCGGAAGGCAAGCTTAGCTCTCGCGACCAGGATGCCAAAAAACACGGCGGCAAAAACATCGGCCCGGTAAACGGTCCCGGGCCGCAATCTTACGAAGCAAAACTGGCAGTGCGCGCTCTTGCCGCTTTTTGCCAGCGGGTTCTCACTAGCTATTTCGGGATGGCTTTAGTTACCTGCTGGTTGTTGCCCTTGGTCACCTGCTGGTTGCCTTTGGTGATCTGCTGATTTCCGCCCTTGGTCACCTGGTTGTTGCCCTTTGTGATCTGCAGATTGTTGCCTTTGGTTATCTGCTGATTTCCACCCTTGGTGACTTGCTGGTTGCCTTTAGTCAGTTGCTGATTGCCTTTAGTGATTTGCTGATTGCCGCCCTTGGTTATCTGGTTGTTCTGTCCCGGAGGCGGCGGCGTAAGTTGACCGTTCGCCTTGGCCGTGGTGGTCTGCTGCTTGCCCTTGCAGTAGGCTGAAGGGGTCATCGTGTCGGCCTGTTTACCGCCATTCACGGTTGTTTTGTTCTGTTGTCGCAAGGCTTGCTGTTTCACCTGGAGCTTTTGTTCGTTGGTGGCGGCCTTTGTGCCCTGACTGATGGTTTTTTTAGTCGAGTCGCTCGTTGTGCCCGGGTTTGGCTGGCTGCCCTTTATAACCTGCGCATTGGCGGAAGAGCTTGAAGCGCCAATCCCCAGCAGAGAAAGCATAGCAATCCAATGTTTACGCATTTTTGGCTCCTGGTCTTCTGGTCTTTGGTTGAAAGGTTGAAAGTCTTGCGTTGAAAAAAGTGTGACTGCTGGTTCTTGCGCGCTATTTCGGGACGTTGGCTTTCGTGGTCCAGTGTTTACGAATAAATTCTCCTCGCGTCTTCCTCAGGTGACGTCCTTATTTACCGCCTGGACGTGTGCGGCCAGCGGACGGGACGAAGTATAGCAGTTTCAAACCCGGCGAAAGCCGCCGAGTTGCGGTTTTAACTGGCCGTCTCCGCGCTGTAGCGCGCGATCAGTCCGGTTCGCACCGCGTACTGATATGTGCTCTTAAAGAACCAGGCGGCCAGCACGATGTAGAAGACAGCGAGCGTTCCGCTTAACAGCAACGGTGTGATGGGAACGGCTCCGCCGGCCACAATCTTGCGCATACTTTCAAATACGTAAGAGGGCGGCAGGAAATACGAGATGGCCCGCATCCATCCGGGCAAAGTTGCCAGCGGATAAAACACTCCGGCAAACGGAGAGAGTACCGCGGGAATGGGCCAGATGAACCATTCAGACGCCGGTCCCAAGCGCAACACCATGGCCGTGGCGAATATGCCGAGCGCGATCCCAAACAGAAACAGCACCATCACAAACGGCGCCAGCGCTGCGCCGTATGCGAAGAACGATAGTCCGAAGACGAAAGTCGCCAACAACACCATTACGACGAGTCCGATCGAGCTGGTGGCGATGCTGGAGAGCACCAGGCCGCCAAGGTATTCCGAAATCAGCAGCGGCGTGGCGAAAAAGTTGAGGAAGTTGCGGGACCATACGTCCTCAAAGAACGCCATGGTAATGCCCTGCATCACGCGGATGAAGAAGTCCCACAACAGCACCGCGCCCAGCAGGACGGGCACAAAATTGAATCCTGGAGTGGCCACGGAGTTCAGATAGCGCGTGATGAATCCCCATAGCACCATGTCCACGCCGACCCAGACGAACATCGGGACCAGGCGCGAGACGCTGCCGCGGATCAGATAGAACTGCCGCAAAACAATGGCGGAAGTGCGAGTGAAGTCCATGAGCGTTAGCGCGCCTCCAGCGTAGCCAGCGGTTCGCGGGCCAGTGCGATGAACAGTTCTTCCAGCGATTGCTTGCCGTGTTCGCGCGGCAACGTTCGCGGATCGCCCTGAAGCAGGATTTTTCCGTGGGAAAGAAACAGCACGCGGTGGCAGACTTCTTCCACTTCATACATGTTGTGTGACGTCCAGAGCACCCCGCCACAATCGCGTCCGGCAAACTCGCGGATCTGGCCGCGGACTTCCTGGGCGACCGAAGGATCGAGCGAAGCCGTTGGCTCGTCCAATAGCAAAAGCCGCGGACGGTTCAACATGGCTTTAGCCAGTCCTACGCGCGTCTGCTCGCCGGAAGAAAGCACTCCGGCTTTGGTGTTGCGAAACTTGACCAGGTCGAACTGTTCGAGTAACTCTTCGATGCGCGCGCCCAGGTTCTTGACGCTGTAGATCATGCCGAAAATGCGCAGGTTCTGGTAGACCGTGAGGTTTCCGGGCAACGGCGCGTAGACAGCGGCAAAGTTCGTGCATTGCAGCGCACGGGAGCGGTGCAGCGCCAGGTCCACGCTTTCAATCTGGATGTGTCCGGCCGTGGGCTCAAGTACGCCCAGAATCATGTTGATGGTCGTCGTTTTGCCCGCGCCGTTTGGGCCCAATAGCCCTACGATCTCGTTGCGTCCAACGTGAAAAGAAATTTTGTCCACGGCAACTGTGGGACCGTAACTCTTGCAGAGGTCACGGACGTCAAGAACGGCTTCCGGCGAATCTGTTGGCGTGGCTTGCGGGGAAGCAGTCATGGGCCTGTTCAGCATATCGTACTCGATCACAGAAAAAAGGTACGCGAGGCAAAACTAGCGGTGCGGGCTGATCCATCAAATCAATTGCTCAACGCCGCTTTCGCGCAGAGCTTTTTCATTTTGCCGAGATGCATTTAGTTCGCCGCAATCTGTTTCAGCATTTGCCTGGCGTCTTCGGCGTGAAGGCCATCGGGCGCCAGCTCCAGGTATTTTTCCAAGGCTTCTTTGGTTCCTTGCGGGGCTTGCATCTTCCCTTGGCGCGCAGCCACGCCGAAAGACGAGTAAGCTTCCACGAAATAAGCATCCGCCATTTTAGGATCGACCACCGTTGCCCGATGGCACGCGTCCGCGGCGCCGGCCAGATTATCCATGTCATAAAGTGTGGCGCAAAGATTAAACAGCGGCAGCGCGGGGAAAGGATGCAGCTTCACCGAGCGGGCGAATACGTCCGCGGCATGCTTGTAATCCTTTATCTGGAAATAAGCATTGCCCTGGGACAGAAGCATTTGGCCCATGCGTCCTGCTTCCGCTTCCGTGCCGTTGATTTGGGTGCCGCGCGCGGAAGTTATGTTTGACCGATAGCGGCGGTTCACCTGGATATTGCTTTCCGCCAGCCCAATACCTTTTTCGTAAGTCTTGATCGCTTCATCGAATCTCCCCAGGTTGCTCTGGATGCTGGCCGTCGTCTGGTAAAAGGCCGTTCGCTCCGGATCGGACTTGATGGCCTTGGCGCAAGCTTGCAGCGCTGCGTCAGCGTTGCCCTGGTTATATTCCGCGCCGCATAAGTGGATGTAGGCGATGCCCGGCTTGGGGTCTAGTTTCGCGGCCTCGCGAAAATTTGCCGCCGCCTGTTCTGGCTTCTCCAGCGCAGAATAGAGTTCGCCGACGATCAACATCATCTGGGCCAGTCCGTAGTCGGCCTTGGCGCGGTCTTTCCTGGCATCCGGATCGTTGCGTAAAACCGCGATGCCTTTTTCCAGGGATTGCAGCGCTGCTTCGCGCTTGCCCAGGCTGCGCTGCGCCGTCCCCAGGTTTTGGTACAGCTCCCACTTGAATGGCGCAATGGCGACCAATTGCTGTAACAGATCAGCGGCCCGGGGCCAGTCCTGGTCTTTGAGCGCGTCTTGTGCCAGCGGTACCAGTTCGTTGTAGCGCGCAATGGTGGAATTCTCCTGACGAACCTGTGCGGTCTGTTCCGGCGTCAGCGCTTTTGAATTTGATTCAGTTACCTTGCGCCAGTCTTCGCTCTGTAGTTCCGCCGCCGAAGGTCCTTTAAACGGCGCCAAGGAAGCTTTGGTGGGAATCGAGGAAAGGTCAATGTGGGTCACGTTCAGCTTTTGAGCGTCACCGGCTGAGATAACTTTCTTGCCCGAGTAGATATGCCTTCCCGTGGGTCCGGTGATTTCAATCTGGTAAGCGCCCACCTGTAGTCCGATCATGTAGTACTGGCCGTTGATTGCCGTCTGGCAGCGATAGGTCTTGTTGTTCGCCACATTGGTGTACACCACTTGCGCGGCGGCAATCGGCTTGCCCTGCATGTCCAGAACTTCGCCTTTTACTTCCGCCAGGCGGACGTCTTGCGCTGAGGCACAGACTGCCAGGGCAATCACGGCGGTCATGAGACTAAGGACGAGGCGGGGAAGACCCAGCACCAGGCAGAGATGTGGTCCAGCGATCTTCAATTTTGGCAATTCCGGCGGTTTTGGGGCTGTGCAGCCGGGGAGATCCCTGACATTTTAGACCGGGGACATAGCAGACACTTTTTCTGGTTTTGGTTTGAGGGGAAGGGGTGCAGGGG
>Ga0209069_10000107_pt1 | contig 29832 bp, 21 predicted proteins | sample Str013_2_FD_187202 | JGI IMG/M metagenome (GOLD analysis project Ga0209069, IMG submission 187202) | Freshwater sediment microbial communities in response to fracking from Pennsylvania, USA - Straight Creek_MetaG_SC_2013 (SPAdes) (version 2) | ecosystem: Environmental > Aquatic > Freshwater >...
GTTGGTAACCGCCAGGAGTTTTTTATCGGCACTAACGGCAATGTTTAGTGGCAGATCGCCCAGGGGCAGGCTTTTACCGGCTGGTGTAAGCGACCAGCCATTGGGCAGTTGCACCCTGTTGGCCGTTAACGCGGCCTGCTGGCTAAAACAACACTGGCTGGCAAATACAAGTGCAGCGAAGATGAAATTTCTCATATTATATGAAGTTGATAAGTAAAGATAAGAATGGCCAAAATAGCATCCATCACAAAACAATTAAATAACCTGGCATGAAAAGCCGCTTTTGTGCAAATCCAAAGTTTCCTTAACTTCCGGTATGCACCGGCCAACCTTATACCTCTGGAAACAAGCGCCCTTCCTGCGTCTTATCATTCCCCTGATAGCCGGTATTTTGCTGCAATGGTATTGTGCCCCGGCCATTTTAACGGCCTGGATACTTTTGCTTATCTGTATTACGGGCCTGCTTGTGTTTAATGGCCGCATTTCTTTTCTGCAATATAAACTGGCCTGGGTGAATGGCTTGCTGATAAACGTTTTGTTTGCGGCACTGGGCATGCTCATTACCTGGCACCGCGATGTTTCGCACAACCGGCAATGGATCAATCAATATTACAGCGGCAGCGAATCCATTACGGCAACCTTGCAGGAGCCGCTTTCCGAAAAAACAAATTCTTTTAAAGCAGTGGCTTGCGCAGACCAGCTTCTGTTGGGCAGCCATGGGCAGCCGGTAATTGGCAATATCTTACTCTATTTTAAAAAAGACAGCGCGGCAATGCGGTTGGGTTACGGATCGCGGATTCTTTTCAGCAAACCATTACAACCCATAAAAAACGCCGGCAACCCGGGTTCGTTTAACTATGAACGTTATGCCGCCTTCCAGGGCATTTACCAGCAGGCTTACCTGAATGAGGGCGATTATGTGCTGCTGCCCGAAAAACAGGAAACCCCACTGACCCGTTTTCTTTTTGCAACCCGTGAAAAAGTGCTAGGCATCATTACCACATACATCCCGGGCAAAAAAGAAGCGGGGCTTGCCGAGGCATTGCTGGTGGGCTACAAAGACGATTTGGATAAAACACTGGTGCAATCCTACTCAAATACAGGTGTAGTGCATGTGATTGCCATTTCCGGCATGCACCTGGGGTTGATCTACTGGTTGCTCACCCTTGTATTATCGCCCTTAAAAAAAAGAAAGTACACAAAATGGCTCAGCCCTGTTTTGGTTATCACCGGTCTTTGGTTGTTTGCATTGCTTACCGGGGGCGGCCCTTCTATCCTGCGTTCTGCTGTAATGTTTACCTGCATTGTTATTGGTCAAAGTATCGAACGAAAAACATTTATCTACAATTCGCTGGCCGCCTCTGCATTTGTACTGCTTTGCATCAACCCGTTCTGGTTATGGGATGCAGGTTTCCAGTTGTCATACACAGCGGTGCTGAGCATCGTTGTTTTTATGAAACCCGTTTACGACTGGTTTTATTTCAGCAACAAATTGCTGGATGGGGTATGGAAATTAATGGCAGTAACCATTGCTGCACAGGTACTCACTACGCCGGTAAGCCTGTATCATTTTCACCAGTTCCCGGTTTATTTTTTAATTACCAACCTATTGGCCGTGCCATTGTCGGGGCTGGTGGTGCTGGGTGAAATTGCCTTGTGTGTGGTGGCCGCCCTGCCTGTTATTGCAAAACCATTGGGACTATTGCTGCACTGGCTCATTTTTGCCATGAACAGTTTTATTGAACACATGGAAAACCTCCCTTTCTCTTTGTGGAACGGGCTACAGGTAAACATGCTGCAAATTGCATTTCTTTATGCATTGGTAACGGCACTTGCCTGCTGGCTGCTGCAAAAAAATAAAAAAGCTTTAATAGTCGGTTTGGTTTGTTTGCTTGGCTTTCTTACTGTCAGAAGCTATTCCTTCATCCGTGCCGGGCAGCAACAGCAATTGATAGTGTACAATGTTCCCAAACACCAGGCCCTGGATTTTATCAATGGCAGAAATTATTTTTTTATGGGCGATAAAGATCTGCTGGAAGACGATTTCCTCCAAAACTTTCACCTAAAACCTTCAAGGGTAATGCACCGCATGAAAGCGGCAGACAGTATCGCCGGCCTGGTGGCTGCCGGCCCGCTTTTCTGTTTCGGGCATACCACTATTGCTGTCATAGACCAGCCACTCAACTACAAAACAATCCCTGTTCAAACAACCGCAGACCTCGTGATTGTTTCAAAAAATGCAGCCGTGCAGATAGCACAATTGCAGCAAACCTTTCATTGCCGGCAAATTGTGCTGGATGCTTCCAACACCGCCCGAAAAGTGAATAACTGGAAGGCCGAAGCCGCAAAGCTTGGCCTGTCCTGCTTTTCCGTAGTGGATAACGGGGCTTTTGTGATGAACGTGGATTAAATTAGTTTTGCGCTCCCGAAGGGATGAAGGCGAAGGTTCAGGGAGAGAAATCCTTAATCCGGCATTCTCAACTTACGCCACGTACCTTTTAAGTTTTGGCTTAAGCCCTTCAGCATTCACCTTTAACCTTTATACAGCAATGAACAAAAAAATTCAATCCGCACTAATTTCAGTTTTTTATAAAGATGGCCTGGAACCCGTTGTACAACAATTGCACGAGCTGGGCATTACCATTTACAGCACGGGTGGCACACAATCGTTTATTGAGAAACTGAACATACCCGTGATTCCGGTAGAGAAACTGACCGGCTATCCTTCCATTTTGGGTGGAAGGGTGAAAACCTTGCACCCAATAGTTTTTGGTGGCATACTGGGTAAACGCAGCGACGAACAGCATGTAAAAGAAATGCTGGAATATAAAATACCAGAGATTGACCTGGTGATTGTTGACCTCTATCCTTTTGAGGAAACAGTAGCAAGCACATCCGACGAATCGCTGATCATAGAAAAAATAGACATCGGTGGCCCCTCCATGATACGCGGCGCCGCCAAAAATTTTAAAGATGTGGTGGTGGTGGCAGCTAAAAAGGATTATGCACCCCTGGCACAATTGCTAAAAGATCAAAAAGGCGAAACAACCCTGGAGCAACGCAGGGGCTTTGCCGCCAAAGCATTTGAAATAGTAGCACATTACGATGTAGCCATCACCCAGTATTTTAATCCCACTGGCGCAGATTATTTTCACGCTTCGGTGGCCAGCCCCAAAGCCATGCGCTATGGCGAAAACCCGCACCAGGCCGGGATTTTCTATGGCAATACCGAAGAATTGTTTAGCCAGCTGAACGGAAAAGAGCTTTCTTACAATAATCTGGTAGACGTAGATGCCGCAGTGCAACTCATCAGTGAGTTTCCAAAACCCATCAGTAATGGCATTACTTCCGAAGACATTATTTTCGGCATCATTAAACACACCAATGTTTGTGGTGTTGCTGCCAGGGCAACTGTAAAACAGGCCTGGGATGCTGCACTGGCCGGCGACAATGAAAGTGCTTTTGGCGGCGTACTGGTTTGCAATGGCACTATTGACAAAGCCACTGCCGAAGCCATTAATGAAATATTCTTTGAAGTGCTGGTAGCACCTGCCTTTGAGGATGACGCATTGGCCGTGCTGAAATCAAAAAAGAACCGCATTTTACTGCAACTGAACAAAGCACCGCACAACAAACAGCTGTACAAATCTTTGCTGAACGGTGTACTGATACAACAAACAGATGAAGGCAATTTTGCTGAATGGAAGGAAACCGGCGCCCGGCCAGCCACGCCATCCGAAAACGCCGATCTTATGTTTGCCAACCTGGTTTGCAAACATTTAAAAAGCAACGCCATTGCACTGGTAAAAAACAAGCAGCTGATTGGTAAAGGCTGCGGACAAACCAGCCGCATTGATGCATTGCGGCATGCGGTAGAAAAAGCAAAGCAATTTAATTTTGACCTAACCGGCGCCGTTATGGCCAGCGATGCCTTCTTTCCGTTCAGCGATTGCGTAGAACTGGGCCACAAAGCAGGTATTACCGCATTTATTCAGCCCGGTGGTTCCATTCGCGATAAAGATTCCATTGAATATTGCCAGCAAAACAATCTTGCCATGGTAATTACGGGGTTAAGGCATTTTAAACATTAAGTAGTTTATCGTTTTTAGTTTATAGTTCTTTGGCGAAGAAAACGAATTGAAAACTACAAACTGAAAATTATAAACTCGTGCATGTCTGACTTTATATCTACTTTCTTATCATCTCCGTATAACCCCGCCAACCTGCGGAAAAGGAGTACCCGCACCAAGGCGTATGTGGCGCTAGCCATGGTTTGCTTTTTCTGGGGCACCACCTGGCTGGCCAGCAAACAGGGCGTAAAACACATGCCCGCATTTCAGCTGGCGGGTATACGCCAATTCCTGGGCGGTACGGTGTATGTGGTCTATTTTTTGGTGCGTGGCAAAGCCAGCTGGCCCGGCTTAAAAGAATGGAAAACCATTTTTATACTGGCACTTTTCAATTTTATCTTGAGCAATGGCCTGGCCACCTGGGGCCTCAAATACATTACCGGCGGTCTTGCTGCCATCATCAATGCCATTGTACCCCTGTGGTTGGTGGTTAATTCTTTCTTTACCAGGGGGCCTGCACTTCCACCCAAAGCGGTGATTGGTTTTGCCTTTGGCTTTGCAGGTATCTGCTTTATATTTTACGAACACTTGCACGACTTCCTGGATCCAGGTTTTACCCTCGGCATCCTTATTTCACTGGCTGCCACCTGGACCTGGGCCATGGGCACGGTATACACAAAAAAACATGCAAAAGCATTCAACCCTTATTTTGGTATCGGGCTGCAGATGGTTATTTCGGGCATTGTGTTGTATACGATATCGCAGGTAACCGGCAATGCCGTACCGCTGGCCCGTATACCCTGGCAGGCATGGTCGGCCATTGGTTATCTTGTCATTTTTGGTTCGGTGGTTTCTTTCCTGGCCTACCTGTACGCACTGCAAAACCTCAGTGCAGAACAAACTTCCTTGTATGCATACATCAACCCCATTGTGGCGGTGCTGCTGGGTGCGCTTTTGTTTCACGAAAGGATGAGTTCTTTTATAGCTATTGGCGGCGCTATTACCCTGTATGGCGTATACCTTGTTAACAACGCTTTCAGAAAGTTAAAGTAGGCCCGATGCAATAAATTACGTTCTTTCCGGTATTTGAGATAAGTAGAATATTCTATTATTTTGCAGAGTGAAGTACTATATCAAAGAAGATTCTTTCCTGGCCCGTATTCCAGCCCGGAAACTGAAACAGGATAAAATGGCCATGGTGCTGGGCAAGACTATTTTACTGCACGATACCACCAAACAGGAATTCATCAACAACCGGAAATGGATAAGGCATGAATTGGTACACGTTCAGCAGTTTGAACAACATGGTTACATCCCTTTCTTAATAAAATACCTTGCAGAAAGCATCCGGCATGGGTACTACAACAACAAATTTGAAAAAGAAGCCCGGGCTGCTGAAGAAGATGAAAGTTTAGATAAATACATCCCACCTTTTAAAGTCAGTTAAAAAATGGCTGATTGCTGACATTAGGATGTCTGGCTGTTTGCAGGGAGTAATTGATAATTTATTTTAGAAATATTCCTGCCTGTACAATTTGTATAAATTGAGGCGTCGTCTGCGTTAGAAAATCAGGCATCAATAAATCAGATATCCCTAACCCAGTACCCATTCTATCTCCCCAAATGCAAAATGCTCTTCCATTGAAGTGATTAGCACCAGTTCTCCGTTCTCATTTACTAATTTCACCGTGCCGTCAAAAACCCGGCTGCCTTTTTTAAACCTTGCCGTTTGTCCTTTTTTGAAAAGGCGTTCATTGTATGCGGTAATAACATCGCCGCCGGCCAGTAATTGCGTAAAACGGTTCAGTACATCGTTGCGAAGTTCTTTTGCCAGTGCAATCACATCCCAATCTTTGCCGGTGATTTGTTTCAGGGAAACAGCATTTTGAATACCCGCCGGAAAACTGGTTTGGTTGATATTGATGCCCATGCCCACGATGGCCCAAAGCCAGTTTCCAGCTTTTGGTTTATAGTATTCGGTTCCCTGTTCATCACCAGTTGGTCCTGAACCAGCAACCAGAAACTCCGTATGATGTGCTTCTTCCCCAGTCGCCACTAGCCCATCATTACTCCCAATTATCGACTCTATTAAAATCCCCCCTGCCTTTCTGTCACGCCAGTAAATATCATTGGGCCATTTTATAGTGGTTTCATCACCTGCATAACGGGCAAAAAAATCATGCGCAGCCAGTGCAATGGCTGCACTAAAACTAAATTGCAGACCCAATGTAAGCGGCGAAGGCTGCATTACCAGTGTAAGAATGATATTGGTACCGGGTTCGGTTACCCAGGTCTTGCCGCGCTGGCCTTTACCGTTTACCTGGGCCATTGCAAAAAAGCCATCGCCGTGTTTTGCCAATCCGGTTCGAACCTTTGCCATGGCATAGTTGTTGGTACTGTCAACTGATTCTAAAATGGTTAGGTGCCCGCCTGTGGAAATCATGGTATGCTGAATGGGTAAACATTAGTACTTTTGGCAGCAGCGAAAATAAGATTTTAGACAGGATACACGAATGGATAAATATAAATGACTATTTTGTCATTATAACCAGGCGTTGAACACCATAAATGGGCGACTATTTTTTAAGAAGGCTTCACTCAAAACGATTATACTTTATTCACTTAAATGTATTGACTATTTGGAACAACTGAGCATGTTAGCTAACCGGAAACCGGGCAGCGTAAACAGATTAACGAGGAACTCGAAAATTTTTAAAACCATCATCCACGCCATTCAGCAAAAAAAGGGGGAAAGTATTGTTTCATTAGATCTGCACAAGATACCGGAGGCGGTCACAGATTTTTTTGTGATATGCCATGCTTCCAGTACCACGCAGGTAAAAGCCATTTCCGATCATGTGGAGGCCATGGTAAAACAGGAATGTGATGAAACACCCTTCCGCCATGAGGGCCAGCACGGATCCCAATGGGTGCTGGTAGACTACATCAACGTGGTGGTGCATGTGATGCATACCGAAGCACGGAATTTTTACAAACTGGAAGATATGTGGAGCGATGCCAGCATTACCGAACATGATTAGCTTGTTTAATAAAAGTTTATAACCCCAATTTCGAACAATCGTGCTGCAAAAGCATTTTATCTAGTACGATATATAAAAAAAATATGGCACAGGAAGACTTGAAACCGAACGAAAAAGGAAACAGGATGCGTCCCCAGGGTAGCAACGAGGATCCTAAACGCAGTCCAAGATTTAATATCTACTGGATCTGGGCGGCCATTGCAGTTATATTGATTGGCTTTAACTTGTTTAACGGAAAATTTACGCCAACCGCAATTGATACCACACAACAGGAATTTTACAAGATGCTTACGGATGGCGATGTGGAAAGTATTGAAGTAATCAGCAACAAAGACATTGCAAGGGTTACGCTGAAAAAAGAAAGTCTCGACAAATCGCAATACAAAGAGAAGCTGGCCAAAAAAACCGAACAAGGTGTGGCCGACAAAGGCCCGCAGTTTCAGTTTGCCATCGAAAACAAATCATTTGCAGATGACCTCCGTGCATTTTACCAGAAGAATCCCGGTCTGCAGCAGATCTATCCCAACTATTCAAAAGAAGGCGATTGGATAGCACCGGCCCTCAATATTTTATTGCCCATTATCGCCATCGTTTTAATACTGGTATTGTTTATGCGCAAAATGGGCAGCGGCGGCGGCGGCGCGGGTGGCCCCGGCGGTATCTTCAATATCGGCAAGTCAAAAGCTACTTTGTTTGATAAAGGCACAAGGGTAAACATCACCTTTAACGATGTAGCCGGACTGGATGAAGCCAAAGTGGAAGTGATGGAAATTGTTGACTTCCTGAAAAATCCTAAAAAATATACAGCCCTTGGTGGTAAAATACCCAAAGGTGCATTGCTGGTAGGCCCTCCGGGTACAGGTAAAACCCTGCTGGCAAAAGCCATGGCGGGTGAAGCGCAGGTGCCTTTCTTTTCTATGAGTGGTTCAGACTTTGTGGAATTATTTGTAGGTGTGGGAGCCAGTCGTGTAAGAGATCTTTTTAAACAGGCAAGGGAAAAAGCGCCCTGTATCATATTTATAGATGAAATAGATGCCATCGGCCGTGCAAGGGGCAAGAATGCCGTAATGAGCAACGATGAAAGAGAAAGCACCCTCAACCAGTTGCTGGTAGAAATGGACGGCTTTAGCGGAGAAAGCGGCATCATTGTACTGGCTGCTACCAACCGGCCCGATGTATTAGATACAGCATTGCTCCGCCCCGGCCGTTTTGACCGCCAGATTGAGATTGATAAGCCCGATTTAAAAGGCCGTGAGCATATTTTTAAAGTACACCTGAAGCCCATTAAAATTTCGCAGACCCTGGATATTTTTAAACTGGCCGAACAAACTCCTGGTTTTGCAGGTGCAGACATTGCCAATGTGTGCAATGAAGCCGCACTGATTGCAGCAAGAAAAGGCAAGGACGCCGTTGATATGTCAGATTTCCAGGATGCCATAGACCGTGTGATTGGTGGTCTGGAAAAAAAGAACAAGATCATTTCGCCCGATGAGAAAAAGATCATCGCTTACCACGAAGCCGGTCATGCCATTTGCGGATGGTTCCTGGAACATGCTTATCCTTTGCTGAAAGTAACCATTGTACCAAGGGGTACTGCCGCACTGGGCTATGCGCAATACACGCCCAAAGAACAATATTTGTACAATACCGATCAGCTGACCGACCAGATATGTATGACCCTTGGCGGACGTGCCAGTGAGGATATTTTCTTCAACAAAATTTCTACCGGCGCACAAAACGATTTACAGCAGATCACCCGTACCGCTTATGCCATGGTAACCGTATATGGCATGAACGATAAGGTAGGCAATGTAAGTTTTTACGATCCGCAGCAGGAGAATGCTTTTACAAAGCCTTACTCAGAAGAAACCTCCAAGATCATTGACCAGGAAGTAAGAAAACTGATTGACAATGCTTTTGAAAGAACCAAAAAATTACTCATTGAAAAGAAAGAAGAAGTAAGAAAACTGGCAGAAGCATTGCTGGAAAAGGAAGTGTTGTTTCAGACCGATGTGGAAACCCTGATTGGTAAAAGGCCTTTTGAAGAAAAGAAATTGCTGGATGTAGACAACAAAGAGCCGCATGCGCACGATGGCACCATCAGCGAAGGTGTTCCGCCTTACGACAGCGGTGTTACCAATAAAGCACACAACTAAAAAATACATAACAACCATTGAAACGAATTACACGAATTATGACAGCCAGGAATACTGGAAAATTCTTGTAATTCGTTTTTTAATGGGTGTTAAAAAGCTTCATGTATGAGTGTTTCTTCTTCCAAAGAAGTTATCCTTAAAAAAATAAGAAAGGCGTTGAGTGAATCAACGCCTCTTCCTTTTCCGCAAAGCGAAGGCACGCATTCTTTGTTCCAGCCATCGCAAAAAGAACTGGAGATTCAGTTTGCAGAAGAGTTCGGTAAGCTACAGGGCAGGTTTGCTTTTTGTTTAAACTTCGCCGAACTGGCAATACAGCTAAACGGTCTTTTGGCTGAAAAAAACTGGACAAACATTTTTTGCAACGAAACAGCACTGAAGAATTCCTTAACCGCAGCCATGGTAACCGGCTTATCGGATACATCGCTTGAAGCATGTGATGCCAGTATAACCACCTGCGAATGCCTGGTGGCCCGTACCGGCAGTATTGTTTTATCAGCCGCCAGCCAGAGCGGAAGAACAGTAAGTGTGTATGCCCCGGTACATATCTGCATTGCCTATACCCGGCAACTGCTGTACGATATAAAAGATGCGTTACAGCAAATCAAAGAAAAATACGGCGCAGAAATCCCTTCGCTTATCAGTTTTGCGTCGGGCCCAAGCCGTACTGCCGATATTGAAAAGACATTGGTCACAGGTGTACACGGCCCCAAGGAGGTGTATGTATTTCTGGTAGACCAATAATTTGCCCGATTGCTATTATCTTTACGTGAGTATGAAATCTGCCAATCATCAACTATTTGTTTACGGCTCGTTGCGCAGTGGTTTTAACCACCCGGCCTATGCCTATATCAGCACCCATTTTGAGCTGGTGGGCAGCGCAAAAGTAAAAGGCAAATTATACGATCTCGGTAGCTACCCTGCCGCATTGCCCACCACGGATGAAGTATTTATTGTGGGCGAATTGTACCGCCTGAAAGAACAACAGGAGTTCTCCTGGGCCATTGCGCAGGTAGACGACTATGAAGGCGTTTACCCCGAACCGGGAGAGACCGCACTTTATGTGAGAGAAATGACCACCGTTTATATCAACGATACCAGCACCAATGCCTGGATATACTGGTACAACAATGACGTAACCGGCAAACCCCTGATTGCTTCCGGAGATGTGCTCGAATATCTTCAAAAGAAACAATAGCCCATGCAACTGCTCCCCGGCAAAAAAATATATTTTCTTTCCGATTTTCACCTGGGCGCCCCGGATTATTCAAGCAGTTTGGCCAGAGAAAAAAAAATAGTCCGCTTTCTTGACAGTATCCTGCACGATGCCGCAGCAATTTTTATTGTGGGCGATTTGTTTGATTTCTGGTACGAGTACCGCACCGTTGTGCCCAAAGGCTATGTACGCATCCTCGGTAAAATGGCATCCATTACCGACAGCGGTATACCCATGTATTTTTTTGTGGGCAACCACGATATGTGGATGAAGGGCTATTTTGAAAAAGAACTGAACATACCGGTTTATTTTGAGCCCAAAACATTTGAATTCGGCCATAAAAAATTTTACATCGGTCATGGCGATGGACTTGGGCCCGGCGACCATGGTTATAAATTCATCAAAAAAATATTCAGGAGCCCGGTTTGCCAGTGGCTGTTTGGTATACTACCCCCGGCCATTGGCGTAGGCATTGCCAATTACATGAGCCGCAGCAGCCGTGCCGCCACCGGGCAAACGGACGATACCTTTCTGGGCGAAGAAAAAGAATGGCTGATCACCTACAGCAAAGAAATACTAAAACTGGAAGCTTTTGATTATTTTATCTTTGGTCACCGCCATTTGCCCATTGATTGTTCATTGCCCGGCAACAGCCGTTACATAAACCTGGGCGACTGGATAAAATATGATTCCTATGCTGTTTTTGACGGCAACAACCTGGAATTAAAATACCATACCACTTGAAAAAGACAATGACCATCGCCTTCCTGCTCTGTTGCACGGCTGCTTTTTCGCAGCAGCGTGACAGTTCGCTGCAGCTGCTGAATATTATCAAAGGCGGGTATGCAGATTTTACGGCAGACAACCTTGGCAATATCTTTTTGCTTGACAGCAATAACCAGCTAAAAAAACTTTCGCCGGCCGGTGATTCTGTGGCCATTTTTAACGATGTGCGCAAATACGGAAAAGTCTATTCCATCGATGCCGGCAATCCCTTAAAAATTTTATTGTATTACCGCGATTTTGGGACCATTGTTGTGCTGGACCGCCTGCTCAACGTACGCACCACCATCGATCTCCGCAAACAAAATATCTTCCAGGCAAAAGCCATCTGCCAGAGCTACGACAACGCCGTTTGGGTATACGATGAAGGTGAGGCCAAACTCAAAAAGATTGGAGACGATGGCAATATCATAGATCAAAGCGGCGACTTCCGCCTGCAGCTGGACGAAGCTCCTTCTCCTTCCATTATTGAAGATCACGATCGGCTGGTATACCTGTACGACAGCATTAAAGGTTTACTTGTGTTTGACTATTTTGGCACTCTCAAAAATAAACTGGCGTTTTTGGGCTGGCAGGATTTTCAGATGGCCGGCAAATACATTGTTGGCAGAAAAGGCGTGGTACTGGAGCGCTACCGGCTTGCCAGCCTTTCAATGGAAGAAAAAATATTGCCCGGCATTTTAAAGGATACCGATAAAATCCGCATCTCCGGCGACCGGTTATTTTGTCTGCGCCATGGCAGCCTTTACATTTATGCGTTGTAAGTACGCAAATGTTTTGCAGCTTTTATTTTAATGACCCCTGTAATTCAGACAACCGTTAAATTTCATTTTTAAACAGTGCCCAAGTCCGTTAATTTTGATTTTCTTAATGGATCCCGTTTATGAAGTTTTTGCAAACCGTTGTACTCGATAATACCGTTTTAAGTTATCTCTTCTGCTTTGGCACCATCCTGGTGGCGCTCCTGCTTAAAAAATATCTTTCAAGATATGTAACCGGTTTGTTTTTTATTTTGCTGAAACGCACATCCTGGAAAGTTGAAAAAACATCCTTTAACGAATTGCTGCTGGCACCCGTACAGGGCTTTCTTATCATCCTTATTTCATTCATTGCTTTAGACAAGCTGCATTTTCCAAAAGCATTTGTTTTTGATATCCACCACATCACGTCCAAAGACATCATAGACAGCATTGGAACCGGCCTTATCATCAGCGCTTTTATCTGGGTATTGCTCCGCGCCATCGACTTCATTGCACTATTCCTGGAAGAAAGGGCCAACAACACAGACGATGTAAGAGATAACCAGCTGATTGTTTTTTTCCGGGATTTCCTGAAAGTAATCATTGGCATCATTGGCCTGCTGCTTATTATCCATTTCTCCTTTAACAAAGACATTGGCGCCCTGCTGGCGGGTTTCGGGCTGATTGGCGCTGCTGTGGCACTCGCTGCAAAAGAAAGTCTCGAAAACCTGATTGCTTCATTTATCATTTTCTTTGACAAACCTTTCAATGTAGGCGACCTGGTAAAAGTGCAGGGCTTTACCGGTACTGTAGAAAGGATCGGCTTACGCAGCACCCGCATAAGAACCGATCACAAAACCTATGTAACCGTACCCAACAAACAAATGGTAGACAGCATTATGGACAACCTGACCCTGCGTACGCAGCGCCGGGTGGATCTACGGCTTGAGATCAGCCTGGGCACATCGCCCGATCAGTTGCAGCAGTTGCTTGATCAAATCAACCGCATCACCCATCAGCCGTTGATTGTAAACAGGGTGGTGCTTTTAAGTAATATCATCTCCAGTGCTTATGTAATTACCGTAGAGTATTACACCAATGCCATCCCCGTTGGCAGTTTTAACGAGACCAAACAGCAGGTAAACTTTGATATTATAAAAGCCATGGCTGCGTTGAACGTAGAACTGGCAGGGCTGAATACGGAGATAAAAATCAGCGGAAAAACCGCTGCCGGCTAAGCCATTCCCACTACTCATTTTTGGAACAATTGTCCCGTAACCGGAATAAGCAGGGATCCCCGGGTCTCGTACAGGCTGGCTATTAGAGCCTTGTAGATTGGCATACTTATTAACCCCTAAGTAGCAAATCTGTTACCGATGAAACCTGCTATTAAATTTCTGCTGTTGTTTTTACTGCTAATACCAGCCAGCTCTTTTTCACAATCTGTGATCAATGTATATGCAAGGGTTACTGCTGTCAGCGGCACTTCAATTACCATTACCGGTACTACCGGCACATTTACAGCAGGTGAAGCCATTGTGATGCAGATGCAGGACAGCACCATCGGAAACAACACTGGCAACAATACCGGTTTTGGCAATATCGGCAGCATTCAGTCTGCCGGCATTTCCGAAGTGGTTTCAATTTCTGCTGCTACCAGCACTACCATTACTTTAAACAGTGCGCTTGCCAACACCTATCATTTCAACAACAACAGCCGCGTACAGATTATTTCTTATCCAACCCTTGGTGGTGGTGGCAACTACACTTTAAATGGCGGTGTTACAGCCCCCTCCTGGAACGGTGTTACTGGCGGTGTGGTAGCTTTTAAAGTAAGCGGCATTTTAACGCTCAACAGCAATATAAAAACAGACGGGCAGGGTTTCAGGGGTGGCGCTGTGGGTGCCAATGCCCCTTCTGACTACAGCTGCGACCCCAATACTTACTACGACAATGCGGCGGGCGTTTCTACTACTTACTACGGTTTTAAAGGCGAAGGCATACACAATACCAACGGCGTTTATACAGTGGCGAGAGGTAAAGTACTGAATGGTGGTGGCGGTGGCAACTACAACAATACCGGCGGTGGCGGCGGTGGCAATTTAACCGCAGGGGGTGTTGGCGGTACCGGCTGGAGCTGTTCAAGCACTACAACCGGTGCCGGCATGGGCGGCGTTGATTTAAGCACATACATAACAGGAACCCGCTTTTTTATGGGCGGCGGAGGTGGTGGTGGCCAGCAAAACAATAACGTGGGTACTGCTGGTGCAAATGGCGGCGGTATCATTATGATTAAAGCGAATGCCATACAAACCAGTGTGGGTTGCAACAGCGGGGCAGGCAATGTGGTTATTTCTGCAAAAGGCAATACAGCCGGCAATTCTGGCAATGATGGCGCAGGCGGTGGTGGTGCGGGTGGAAGCATACTACTACAAGTGGCTTCTTATTCAGTAAATGGTGCATGCCCTATCAATATCAATACAAGTGGTGGTAACGGTGGTAATGTAAATGATGGAGGAGCACACGGCGGTGGCGCTGGTGGTGGCAAGGGTGTTACCATTATCTCTGGTGTGGTAGGCACCCCCACCAATGTAACCGTAGCCGATGCAGAAGGTACGGGTGGTACCAATTCAAATGCAGCAGGCTCCACCGCTGCAGCCAATGGAGCTCCTTCGGCCAGTAGCGGCATCGGCAGCCCGGTTTTTACGCCCACAACAATATTGCCCGTTGTCTTAAGCAGTTTTGAAGCATCCCCGGTAAAAAGCACCGCCGTATTGCAATGGCAGGCAAGTGTTGAAAACGGCTTTGCATATTACCAGGTTGAAAGATCTGCCAGCAACGGCCTCAGCTATGCCGCCGCTGGTAAGGTAATGGCCAAAGGAAATGGCGCTGTTTACAGCTTTACAGATGATGTAAGCAACCTGGATTTGAATGGCATAAAAATTTACTATCGCCTGAAAATGGTTGACCTGAACGGAAATGTTGAATACTCGGCTGTAAAAGCAGTTGCATTTAATGGGCAGGTTAGTACTGCCAGCATAAAATCTTTTCCCAACCCGGCTGTGGCAACTGTTTATATAACCAGCGGGGGTATTAAGAGCAATGCTGCTGTCAGCGCTACCATTCGCGATATGCAGGGCCGCCTGGTAAAAACTTACAGCAACGCTCCTATTGTGGCCAATAACACCATCGCCCTTTCGCTGTCAGCTCTTTCAAATGGCCAGTACATCATCAGCATCAATGGGACTAACGGTGAAGAACACACGGTGGTAACAAAGCAGTAAGCAAACAGGCTGAATTAAAAATAACTAAAGTGAAGCTTTGATCTCCAGCAAAAAAGTTTTCAGTTTCTGCATGGATTGAACAACGGCAAAACGCTCATGGGCGTTTTTATTTTTTTTCATGAAATCGCGGGCGCCCTGTGTGGTAAACTTGCGCTGGCGCAGCAAGTGGTGTATTAATTCAAGCGTCTTTATATCTTCCGGGCGGAAATACCGATCGCCTTTCTTGTTCTTTTTTGTCTCCAGGCAGTCATCAAATTCATTGGCCCACATACGCAGCAGCGAGTGGTTTACATGAAACATTTCTGCTACCTGCCCGATGGAATAATATCTTTTCTGAAACAGCGTTTCATCGTCCGGAATTTCTACTGCATCAATGGCCGCATCAATTTCTTTTAAGGAAAGGCGGCCACGTTTGGATGGCTGTTTGGCTACCAGCGGTGCAGGCTTTGGTTTGCGGCCCCGCTTTTTGATCGCTGTTGCGGGTTCCGCCACTACTTCTTTCTCCGGCACAACCTGTTCGGGTGGTTCCGGTGCTTCATCGAAAGACAGCGTTATTTGTTTAAGTTCCTGCATCATAAACCTGAAGTAGGGCAAAGATACTGCCGTTAAAGGGTGCGACGCAACGATGTTGAGTGATGTGGAAAAGTTGACTTAAAAAGGTGATAGCTTAATGAGTTAAGGGCCTTCACTAAATAGTACTACTAGCTTTTTGTTTGATAGAAATGTCTATTGCCCATAAAAGTTGCTGACCCTGCAATCCTAATCGAAGCTTTGATTGGGTGAAGCCGCCATCTTCAGCAGGCGATCAAACTGTTCGGGTGTAAGATCATTATAGAAGAAATATACAGGATCCACATGTTGCCCGTTTTTATGTACTTCGTAATGACAATGCGGACCGGTGCTCTTGCCCGTGCTGCCTACCCAACCAATAATTTCGCCGCGTTTTATTTTTTGACCTGCATGCACTTTTACGCGTACCATATGGCCGTACAAAGTTTCGTAGCCGTATCCGTGGTTAATGACCACGTGGTTGCCATACCCATTGCCGGTGTTGCCCCCCGTGGTAACGGTGCCATTGGCTGTGGCGTAAATGGGTGTGCCCTGGGGTGCTGCAAAATCAAGACCGGCATGCATTTTTACCGTCTTATATACCGGGTCGATGCGGTAACCAAAACCGGAAGCCACACGGCTTAGATCTTTATTGCTAACGGGCTGAATGGCCGGCGTGCAGGCCAGCAGTACTTCTTTGTTTTTGATAAAGCCGCCAATTTCGTCGAAAGATTTATTTTGAAACGCTACCCGTTGCGACAGGTTATTAAGTGTGGTAGCCACTGAGCCGGCCAAATCGCTCTGGCTCATGCCCTGCACCAGCAAAATCTCTTTTTGTTTTTCCATGGCTTTGGCCCGGGCACTGTCTGGTATGGGGTTGGCTTCAAAGATGGCGCGGTAAACGTTGTTGTCGCGTTTTTCCAGGTCTACCATTTGCTGCTGCAGCTTTTTTACCTGGTCGTTGAGAACATCATAATTCTCGGCAGCCGATTCATATTGCTGGCGGAGTATTTTTTCTTTGGGAGAGTCTACATATTTAAAGGCGATAGAGACGATGATGATAGCGGTTACCACCGAAGCTGCGATGAAACCCAGCACCCGCAGCAATTTTACCCGCAGCGGGGTCTCCAGCTTTTCATAACGGAGCGTATTGGTGTTATAGTAGTACTTGATTTTTTTCATACCTGCTGGCAGAAAACTTGTTTAGGCAGTCACTGATATTGTATGCTTTCTTTTGTCAATATGCGCATCCGCGGCCACTTTACTCCTTTGCTTATTCCGCTCTTGCGGCCTTATCCTTACCTTTGCACTCGCTCTAAAACAGCGTATTGCCGTCAAATATAGCCCTTAGGCGGGCAACTAACAACCAAAGATTGTTCCAGTATGTTAACCAGCGCAGCCATTCGTCAAAAGTTTTTGGATTTCTTTCAGTCAAAAGGCCATGCCATCGTACCCTCGGCACCTATTGTCATTAAGAACGACCCAACCCTATTGTTTACCAATGCGGGTATGAACCAGTTTAAAGATTATTTCCTGGGCAACAGAAAGCCGGAACACAGCCGCGTGGCCGATACCCAGAAATGCCTGCGGGTAAGCGGTAAGCACAACGACCTGGAAGAAGTGGGCGTAGATACCTATCACCATACCATGTTTGAAATGCTGGGCAATTGGAGCTTTGGCGATTATTTTAAAAAAGAAGCCATTGCCTGGAGCTGGGAATTGCTGACCGAAGAACTGAACCTGGACAAAGACCGCCTCTATGTAACCATTTTTGAAGGCGACCACAAAGAGGGCCTTGCCAAAGACGAAGAAGCTTTTGCAGAATGGAAAAAATTTATTGCCGAAGACCGCATTTTATTGGGCAACAAAAAAGACAATTTCTGGGAGATGGGCGATACTGGTCCCTGCGGCCCCTGTACCGAAATACATGTGGATTGCAGAAGCGATGCAGAGAGAAAACAAGTAGAGGGAAAAACACTGGTAAACAATGATCATCCGCAGGTGATTGAGATTTGGAACAATGTGTTTATGCAGTTTAACCGGTTAAAAGACGGCAGCCTGCAGCCCCTGCCTGCCAAACATGTAGACACAGGTATGGGTTTTGAAAGACTGGTAAGGGTGATACAGGGCAAGAATAGTAATTATGATACGGATGTATTTACCGGCACCATTGCTGCCATTGAAAAAATAGTGGGCAAAAAATACGATTTCAGCGATAGCAAACAGGCCATTGCCTTTCGTGTACTGGCCGATCATATCCGTGCTATTGCATTTACCATAGCAGACGGTCAATTGCCTTCCAATACCGGCGCCGGTTACGTTATCAGGCGGATATTGCGCCGTGCAGTACGTTATTATTATTCTTACCTGGATTATAAACAACCGCTCTTGTGCCAGCTGATGCCAGTATTGGCAGAACAATTTAAAGATGTATTTTTTGAACTATCCTTTCAGCTGGATTTTGTAACAAAAGTGGTGAAGGAAGAGGAAGAAGGGTTTATGAGAACGCTGGGTAATGGTCTTAAAAAAGTTGATGAACATATCACACTAGTTAACACAATTCGTCGGACGTCCAATAAACCAAATGATAGTGCACAGTTTCCAGGTAATTTCGCATTTGAGTTGTATGATACATTTGGATTTCCGTTTGATTTGACAAGACTCATTGCGGCAGAGAACGGTATTTCCGTCGATGAAGCAGGTTTTGAAGCTGAAATGCAGCAACAAAAAAACCGCTCCAAAGCCGCAGGTGTTATAGATACCGAAGACTGGACAACACTTATCGAGAATGTCTCCAATAAATTTATTGGGTATGATTCTCTTGAAACGCACAGCAAGATCATTAAATACCGGAAAGTAAAGGCAAAAGGCAAAGAATCCTACCAGCTGGTATTGGATCAAACACCCTTTTATGCAGAGAGCGGCGGACAGGTGGGTGATACCGGAACACTGGAAATTAATAACTCACCATTAGTAATTAATAATACAAAAAAGGAGAACGATTTAATTATACACTTTGCAGACAGCATTCCTGCCAATCTAACGGGAACGGTTGTTGCAAAAGTGGATGCCGCCAAAAGGCAAAAAACAGCCGTCCACCATTCTGCCACGCATTTACTGCACGCTGCTTTGCGCGAAGTACTGGGCACACACGTTGCACAAAAAGGTTCACTGGTAAATGAGGAACATTTGCGTTTCGACTTTTCTCATTTTTCAAAAATGACGGTGGAAGAAATCAGCAAAGTGGAGGATATCGTCAATGAAAAAATCAGGGAGAATATACCGGTTGTAATAAAATTATTGCCCAAAGAAGAAGCCCTGCAACTGGGTGCGATGGCCTTATTTGGAGAAAAGTATGGGGATATTGTCCGCGTGGTAACCATCGATCCCAACTATTCCGTTGAGCTTTGCGGCGGCACGCATGTGGGCGCCACGGGCGAGCTCGGTTTTTTTAAAATAAAACAGGAAACAGCGGTAGCGGCGGGTGTAAGAAGAATTGAAGCGGTATCGGGTGCAGCGGCACAAACCTATATCAATGATGAGCTGGCGCAATTGCAGCAGGCAAAAGACCAGCTGAAAAACCCGGCCGACCTGGGTAAAGCCATTGACAACCTGCTAACCGAAAGCGCCGGCCTGAAAAAGAAACTGGAACACCTGGAAGATCGCATGCTGGTAGGCATCCGCAATGAGTTGCTGCACAAAGATGAAATCATTAACGGTGTTACATTTATAGGCAGCATTGTGGAAGTAAGCAATGCCGATGCTTTAAAGAAACTCTGCTTCGATCTTAAAAATAAACTGCACGATCACGTTGCCGTGCTTTGCGCTAATATTGGCGGCAAGCCATTTGTTGCTATTGGTATTTCAGAAACAGTAGTTGCCGCAAAAAATTTAGACGCCGGTAAAATCATTAAAGAACATATTGCACCATTAATAAAAGGCGGCGGTGGCGGACAAAAAACACTGGCTACTGCAGGCGGACAGGAAGCGGGTAACCTGCAACAGGTAATTGAGAAAGTAAAGTCTTTGCTATAAACGGGTACCCCGTTTGTAAAGGCCGGTATCAACGCTTATTTAATTTTATTGGTCCTTTTTATTTTGTACAAATCCTTAATCCACCGGATGCTGGCGATGATAACAACCAGCGAATACAACATACACAGAATAGACACAAAGTTGACACTGCTGCTCAGCATTAAAAGCATATTGGTAGTTTAGGTTAGGTTGAAACGAATATCGGATTCGCCCAGCGTTTTGCATATACCCCGAAGCGGGTAGTAAGACTACGAAGTATTTTTACCAGCCCCCCTTTGCCGGCCGGCAGCAAGTAAATTCTTTTAACATTTCCGAAAGTTTTCGTAATTGATAAAATCCCCCTATATTTGAACTACGAAACAAAACGTAGATAGATTTTATCATTTAAAAACAACTCTGGTATGAAACAATACTTATTAAAAATGGCCGGCGCCGTTTCCCTGCTGCTGTTGCTGGCAAACGGCAGCTTTGCCCAGGACGCGAAAAAAGAAAGCACTACTACTATTAAACGCAATGATGATGTAATCGTCATCAACCCAAAAACAAGTGTGGATACCAAGCTCAGCATTGAAATAAAGGGCGATGATATAAAAATAAACGGCAAGCCCTTGTCGGAGTTCAAGAGCGACGACGTAAATATCATGCTCAAAAAACACCATGATCTGCATGATCTGGTTATTGATGAAGACATCGAAATGCCAGAAATGCAGGCACTTTCAGCGCCGCGTAGCCGTTTCAGAAGCGGTGCCAATGCGTATGGTTTTGGCAGCGCCGACAATTTTATCACCCTTAACGGTACGTCGGGTAATAAAGCTTTCCTGGGTGTAGGCTCCACAAAAACAGGAGACGCAGAAGGCGTTACCATTACCAGTATTTCTGAAGAAAGCGCGGCCCAGAAAGCAGGTTTAAAAACCGGCGATGTTATCACAAAAGTCAATGACATTAAGATTGGCTCCCCCGAAGAATTGTCGAAAACCATTGGAAACTTCAAACCCGAAGAAAAAATAGCCATCACCTATAAACGCGATAAGAAGGAACAGAAAGCCACCGCCACACTCTCCAAAAGAAAGGTAGCCACAACGCTTTCCTATTCTGCACCCGATGCTTACGAGTTTAAGAAATTCAATTTCGACAATGGCATGAATAATAATTTTAACTGGAATAGCAAACCCAAACTGGGCATTAAAGCGCAGGAAACAGAAGAAGGCAAGGGCCTTACAGTGCTGGATGTAGACGATGAATCCGCCGCAGAAAAAGCCGGTATCAAAGAAGGTGATATTATTACCAGTTTTGATGGTACCGAAGTAAACAATATAGATCAGCTAAGAGAACTGTCTAAATCCGCTATTGAAAAAGGCAATTTTAAAGTAAAACTGTTGCGCGACGGCAATGCACAGGAAGTGAACGTAAAAATTCCTAAAAACCTGAAGACCACCAGCCTTTAGTACACAGTATATAGATTTTAGTATACTGATCCGCAACCGGCTTCTTAGCATTACAAAAAGCCATTACACTTGCCCGTGTGATGGCTTTTTTGTGGCGTATGTAGCCCGGATTATCTGGACTTTAAAATGAGTTAGGATGTCTTATTTCCACGGGAAAATGTTTTATCACAAAAGCTTTCCCAATCATAAAAATCTGCGCTGCATTGGGTTCTTTAGGTTTTCCACAATTAGGTCGCGGACCCGACAGGAAAATCGGCCCTGATATGGTATTTTTGCAATTCTGCCCCAAGCGTGGCGGACGAACGAAGAACCAAGAACAGGGAACTATGAGCTATTACGATAAATACGAGACGGTGATTGGGCTGGAAGTGCATGCACAATTGCTGACCAAAAGCAAATTGTTTTGCGGAGACAGTGCTTCTTTTGGCGCCGAACCCAATACGCATATCAGCGAAATTACCCTGGCTTACCCGGGCACCCTGCCCAAATTAAACAAAGCGGCGGTAGAACTGGCCATTCGGCTGGGGCTGGCCTGCCATTGCGAAATTGAACACAAAAACTATTTTGCCCGTAAAAATTATTTTTACCCCGATCTCTCCAAAGGTTACCAGATATCGCAGCATACAACCCCCATTTGCAAAGGTGGCTATGTAAGCATCAGAACAGCAGGTGGCGAAAAACAGGTACAGCTTAACCGCATACACATTGAAGAAGATGCCGGTAAAAGCATCCACGATATTGATGACCACAATTCTTGTATTGATTACAACCGTGCCGGTGTGCCCCTGGTTGAAATTGTAACCGAACCTGTTATCCACAACGCAGAAGATGCCGCAGCCTATATTACCGAACTACGCAAACTGGTGCGTTACCTGGGTGTTTGCGATGGCAATATGGAGGAAGGAAGTATGCGCTGCGATGCCAATGTTTCTATCCGTTTAAAAGGCGAACAAAAACTGGGCGTAAAAGTGGAAGTAAAAAACCTCAATTCCATCCGCAATGTGCGCAAAGCCATAGAGTATGAAGTAAAGCGCATGATTGATTTGGTGGAAACCGGCGGCACCATTCTGCAACAGACCCGGAGTTTTGATGCCGGTAACGATACTACTTTTTCTTTGCGCAGCAAGGAGGAAGCCAATGACTACCGCTATTTTCCCGACCCGGATTTACCGCCGTTTCTGGTAAGTGAAGCGCAACTGGACCGCATCAAAAAATCGATGCCAGCGCTGCCGGAAACATTGATAGAAAAATACAAAACGGATTTGCAGCTCAGCGATTATGATGCAAGGGTTATCTGCGACGACAAAGAAACCATTGGTTATTTTGAAGCGCTGATAAAAGATACCAGTCATTTTAAAGCAGCAGTCAACTGGTTGCTGGGTCCTGTAAAATCTTTTTTGAATGAACATTCCATTCACATCGATCATTTTCCCGTTCAGCCGGCAACACTGGCAGCACTGATAGATTTGGTAGAGAACGGTAAGCTTAGTTTCTCAGTAGCCTCATCAAAGTTGCTGCATGCGCTGATTGAAAACAAATCAACCGATCCTTTGCAGGTGGCCACGGCCATGAATTTATTGCAGGATGCCGACAGCAGCGCCATTGCCGGCTGGGTGGACGCGGTATTGGCCAGCATGCCCGATAAAGTGGCCGAATACAAGAAAGGAAAGAAAGGCCTGATTGGCCTGTTTATGGGTGAAGTAAAAAAAATATCAAGGGGTAAAGCAGATCCAAAACTGACCACACAATTGTTAACCGAGAAGCTCAACCATTAAATATAAATCTGAACCGGAGTTCAGCGCAATACAATTTTAAAATCTGATTATGCCAGGAAAAATTTTCAGTTCGGTTTGTATCCTGTTGTTTGGCACCCTTTGTTTAATTGGCTGCAATCCAAAAGCAAAAGGTGGTTTCACAGTAAGTATTACCTATAAAAATCTAGACAGGATGGTACCGCAGAATTACGACGACAAGTCGCCGGACGCTGTAGCCGTTGCAGGCGCCGCCCATATTATGCTGGAAGAAATTCCTTATGGCGGAGACGCACATCCGGTAATGCTGGATTCTTCTACTCTTAAAGGCAAAGACGGAAAGCTTGAACTGAAAGGAAACGGCAAGGAAGAAGGCATTTACCAGCTGGTCATCGACAAGGGCCCGGTTGTATTGCTGATCAATGACGTAGAAAAAATCAACGTTGAAATAGATCTCAGCAAGAAGGATAATTATTATACAGTAACAGGTTCGGAAGCCAGTGAACACCTGAAAAATTTCATCAGCAAGTACGATGAAAAAGCATTTTCCATCAACAACGTGCTGGCAGATATAGACAGCCTCAAACAGTTTGGTGGCTCCGACAGCCTGCTGATTGCCGCTTCCAACCGTAAGAATATGGCTATTCTCTCGCTCAATGAATATGTGGCTGCTTTCCTGGATAAAGCAGATAGCCCCGCCGAAAGTATTTTTGCATTGGGTATGGGTTCGCGGTCTTTTCAACGCGATGAATTTGGCAAACTGCTGAACACCGTGGTAAAAAGATTTCCGGAACACAAACCACTGGCCCAACTGAAAGCAACGTATGATGCACAACAGGCACAATTGAGCCAGCGCAGGGAAGCCAGTAGTTCGTGGACGGGCAAACAGGCGCCGGATCTTGCACTGCCTTCTGTTGACGGAAAAACAATTTCCATCTCTTCATTTCGTGGCAAATATTTACTGGTAGATTTCTGGGCCAGCTGGTGCGGCCCGTGCCGGCAGGAAAATCCCAATGTGGTAAATGCCTACAAACAATTCAAGGATAAAAATTTTACCATACTAGGTGTATCATTGGACAGGGGCGGCGAAAAAGACAAATGGGTAAAAGCCATTCATGATGACCAGCTGACCTGGACGCACGTGAGTGATTTAAAAATGTGGGAGAGCGAAGCCGTAAAAACATTTAAGTTTGAAGGCATTCCCTATAATATTCTAATTGATCCCAATGGCAAAGTAATTGCCGAAAGTCTTCGGGGTGCCGAGCTGGAAAGTAAGCTGGCCGAGGTGTTGAAGTAAATTGTTTTAAATTCTTCGGCTTTAAAAATAAGATGCCGCTCTTTGAGAGCGGCATCTGTATGTAAGATTCAATCCGTTATTATGTTTATTTCGGATTTTTTACCGGTGCACTGGTGGCAGACGGAGGATTCAGCGAAGTTTCGTCATCCGGCACGTCCCAGTAATCCAGGAAATTGTAGTTGATGGTAGCGTTGGAATCATGAGTTCGGCAGTCTGCGGGCAATTCCAAGCATGCTATAAATTCCAAAATTACTACTCTCACAAAAGCAGTAGGGATAAAAAAGCGCCCCGCAAACTGCAGGACGCTTTTCACTAGACTATTAACAGTTAACTGTTTGCTTAATTATCCCAGAACACTTTGGCAGACATATCCGTTTTCTGAGCAGGGGCATTTGAGTTTAAGTCAATTTCTGATTGCGGGTAAAACAAAGATCGTGGAACAGTTGGAAGCACTGCATTTGATGGGGGCACCAATGCAGGAAACCCGGTTCTCCTGAAATCTGTCCAGGGTTCCATTGATACTCCAAAATTGGCTACGTATTTTTCTTCAATTATCTGTTGCAACTGTTGGGCATTGGTGCCAGTAAGCGTACCTGCCGGAGTAGCCAGATAGCCCGAAATGTTGGCAGCACTCACACCTGCATCCGTCATAGAAGCTGTAATACCATTTGCATAAAAAGTTTGTGCGCTACCAGGGGCGCCCATTAATGCTGCTTCTGCCCTTATAAAACAATACTCAGCATATGTAAGCATGCGGATAGGGGCTGCTCCTGAATAAACATACGCCCCTGCCAGAATACCACCATCAGGTTGCTGCGTGGGCGTGCCTGTAGCCGCTCCGCGAAGATAAGTGTGCACCCTGGAGTAGCCATTGCCGACCGGGTCTCCGGGCTTTGCACCTTTATAAGTGGCCGGGCTGGATGTAAAAGGATAAGGTGTAAAATAAAACGGCAACCGGGGGTCTGCCTTGCCCACCATCAATGTAATCATTGAATTGTTGGCAAAAAGGTAGTTGGAGCGGCTTGCTTCAAACTGCTGTATCGGGTTTTGCTGTTTTGATACATTGAAAAAAGGCATTTGAAAATTATCAGCACCAGAGGCCATAAAAGTTACGCCTGCACTATTGATAAGTGTTGTCATCTGCGAAAGCATAAAAGCTGGATCTTTCTTGCTATAATGCAGGTAGATTCTGAGCTTTAAGGTATTGGCAAATTTTATCCAGTTTGCCTTTGCGGTTGCAAATGTGGCATTGGTATATATAACAGAATTTACACCTGGAGAAAAATTACTGGTGCCTGCATTCAAATCTGTAACGCCATCTGTTAGCAGGGTTGTAATACTTTTATAAATGTCTTCCGCCTTGTCGTATTTAGGCTGTGTGTTTTTATCCAGTTTCTGTGCTTCTGTATAAGGAAGGTCTCCCCATGCATCCACCATTTTCTGGTATTCAAATGCTTTCAGGATCTTAGCAACACCAGAATAATATGGGCTAGCGGTGGCAGATGCTTTTGTAATGATCAATTCAAGATCACTTAAAGTGGTTGAATTCATACTGGACCAAACATTGTTTGCATCACTACCGGTGATATTATACCTGTCATATTCATACGTCTGGTTTGGCTGCGAAGCCTGGCCCGACATCTGTTGTGCAATCAATGTGCTGTAGCGGAACAAATCGCTGCCACTTTCAAAGCCAAGGTTTACCTGGGCGGAAGTGAGCAATTGCGCCAGGGGGGCATCGGATATATTGTCCGGGTCTGTATTGATGTCCAGGTATTTTTTACAGGAAGCTGCTGTCATAACAAGTCCTGCAGCAACGATAAATATTTTTATATGTTTCCCTTTCATGTTTCTTTGTTTTAGTGTGTTATTACAAACCAATTGTTAATGATACACCCATTGAGCGTGTTTGGGGCAATGCATTAAACTCTAAGCCAATTGCATTGCTTATGCCCAACGCATTTTGTTCTGGATCAAGATGGGGATAATTGGGCGTATGTAAAAAAAGATTCCTTCCGTAAATACTCAGTTCAGCCCGGCTGATAGACACTTTTTGTGAAAGAGAAGAAGGAATTTTGTAACTCACGGAAGCTTCACGGATACGGAACCAGGAAGCATCTAATATAAATCCTTCTGCAGCTACATATTTACCACTGTTACCCCAGTAGTCTTGTGCAGAAACATAAGTAGTATTGGGTTGACCGTTGGCCAGTACGCCGGCAAAAAGATAAGGCTTGTTGGAGGTGCCGTCTGGATTAAATCTTGCAAACTCAGCTGTTTCTGCTGCCACACCATTTGCGCGGAGATCCTTCACGTTTCTTGAATATTGGTCACCACCATGCCTAATGTCCAGAAGAACAGACAATGAAAATCCTTTGTAGCTGAATGTATTGGTGATACCCATTAACCATTTTGGATTGGGGTTGCCAATTTTTTGTACCCCTGATGTAGCCAGTGGAAGACCGTTGGCACCTATAAGCAGGGCATTCGTCTTGCTGTCGCGCTGGTAAGCATTACCATAAATCTGGCCATACTCGTCGCCTTTCACCAACCGTATATTTGGTGTTGTAAAGCCTCCCAGGAAAATATTTGCAACACCAGGAGCCAAATCATCCACCACACTCTTTACCCTGCTGTAATTAAGATTGATATCCCAGTTAAATGTCTTGCTACGAATGGGTGATAGATTAACCGCCAACTCAAAACCTTTATTTGATAAACTACCTGCATTCTGTACCAGCGAGCCAATACCTGAGGCGTTGGAAACTGGAACACCAAAGATCAATTTTCTTGATTTCTGCTGGTAATAAGTAGCCTCTACTGTTATGCGGTTTTTAAAAAAACCAAGGTTAACACCCACTTCTTTATTAGTTGTAAATTCCGGGCCCAGGTTGGCATTGCCGGCTGCATCATTCAAAGTAAAACCCTGCAAACCGTTAAAAGGAAAGGCAATGGCAGGACCAAAACCATCACTGGCACTGGCGCCACCATAATACGAATCCGTAGCATATACAAAATCACCCGCTTTACCAACGGTAGCAATATTGCCGTTCACTTTAATGTTCTCAATTACATCGTTTCTAAGACCGGGAAACAATTCTGTGAAATTGACAGATGCCGCCACTGCATTGTATAAGTATGAATTTTTACCTGTTTTGAAAGTAGATGACCAGTCATTGCGTAAGGTAACGTTTAAGCTGGCGATACTTTTATAGGCGGCTGTAAAATCTCCGAACAGACCAATCAGTCGCACCTTTGTAGAACCGTTGGACGGCTGGTAAGACGTGGTATTTTTTAATTGTTCAAAGTCCCGAACTACAATTCCATAACCCAGGGTTTGGTCAAAAGAGCTATAAGTTTGAGATATTTCATTACCTACAACACCGGTAAGCGAAAAATCACCAAATCTTTTCTGTGCTGTAAAATAGCCGTTGGAATTCAAACTTCTGTACGAGTTTCTCACTTCCAGCACACCGCCTGCACCACCTGCCGGGCCAACGCCTGTAAAAGGGTTGGGATTGGCCGCCGTATTGGCCACATTGCCCTGTCCGCGAATACCAATCTGGTCATAAGCATGGCGGAATGTAGAATACACATCGGCCCCCAACTTATAATCAAACTGTAGCCAGTTGGTAAGTTTATAGTTAATTGCAACGTTCCCAAAGAAACGGTTGATTTCGTCCTTAAACCGGTTTTCCTTGATGGTCCAGTATGGATTGTCTTCTCCCAGCGGATACAGTTGATCACCGGCGGCATTTTCAAATGGCAAACCTGTAAGATCATAGCTGCGGGGTGTAAGCCATCCGCGGAACATAGGGTTACTCAACTGATTACCCTGCTGGGTTCTTTTGGATGAGTTATTGGCATAATTGCCCGATACAGAAACCGTTAACCGGTTGGTTATTTTTGAAGTGGTATTAAGACCAAAATTGTGTCTCAGCAGTTTGTTGTTGTCTAATACACCAGTATTGTCAGTAAAACCGTATGAAAAACGAAAAGTATTTTTATCAGAACCGCCGGTGAAGCTAATATTGGTCTGCAGGTTCTGTCCATTCCTGAATATATCTTTTACATTATTGGGATAAGCCTTTAATACTTCTGATTTACCAAAAGCATTGGTAACAGTCTGCCCGGTAATAAGCGGCCCCCATGAAGTTTGTGAATTGGACAAATAGTTTCCAAGGCTGCCCTGGGCATAGCTATTTTGATAAGAAGGAAAACGGTTTACAGATTCAATACCATAACTGGTTGAAACTTCCACTGTTCCTCTTTGATTGTATTTACCTTTTTTGCTGGTAATTAAGATAACGCCGTTGGAAGCCCTTGAACCATATAAGGCGGCTGCAGAAGGTCCTTTCAGTACGGTAATGTTTTCAATGTCTTCCTGGTTGATATCGATGGCCCTGTTAGAAACAGGAGGACCAGTCTGTAAAGGAGAACCTCCGCCGCCGTTATCAAATGGAATTCCATCTATTACAAACAAGGGCTGGTTGGAACCTGTAAAAGTGGTTACACCACGGATGATTATACTTGAACCCGTGAAAGCACCACCACTACCGCTGATTTTAACGCCTGGAATTTTTCCCGCCAGGGCATTTGTTACGTTGGTGGTATGAGCCTGTGTAAGCTCTTCAGCTTTAATAGTAGATACTCCATAACCCAGCGTTTTCTTGTCCTTTTTAATGCCGAGCGCTGTTACAACTACTTCCTGTAAGTCTTTATCGGATTGTTTTAAAGATGCGTCAATAACACCCTTGTTACCAATGCCTATTTCCACTGTTTCCATTCCAACAGAAGAAATCACAATAAATTTTGCCTGGCTGTTAATCGCCAGGGAATAAGTGCCGTCTGGCTTTGTAGTTGTTCCATTAGTAGTGCCTTTTACTATTAAAGAGGCGTTGGGAACAGGATTACCATTTGCATCGGTAATCCTTCCAATCAGGGTTCGTTGCTGGGCCAGTATGGTAGTGCTGGCAAACAACAAGACTCCCATAAGGAGCATTAGTTTTCTCATGTTTTTTAGTTTGGTTTACTTAAAAAGAGGTTTCAGGGATTCCCTTTAACCAGTAGTACTTTATATGACAAAAATACTATGTAAATGCTGCGTTAATTAACAGTTTTTTCATTTATTTTTCATACTGCTTATCAATAATGCAGGCAACAAGATAAGATTGGTAAAAGTGGCTACCACCAGGGTTAATGAGGTAAGCCAGCCCAGCGACTGGGTGCTGCCGAACCCGCTGAAGCAGAAGATGATAAAGCCGGCCGCCAGCACCAGCGAGGTATAGATGATGCTGATGCCCGTAGAATGAATGGTTTTGATGATAAGCTGCTGCTGGGTTAACGCACTGCCCTTTTGTTCTTGTTTGTAATTGACCAGAAACCGGATGGTAATGTCGATGGCTATACCCAGGGCTATGCTGAATACCAGTACCGTAGAGGGTTTTAGAGCCACACCCACCCAGCCC
>Ga0209069_10000109_pt1 | contig 29473 bp, 28 predicted proteins | sample Str013_2_FD_187202 | JGI IMG/M metagenome (GOLD analysis project Ga0209069, IMG submission 187202) | Freshwater sediment microbial communities in response to fracking from Pennsylvania, USA - Straight Creek_MetaG_SC_2013 (SPAdes) (version 2) | ecosystem: Environmental > Aquatic > Freshwater >...
ATGGAATTCCTCGCCTCTGGCAAAAATCTGTTTCGATTGGATGCTGGAATTATATCGAACGCGCGACAGTTCAGCACGGGGGAAACGGGGACGTTACCGCGAATTACGCTTTGTTTTCCGGCTTCACTTCCGGCTTGGTTTCGTCCTTGGCAGCGACAGCGTTATCTTTCATCCCATCCTTCAACGCGCGGATGCCGTCGCCCAGGCCCTTGCCCAATCCGGCGAGCTTGCTCGGCCCGAAAAATAGAAGTGCAATGATCAGAATCACGACCAAGTGCATCGGCTGGAAAATACCTTCAAACATTTGTGTTGCCTCCAGAAGTCTTTGAATATTTGGTGGGACTTGAAAATCTTGACCGCCCGAACCCAAAAGAAGTATCGCTGAGCATGGTTACGAGTAAATTAGAGCGAGATTAGTTTTATTAATCACAAGGTAACTAGAGGAAAGTACTGTGGGGAGGAAGCACTCGGCAGTCAGCACTCAGCATTCAGCCCTGAAACAGTTGGGCATGTGGAGACAAACAAAATGGCCGCGGAGAATTTCTCCACGGCCATTTCTAATTGCGTGAGCTAAATTGCTCGCTCAGTTTCCCGCTGGCTTGGCGTTCGGACTCATACGCATGGGCAAGCGACCGTCGGCGCCGCTGGTGAGGGCGAGAAAGTCCTTGTCGGCGATGAGCGAAGCGAACACGGCGTCCACGCGCGCTTCCATCATTTCCTTGCTGCGGACGGCTTCATACCGTTCGTAGGTAAAGAAGTGGCGCTTGAGCAGGTCGAGCGCTTTCTGTTTCTCTCCGGCCTGGGCGTAGATAGCGGCCAGGTTGTAAGAAGCAGGCAGCAGCTTTTCGTTTTCCCGAGCGATCTTCAAGGCTTCGTCGGCGTGTCCGTTGCCGGCCATGAACGCGGCGGCAAAGATCAGGTTGTACGGGTCTTTCGGATCGAGCTTGAGTGCGGCTTTGGTGTAAGAGTCAGCTTTGGCGGTGTCGCCTTCACTGTTCCAATAGACGGCCAGGTTGCGGTACGCAAGCGCCAGAGGAAATTCCTGGACGGAGGCTTCCATCAGCGACAGACCTTTTGCGAAGTCGCCTTCATGGATGGTCATCTTGCCGAGTCCATGCATGGCGACGGCGCGTGACATGGGATCGGCGGGCATGGCTAGGATGGCTTCAAAAGTCGTGCGGGCCTTGGCCCAGTCGCCAATGTGGTGGCGATAGAGTTCCGCCAGGAAGCGCAGCGGCGTTGGGTCGGCCGGATCAAGCTGGTGCGCCGCTTGATACAGCTTTTCGGAGTCGAGATACTTGGAAGCGTTTTCTGCTTTCAATCCGGCGCTCAGGGTCTTCTGGATCTGCGCGGTGACGGCACGATCAAAGTTGGGTGAATCCGGCACTTCGGCCACTTCCACGCCCAGCTTCTTCAACTCTTTTTGCGCATCCTTGGCGCGCTTGGGGAACATGCATTTCTGGTCATACACGGAGCGCAGTTCCTGGATGGCGGTCTGGTTGTCGCCGGCCTTGGCTTTGGCCTTTGCGTCTTCCATCTTCTCTTTGAGCGCGTCTTCGCGCTTCTTCATTTCTGTGTCGAGAAGTTTTTCCAGGTCGCCCACTTTGAGCTTGCCGTCTTTGGCTTCAAGTTTGCCGACCATCGTACCGTCCGCCTGGACGAGAACGGCCAGGGGAAGCTTGCCGTCCGGAACGTATTTCTGGCCGAGTGCGGTGCGGGCATCCACGATGCCCATGGTCACGCATTGTCCGGAATAAAGCTGCAAGGTGCGCGATTCGCGCAGACTGGAAGCCTTCACCTCCACGTCTGACGAGGGGAACCAATAGATCGCCAGGCCTTCCTTGGGCGTGGTTTCCGGTGCAATCAGTTTCCAGGGGACCATGTAGGTCTGCGAACTGGAGCCGCCGCCGGACATTCCGCCCATGCCGCCGCCTCCGCCGCCTCCACAGGTGGCCCAGACTTGGCTGGACAGGAAAACAGTGATCAAAAACAGGGACAACAAGCGGTGGGGGATGGAGTATTTCATGGGCGGATTATAACAAGATTGGCCCGCTTCGCGGGATTGCCAAAATCGCCGAAAGTGCCAAAATTGCCAAAATTTAAAATCGCTGGTTTTTTAGAAAAAGTCAGTGAGAGAAATTAGCACAAGGAATTTCGATCACAAATTTTCTCACTCTGAATTCGCCAAGTACTAATTACTAAATACTAAGTACTCACCTCTGGCAATTTTGGCAATTCCTTCAGGCTTTTCCGATCAGATCCTGCATCGCATTGATCACCCCGTCCGGAGCTTCAAGCGAACTTGAGTGTCCGCAAGCGGGGACGATCACCAGCTTAGAGCCAGCAATGCGGGCGGCGACGAACTGAGAGCGGAACGGCGGCTGTGGAGTGTCGTCTTCGCCGGCGATGATGAGCGTGGGGCACCGAATCGCGGCAAGTTCTTCGTCAGAAACAGCAGCGCGGTTCATTACGCCCATTAGTGCGGAAGCGACGTTCCTGGGGCGCGAACCGAGTTTGGCGGTCCACTCTTTCAGCATGGCTTGTTTAGCGGGACTTTGGCTCTTGCGCGTGGATTTGCCGAACAATTCTTTTACCGCGATTCCGGTAAAAGGTCCGGTGCCGACCATTCGTACCAATCGCGCCAGAAAGCTGTACTTCTTTCGGCTAAAAGTTTCTTCTTTTTGCGCGCCGGTATTCATGAGGGTGAGCGTGCGGACGAGCTGGCGGTGACGCGCAGCCAGTCGCATGCCGACGAAGCCTCCCATGGACAATCCGGCAAAATGACCAGGCGCGGCGTTGAGCGCCTGGATAAGCGCTGCGGCATCTTCGGTGAGCGTTTCCATGTCATGGCCGGAGCCGGGGTCTTGTGACTGGCCTTGTCCGCGATGGTCATAGGTGATGACGCGGTAGCGGCGTTCAAAGGCCGTGACCTGCGCGGCAAACATGGAGTGGTCCATGAGCAGTCCGTGGGAGAAAACAATGGTCTCCGGCCCGCGGCCTGACTCGGTGTAGAACAATTCAACGCCGTTGACTTTGATGGTGGACACGCGCGTGCATCCTTATGACAAGGTTTAGGATTCGGAGACGGCGACTAGGGTATCACGGTATGGGTTGGGGCGGAGGTGTGGGCAGCGCGTCCGGCTTCACCACGTCCATCTTTCGGAGACGGCGACTAGGGTATCACGGTATGGCCGGAGGCGCAGGCGTGGGCAGCGCGTCCGGCTTCACCACGTCCATCTTCAGGAATTTGCGGGCCAGCCGGCCGAGAACTGGGTATTCCGCCCATTCGCCGTTGTTAGCCTTGATGGCGAACACAATCGCGCAGATGAGGATTATGACCCAACTTCCCATGATGAATAGCCACATCAATGGCATGAGCACGAAGATGGCCGTAGGCGGAGCTGAGGATTTGTCGCCCACATGACTGAAAACGGTGGCAAAGATGGTGGCGACCCAGATGACGGCGAAGATCATGGCGCAAATGATATAGACGAAATGCAGCAACATGGCCTGGAGGGCGTGAAAGCGCACAAAGAGCGAGTCTTTCTTGACCAGGAAGATGATGAGCGGGGCGATCCATCCGCCCACGATTTGCAAGGCATGGGCCAGCGTGGCCATGGTGCGCTCGTCAGAATTTGGTTCTGGCCATTGGGCGGCGGGCGAGGACATGGGTTTCTCCTTAAAAGCCGATTGATTTTAACTCGCCCATCTAACCAAACCCCTACTTTTGCCGTCTAAATCCTTGGAACCGCAGGCCCCTGCCACACGTATTCATTAACAGACGCCTCATGAAATCAGCCATGGACATCTTCGGACAAGTCTTACGCACCCTGTGGGCGCACAAGTTGCGTTCATTTCTTACCATGTTTGGCATCGCTTACGGCGTTTTTTCGTTGCTGATGCTGATTGGCGTGGGAGAGGGGTTCCGTTCCGGCCAGCGCAAGAACATGGCGGACATTGGCGAAGATGTGATCTTCATGTGGCCCGGCCAGGTACCCAACATCTCCGGACAGCACGCCGGCGGCCGCTTCTACTTCATTACTTATAAGGACTACCAGGACATCAAGGCCGAAGCCAAGACGGTGAAGGACGTGGTGGCCATCATCAACCGGGGCGACATGAAGGTAGTGAGCGATTTTGCCACCAGCAGCGGGACGTTCACGGGAGCCACGCCGAATTTCGCTACCGTCCGCTACTTGCCGCTGGGCCAGGGACGCTGGCTGAATAATGAAGACGAAGTCCAAAAGCGCAGCGTATGCGTGCTGGGCTACCAGATGATGCGCACGTTGTTTCCGGGGCGTCCGGCGCTGGGCAGCACGATCTTGATCAACGGCATTCGCTTTGACGTGGTCGGCGTGCTGGATAAGATCGGCAAACAAGAGAACAACGGCAACAACATTCGTGTGTACATGCCGCTGAATACCATGCGCGAATTTTTCCCCATCAAAAACGCGCACACCACGGATGACATAAGCGGACTCAACTTCCAGCCCATTGCCCGCGACCAACACCTGCAAGCAATCAAGGAAGTGCACAAGATCATCGGACGCAATCACGGGTTTGATCCTGAGATCCCGGAAGCTTTTGAAGGCTGGGACACAGTGCAGAGCACGGAGATGGTAGGGAAGATTTTTACCGCCATGGATTTTTTCCTGGGCGGCGTAGGCCTGATCACGCTGGCGCTGGGCGCCATTGGCATCATCAACATCATGCTGGTCTCGGTGACGGAGCGCACGAGTGAAATTGGCTTGATGAAAGCCGTGGGCGCCACAACCAAGGACGTGATGGTCCAATTCTTCCTGGAAGGCGCGTTCCTTACCATGTTAAGCGGCGCGTTGGGCGTGGGCGTGGCGGCGGCGATTTCGCAAATCTTGATCGTGGCCTGGCCCAAGAGCAACATTGGATTTGATCCACCGCATATTGTTCCGTTGTCGGCGGCGCTGGCGGTGCTGGCGTTGGCGGTGGCCGGAATCGTTGCCGGTCTTTATCCCGCGCGCAAAGCTGCCATGCTTACGCCGGTGGAAGCGTTGCGAAAGGAATAGGCAAGGCATGGTCCATGATCTGTTAGGGCAAGCGTATTCAGCCATGCGTTACAACCGGCGGCGCACGGCGCTGACCATGCTGGGCATGGCCTGGGGCATTGCCACGGTTGTGCTGTTGCTGGCCTACGGCGCAGGCTTTGGACGCGCCATTGGCAGCATCTTTTCGCAGATGGGCATGCAGATGATGGGCTTCTTCCCCGGACGCACGTCGCTGCAAGCCGGCGGAATCAAAGCCGGCATTCCCGTGCGCTTCCAGGTGGAAGACGTCCAGCACGTGCAGGAACTGGTGCCGCTGGTCCGCCACATTACTCCGGAAGTCCGGCTGGATCCAGCGAATGTGCAGAACGAGAATCGGTCGTTCACTTTCCCGGTGAGCGGCTTCTATTCGCAAATCCAATTCATTCGCGCTATTGATATGGACGGAGGACGCTTCTTCAATCCAGACGACGAATCGCAACGCGCGCGCGTGGCCGTCCTGGGATCGGAAGCCAAGACCAAGCTTTTTTCCGGGCAATTTGCCATTGGCGAAAAAATTCGCATCAACGGCGTGACCTTTGACGTGATCGGCGTTATGGGCGCGAAGATGCAAGAAGGCGATAGCGATATCAATCGTGTGGTGTACATCCCCTTCAGCGCCATGGGCGACCTGACTGACACCAAGTATCTGAACGGCATCTGGATCAGCTACGACGGCAACCAGTACGACAAGGTAGAAAATAACGTTCGCAGCGTGCTCGGCGGCTTTCACAGTTTTAATCCCAAGGACCCGCGCGCGGTCTTCTGCTGGAACGCCATGAAGCAACTGAGCAACTGGCAGATCTTTACGATCGCGCTGGAATTCTTGCTGTCACTGATCGGCATGTCGACCCTGGCCGTGGGTGGCGTGGGGCTGATGAACATTATGCTGGTGTCCGTTACGCAGCGTACGCGCGAGATTGGCGTGGAAAAAGCCCTGGGCGCCAGACGGCGTGACATTCTGTTTCAGTTTTTGTCTGAAGCCATGGCCATCACGTTTGCTGGCGGTTTGCTGGGTATCATCGCCGCGTACCTTATCGCATGGAGCGTGGGACGAATACCGGTGTACAGCTACATCGCCAAAAACGCCGAAGCTGGCGACATCTCGCTGATCATTTCGCCCATGAACCTGGTGGTCTCCACCAGCATCCTGGTGGTGGTGGGCATCGTCAGCGGCATGCTTCCGGCGCTGAAAGCGTCCCGGCTCGATCCCATTGAAGCGCTGCGGTACGAGTAAATCCGCGGACGCTTCCGCCAGTCTAAACCTCGCACTTGAATTTCATCCCAACAGTATTTTTGTACCTCTTGCCTGCGCCATTTAACGCCCTGGCCGGATTCCGCCGATAGAGACGGTGTATCACTTCGCGCCGTGTCAACGCGGCGTGTTACAGAACGGGTCAAAGATGCACAAACTAAAAATTCTGATAGCTGATGACGACACCATAACCCAGACTTTGCTGGAATCCCTGCTGCAGCATTGGGGATATGAAGTAGTTGTGGCTGGCGACGGCGAGCATGCGCGTACATTGTTACGGGCCGGTGGCATACACATCTGCATTCTGGATTGGGAAATGCCGCGGCTCAATGGCCGCGACCTGTGCTGGTGGATCAAGGCCAATGAACTGAATCCCACGCCCTACGTGATCATGCTTACCGTGCGGGACAAGCCGGACGACGTGCGCACCGGTTACGCGGCCGGCGCGGATGACTACATGACCAAGCCCCTGGACCGCGACGATCTACGCTTCCGCCTGGCCACGCATGCGCTCAAGGTGCTGCGGCGTGAATCCGACCTGGCCTTGACGGCCCAAATGGATCCGGTGGAACAGTACCGCAAAGATCTTCACTTCCGTGAAATGCAGTAACCGCAGTCTTTGCCCGGCGAGCGTTCACCGCGTTTTTTGATTGAGCGAATGTAGAATCATTCGTACATGCAAATCCTTCTTTCCGCGGGTGAAGCTTCCGGCGATACCTACGGCGCGCAGATGATTGACGCGTTGCGCCAGCTGGCGCCTGACACCAGTTTCTTTGGCATGGGCGGAGAGAAGATGCAAGCCTCAGGATGCGATCTGCAGGTCCACGCGAATGAAGTAGCCGTGGTTGGACTGGCGGAAGTGGTGAAACATTTGCCGGCGATCCGCCGGAAGTTTAAACATCTTGTGGCGGAAGCGGCGCGACGCAAACCGGACGCCGCCATCCTGATCGACTTCCCGGATTTCAACCTGCGCCTGGCGCGCGAGCTCCATCAACTTGGCATTCCGGTCTTTTACTTTGTAAGCCCGCAGATCTGGGCCTGGCGTACGGGACGGGTGAAGCAGATCAAGAAATATGTACGCCGCATGATCGTGATTTTTCCTTTCGAACAGGAGTTCTACCGCCGCCACGGAGTGGAAGTCTCTTATGTTGGCCATCCTCTGGCGCACCCGCTGCCGCCTCAGGCTTCGCGTCCGGCTTTTGCCGCTCAATATTCGCTCGACCCGGCAAAGGAGTGGATCGCGCTGCTGCCGGGGAGCCGAAAAAAAGAAGTCCGGCTGAATTTGCCGGTGATCCTGAAGGCAGCCGCGGTTCTGCAACGAGAAGGCGCTGATTTTGAATACGTGTTGCCGGTGGCGTCAACCTTGAATAAGGAATGGATGCGCGAACAAATTGCCGCATCTTCTAGCAAGGTAAACATCAAGTTGGTGGAAAATGCCATGGTGGCGATGATGCTGGCACAGGCCTCTGTGGTGGCCAGCGGTACGGCCACGGTGGAGGCGGCTTTATCCGGGACGCCTTTTGTGGTGGTGTATCGTGTGGCGCCGCTCACATATTTTCTCGGCCGCCGTCTCTTGAGCCTGGACACCTTTGCCATGCCCAACCTGATCGCCGGACGCAAGGTCGTCACCGAATTGATCCAGGGCGACTTTACGCCGGCAGCGGTGGTCCGCGAGCTGAAAGCCATCATTCCGGACACTCCGGCGCGCCGCCAGATGCAGGCTGACCTCCGGGAAGTACGCAACCGTCTAAGAGAAGAGCGTTTTCGCGAGTCAGGCATGGATGCTCCCGTGCTGACGGCCGCCCGGGAGATCATGGCTGCGCTGCGGGCGAGCTGAAATCGATAGCCCGAGAGTGGTGCAAAAGCAGCTTTTTTGTAACAATTTACATCTAACGCCTCTATACCCAAGCATCTTTGGAGAAAACCTAAAATGCAACTTGCGCGGCGACCTCTGCGACGTGCCTATCTGCTCCCTGTCTTCCTGCTGTGCTCACTGCTGCCTGCCATGGCAGCGGACAAAGCCCGCTTGCATGTGGAAGACTACGTGGTCGACGCTGAGATCGTCCCCAAGACCCATCATCTTACGGCGCGCGCCAAGGTCCGTTTTACCGCCGTGGAAGACCTGAACTTCGCCACTTTTGAACTGCACAATGCGCTGCGTCCCAGCAAAGTGACGGATGCCGCTGGAAAAGTTCTGCCCGCGGAACGCGTTAGCCAGGACAACGCCATCCGCGTGGCGTTTCCGGCGCTGGTGCCCAAGGGGACCACGTCCACACTGACGTTTGAATATGAAGGCGCGCTGGCCAATGCTGATGACAGTCCGGTGGACGGACTGAAGCTGGCCTACATTGGCGAAGACGTTACGTATCTTCTTTATGCCGGACGCTGGTTTCCGGTAGCGAACTTCGGGATTGATCGTTTTACGGCGGCCATCAACATCACCGCGCCCACGGGTACGGTGGTGATCGGCAGCGGAAACGTGGCGGCGGTGCGTCCCCCGGCCGCGGGGAAGACTCTGGCCTCTTTCAGTTGGCAGAAACCCAGCTTTCCGGGAACGATCATTGCTGGACCGTTCAATGACAGCGTGTTCAGCGGCGGCGCCGTCCACGTGTATTTCCAGAACGCCAAGAAAGAATTTGCTCCGGCTTACGCGGACACCGCGACCAAGGAATTTGAATACTTCTCCAGCGTGTACGGTTCGGCCGCCGCGCCGATGATCAAGCTGGTGGAGTTGCCGGATGACACAGTGCCTGTAGCGTGGGCGCCGGAAATCACAGCGCTTGCCACGCGCGACATCGGCGAGAAAACCAACTATCGCCTGCTGGCGGACGCGCTGGCCCACCAGTGGTGGGGAGCTTTGGTAAGTCCCGCGTCCAAGGAAGACTGGTGGCTTATGGATGGCGGCGCGCGCGCTTCTGAAATGCGTTACGTACAGAACGCCGCCGGCGCTACCGCTTTTGAAGACGCCACGCGCGATATGGCCGTGGGCGCGCTGGCCTATGACACCGTGCCGCTGAGTTCCATCACCAAGCTGGACACGTATTCTCCGCAGTTCCAGGCGCTGGTCACGGACAAAGGCGGCATGATCTTCCACATGATGCGCTGGGTGATTGGCGACGCGGCTTTCGACAAGTCCATGAAAGAATTCCTGACACGGTATGCGTGGAAGTCGGCGAGCGTGAACGACCTGCAAGCCATTGCCGAAAAGAATGCCAACCAGAAACTTACTGCCTTCTTCAGCCAGTGGGTAGACGGCACGGGCGCGCCGGAATTCAAAATGAAATACACGGTGTTCCGCATCAAGAAAGGTTTCCGCGTGGTGGGCGAAGTAACGCAGGACCTGGACTTGTTCCGCATGCCGGTGGAACTAAAGATCGACACCGACGGCCAGACGGAAATGAAGCGGATTGAAGTGATGGGAACAGAATCACCGTTTTCGGTGGAAACGTTCGGCAAACCGCGGCGGCTTAATCTCGATCCCAACAACTGGGTGCTGAAAAATTCCGCGGACCTGAAAGTGCGCATCGCCATCCGGCGCGGACAAGAGTTGACGGCCCAAGGCAGCCTGGCGGAAGCCCTGGCGGAATTCAACAAGGCGCTGGACAACAATCACAACAGTTCGCTGGCGCACTACCGCATTGCCGAAGTCTTCTACCTGCAGCGGAACTACCAGTCCGCCGCCAACGAATACCGCGAATCGATTCAGGGTGATGGCGAACCGCGCTGGACAGAAGTGTGGAGCCACGTGCAGCTCGGCAAAATTTTTGACGCCACACAGCAGCGTGATCGCGCGGTGAATGAATATCGCTTGGCCATCCAGACCGGCGACAACACGCAAAGCGCACTGGACGAAGCCCGGAAATATCTGGAGACGCCTTACACGAGAGAACGGAAGTAGAAAGAGCCTTAACCACGAAGGACACGAAGTTTCACAAAGGAGTTGTTGATACCCAGCCTGCTTTGTGTTCCTTCGTGTCCTTTGTGGTTTAGCGTCTTTTAGTTCTTGGGCGGCAAACTTTTCACATAGTTAATAATCTGCCAGCGCTGCTGTTCGGGCAGGCGTGACCATGAAGGCATGCCGTTGCGCAGGCTGCCGTTGGTCAGCAGCCATTGCAGTTCTCCGGGCGTGGATGCCTTGATGCGCTCGGTGCGCAGGCTGGGATGGTAGCGGTCACCTTCGGCATCCGTGCCATGGCAAGACGCGCAATTCTGGCGGAAGAGTTTGGCTCCGGCAGCCGTGGCGGTCTGGTCGCTGGCAAAAGGATTTTGCTTGTCGCGGGCTTTGTCCGGGACCTTGGCCATCCACAGGCCGTCACCCGACGCCGCATAGAGCGCGGCGGCGGAGATGAGCAGCCAGGCGGTTGCGACGAAGGCCCTTGCGGCGAAGCGGTTTGCGACCAAGAGTTTTGCAAAAGAGATTTTTCTGTGCGCCATTACTTTTTCCTCAGCCCGGATAGAAATTGATTGAATTCATACGACACGCCAAAACGCAGCAGCATGCCGTGGCTGTTGTGGTTGAGTCCCGCGGCGGGAGAGATTTGAAACGTGGGCCCGTTGGGCATGCGGAATGAGACCGTCGGGGCCAGGTAATGCGACGTATGGGAGAAGCCGAAGCTGTAGCGGTCACCAAGTCCGCCGTAGAGTTCCGCGCCGAGGGCAAAATTTTCGCGGCACAGGCGGCAGTTGTCCGGACGGGCGAGCAACGCCAGCGGACGGCTTACGGCCAGAGCGTAACCGAATTCCCAGGGATCGCCTTTGAGGTTTTTTTCAGCGATGAAATTTTCCGAAGCGTTCCAGCCCTTGAAGTTGCTGGAGAGAATCAGCTTAAGCTCGGCTTCGCGTTTCTTTTCACTGCGGTCGTTACGCGAGAGAAAATCTTCAATCCCGTCATGCCCCACGACTTCCAGCAAAGCTTTGTCCGCGCTGTTGATGTCTTCAAATTCAAAGTAGAGCACGGGGTTGATCCAGTGTTCGCGCATCAGGGGACGAAAACGGTTTTCAAAACGCCATCCGGTGAACAGCGTGCTTTCGTTGGCGGTGGACTGGCCGTCAAGGTAAAGCTCTGACGTCCACCAGGCGCTGACGCCGTATTCGATTTCCACGGCTTCAGCGAAAAACGGGTTGCCGGCGCGCGGAAAGCCGCTGACGGTCTTGGTGGCCAGCTCCAGACTGCCAGGTTCTTCCATATGGTGGGTGTAGGTGACGAAGTAGGTTTCCTGGGCATGCGATGGCGCGGGCGATAGGAGCCAGGCGAGCGCCAGAAGACATGCCAGCGTCGGTGACGCCGTTCGCAGGGCCCGCAACGAGGGCAAGATGCGGGCGGTTTCACGGGACCGGGTGCGGTTAGGTCTTGCTTGAAACACGGGGTGTTCTCCATTTTCTGGCTTTCTCCGGCCACAAAGAAAGCGAGCTAATTGAAAATGAAATTGAATTTCAATTTCAATATCGACTATGGATTCTATCGTCCCCGGCACAGGGCGGCAAGTGAGCGATATCACAATATGTGTATTTTTTTTGTAATCCGAACGCGTAAAGACTTTGAGTTAAGACGCTGGAAAGCGACCAACCAGTTGCACTAGGAGGAGCTAAATTTGTGGTGTCCGGTGGAGCCTAGGCTCATAAGAAAGAAGATCGAATGCAATCAGTCGTCCGCGCCGACCTGCGAGCCGGGGACGCCGAGTTCCTGGTCCTTATATTGCAACTGGTAGAGCTTGTAATAAATGCCGCGCTGGGCGAGCAGTTGCTGGTGCGTGCCGACCTCGCGCACGTGGCCTTTGTGCATGACGATGATCTTGTCCGCGCGCTGAATGGTGGACAGGCGGTGGGCGATGATGACCGAGGTGCGGCCTTGGACCATGCGGCCGAGCGCGTCGCGAACGCGTAGTTCGGTTTCGGTATCGACGCTGGAAGTGGCTTCGTCCAGGACAAGGATCTTTGGATTGTGCGCCAGCGCGCGCGCGAACGAGATGAGCTGTTTTTGTCCGGTGCTTAGGGTGCTGCCGCGTTCGAGGACGGGTTCTTTGAAGCCTTGTGGCAAAGTACGGATGAAGTCCGCGAGGTTTACGTTTTCGGCGGCGGTTTCTACTTGTTCGTCGGTGATCCAATCGGAGCCGAGACGGATGTTGCCTTCCACCGTTCCGCTGAAGAGGAACGGGTCTTGCAGCACAACGCCGAAGCGGCGGCGCAGGTCAACGAGGTCCATCTGGCGGATGTCGACGCCGTCGATGCGGATGGCGCCTTTTTGAATGTCATAAAAGCGCATCAGCAAAGAAATTATGGTGGTCTTGCCGGCGCCGGTATGGCCGACGATGGCCACGCTTTCTCCGGGCGCGATGGTGAAAGAGACGTCGCGAAGAATCCAGTCGTAGCTGGCGGAGTTACTTTGAAACCCGCTGGAGGCTGTGGTCTGATCAATGCCACTTTCGGCACTTTTGGCGTGTCCGTTGGCGGCGGCATTGTTCAGTTCATCGGCGTCAAACTGGCGATAGGCAAACCAGACGTGGTCGAATTCGATCTGGCCCGGACCCTCGGCTTTGACTGGGTTTGCGGGCGAGACGATTTCCACCGGCGTATCGAGCAATTTAAAAACGCGTTCGCTGGAAGCCATGGCGGACTGCAGGATGTTGTACTTTTCGCTCAGGTCCTGAATGGGACGGAAGAAGCGCTGAGCATATTGAATGAACGCGGCCATGGTGCCCAGGCTCACGGTGGTCAAGACAACTTTCAGTCCACCGAACCACAGCACCGACGCGATGGCGATGGACGACAAGATTTCGACCACGGGATAGTAGAGCGCGTAGGCGAAGACGGCGTCCTTGAAGGCGACCATGTGCGATTCATTGACTTCGTCAAACTTGTCATACGCACGCTTCTCGCGATTGAACAGCTGCAACACCACCATGCCGGTAACATGTTCCTGCATGTAAGCGTTGATGCGGGCGATGGCCGTACGAATGCGTCGGTACGATTCGCGCACCGACTTGCGGAAGACCATGGTCACCCAGAAGATAATGGGCAACACGGCAAAGGTGATCAGCGCCAGCCACCAGTTCATCCGCAACATGACGAAGACAATGCCGGCGAGGATGAAAACGTCCTCAAAGATGGAAACCACGCCGGAAGTGAACATTTCGTTCAGGGCGTCCACGTCCGTGGTGACGCGCGTGACCAGCCGGCCGACGGGGTTCTTGTCAAAGAAGCCGACGTGCATCTGTTGCAGATGGCGGAAGATCTGGCTGCGCATGTCAAACATGACCTTCTGGCCGATCCACTGCATCAGGTAGGTTTGCACGAACTCCAAGACGAAGCTGAACAGCAAACAGACCAGATAAATGAGGGCGATCTGGCCGATGCCCACCAGCGGCCGCGGGCTCAGCCACCGGTCAAGCAGGCCGGGATGCGGATGCTGCGTAAGATATTTGTCGATGGCGGTGGCGGTAAGGAACGGGCCAATCACGTCCGCGCCAAGGACGACTTTGAGCAGGATGGAGGCCAGCGCGACCGTGCTATGCCACCAATACGGACCAAGATACTTGAGCAGTCGCTTCATCAGCCGGCTGTCATACGCTTTGCCTAATACTTCTTCTTCCTGCGCCATGAGTAAGAATCTATTTTACAGAAAACCAAAAGCCTTTACCGCAGAGGACGCAGAGGCCGCGAGAAAACTGAAGAGAGGCTATACCGCGGATGAGCGCGGACCATCGCGGACAAGAAAGATCACTTTTAGGCGACGGAAAGCGGAACAGCCTCGTGGGAACTCCCCGTAGCGGCATGGCGACGACGGGCATTCTCGGGATGCTTCAACTACGCCTCGCTTGCTGGGCTGCACTCTCAGCATGACAGGGTAGGGCGGTATGGCTGGGCGGAAACAGCCGCGAGATTCGAAAGAGTGTTCCCGTTTGCGCGGGGTTCATAGCACTACGATGGAGATCCCCTTATTGCCTTTGCCCAGGTCGGAGTCCTGCTTCCATTCGGGAAACTTCTTTAGCTGTGCCCAGGTGGTTTCGTCGGAGATGCGCCAGTCTTCTCCAGCGACAAAGGCTTGGATGGCCCCTTCGCGCGCGGCCTTACGCAGAGATTTCTGCAATTCGGTCCGCAACGCCCCGCCCACGCCGGAAGATCCGTAACCGTGAATGAGTTTCACGGCCGTGCAACCTTGCTCGCGCGCCTTGTGCAGTTCGTGCTGCATGCGCAGCCGGGCCTGCTCGACGGTGGGCATGCCGTCTTCGAGGTCGATGAGTTTGATGGTGGCTGCTTTCCGCGACATAAGGGTTAGTTTAGGGGAAAGTGATTGCCGGTGGCGAGAGTCCAGTAATTAGCAATTGGCAGCTAGTAATTAGTCAAACTGAAAACAAGCAGTTAGCAATTAGCACTTAGCAATTAGCCAAACCAAGATCAAAACCAAGAACAAAAGCCAAAAGCCGTGGCTAGCGCCTAGCAGACAAGTAGCGGTACGTAACAAATCATTTAATATGAAGAGTTCGTGATCGGGTGAGCTATGAGCATGAAAAACATTGCAGACTGGGCTTTCAATACTGCCACGCAGCGCGGCGCTACGTACGCTGACGCGCGCATCGTGGACGACCGCCAACGTTCGCTGGCTACCAAGAACGGCAAAGTTGGCCATGCCGGGAGCGGCGAGTCGCTAGGCGTCGGGATACGCGTGCTGGTCAATGAGGCGTGGGGCTTTGCCGCCAGCGACGATCTCTCGCGTGAATCCGTGGACGCGACGGCGGCGAAAGCCGTGGAGATTGCCAAGGCGTCCGCGAAGGTGAAGGAAGAAGGCATACGGTTGGCGCCGGAGCTGGCGGTGAAAGTTGAGTGGGCCACACCGTGCACGATCGATCCGTTTTCCACGTCGATTGAGCAGAACCTTGAACTGTTGACGAAGATCGATCACGAGTTGCTCGCTGTCAAAGGCGTGACGCTGGCGGAAAGCAACATGCACCTGGGCCGCTACGAGCAATGGTTCTATTCCACGGAAGGCTCGGACATCCACCAGACGCGGACCATCACGGGCGCGGGATTTGCCGCGTACAGTTTTCAAGGGACCGAGATCCAGAAGCGGTCATTCCCGAATTCTTTCGGCGGACAGTATCAGACAAAAGGCTATGAGCTGATTGACGAGCTTAAGCTCGTTGAAAACGCGCGGCGCATTGGCGAGCAGGCCGTGGCGTTGCACAAAGCGGAGCAGTGTCCGCAAGGCAACATGGATATAGTCCTTGACTCGTCACAGCTGGGCTTGCAGATTCACGAATCGATCGGCCATCCGATTGAGCTGGACCGCGTGTTGGGCATGGAAGCGAATTTTGCGGGCACTTCATTCCTTACGCTCGAAAAATTACGCACGTTGAAATACGGCAGCGACATTGTGAACGTTGTCGCGGACGCGACGGAAGCGCACGGGCCGGGGCTGGGCACGTTTGCCTATGACGACGAAGGCGTGGCCGCGCAATGCACGCCGATCATCACCAACGGGCAGTTCACGGGATACATTTCGTCGCGCGAGACGGCGCACACCATCGGCGAGAACCGGTCAAATGGGACGATGCGCGCGGAAGGCTGGAACCGCATCCCGCTGATCCGTATGACGAACATCAGCATTTTGCCCGGGACAAAGCCACTCACGTTTGACCAACTGATTGCCGGAACCGATAACGGCATTTTCATGCAGACGAACCGGTCGTGGTCGATTGACGACAAACGCTACAACTTTCAATTTGGTTGCGAAGCCGCGTGGGAGATCAAAGGCGGCAAAATGGGACGGATGTTCAAGAACCCGTCGTATTCGGGCATCACCACGGAGTTCTGGAATTCCATGGACGCGATCTGCTCGCGCGACCAGTGGACGCTGTGGGGAACTCCGAACTGCGGCAAAGGCCAGCCGATGCAGACGATGGGCACGGGACACGGCGCGGCGCCGGCGAGGTTTAAGGGCGTGAAGGTAGGCACTGCTTACAAGAGCAACTGAACCTCTCACCACGGAGACACGGAGGCACGGAGAAAGCCAATGCTAGATCAGTCACAGGCGCAGCGAATCTTCGACAAGGTGAAGAAGTTCTCGTCCGTCGGCGAAGTTGAAGTTATTTTCTCGTCCACCAGCTACTCGCTTACTCGGTTTGCGAACAACATGATTCACCAGAACGTGAGCGAGCTGAATGAAGTGGCGTCAATACGCGTGGCGTTTGACGGCAAGACGGCGCGGGCCACCACGAACCGTTTTGACGACGACGGTCTGAAGCGGGCGGTGCAGTCGGCGGAAGGGATCGCGAAAGTCCAGGAGCCGGATGCCGACCATTTGCCGATGGCCAAGGCGGAAGAAGGAAAACCGGCTGCGGGCAAAGACGGTGGCGCATATCCGAGCCGCTGGTTTGAACAGACCGCAGCGATCACGCCGGCGGACCGCGCAGATGCCGTGGGAAAAATTGTGGACGTCGCGAAGAAGAACAAACTGGTGACGGCGGGGATTTATTCGAGTTCGGATTCGGCAGAGGCCATCATTAATTCCAACGGCCTAAGCGTGTTTCATCGCCAGACTTCAGCCGAAGTATCGATCACCATGCTGGCCGGAGATTCTTCGGGATGGCAGAAAGCGAATTCGCCGGACGCGAGGAACCTAGAGCCTGTCCACTTGGCGGAGATTGCCGCGCACAAGGCCAGGGACTCGCGCAGTCCGCTGGAACTGGCTCCGGGTAAGTACACGGTGATTCTGGAACCGGCGGCGGTACTGGATTTGGTCGGATTCATGTTCTGGGATTTTGGCGGGATGGCGGTGCTGGACCAGCGGTCGTTTCTGAACAACCGCATCGGGACCAAGCTGTTTGGCGAGAACATCACGATCGTGGACGACGTGCGGCATCCGCTGCAATCGAACGCGCCGTTTGATGGTGAAGGCGTGGCGCGCACGCGAGTGAATCTCGTCGACAAAGGCGTAGTACAGAACCTGGTGTACGCGCGCAGCACAGCGGCGAAGATACGCCAGTCAGAGTATGCAGGAAAAGTGGGCGAAATCCGCGTAACCGGTCACGGATTCCCATTGCCCAACGAGATGGGCGAGGCGCCGACGAACATCGTCTTTATCACACCGGGCGGCGAACAGACAGTAGACCAGATGATCGCGAGCACCGAACGCGGTGTGCTGATCACGCGGCTGTGGTACATCCGGGAGGTGAATCCTTACGAAAAAATGCTGACGGGCATGACACGCGATGGGACATTCCTCGTCGATGGCGGCAAGGTGAAGCAGGGCATCCGCAACTTCAGATTTAACCAGAGCATTATCGACACATTGAATAACGTAGAAGCCATGGGGAAGGCCGTCCGCGCCAGCGGAGAAGAGGCTTTTGACATGGTGGTCCCGGCAATGAAGGTTGGCGGGTTCAACTTTACCGAGGTGACGAAGTTCTAGGCTGATGCGAGTCGGGCACAAAATGTGATGAGTACCAAGGTTTGAGTACATCCGTTTTAGGTGCGTTTTAGGACAGCGGCCCTCGCGCATGTCCTTTGGTGCGCGGGAAAGACCAAAGTAATATAGGGGCCAAAATCGCGCAGGTGTATAAGTTGAGCAGGGGTGAACAAGGTGCCAGATTCACGTAGTTCGGTTCGCTTTCCACTCAAACTTCCGATCACCGTCCGCACGGCAGATGCGCGTGAGCATTTCGCGGAAACCGCTGACATTTCCGCCGGCGGCGTTTTGTTCCACACCAAAGCGGCGCTGGAGGTAGGGACCATTATTCGTTTCCGCATCGTGTTGCCGGCGTCCGTACTGGGCACGGATTCTGACGTCCTGGTGAATTGCACCGGACGCGTGGTGCGCGCCATGGACGATCATGGCAAATCCGCAATTGCCGCTGTGATTGACGAATACTGCTTTGAGCGCGTGTATTCCGCGGCGGGATAGCAGCAGCGGAAGCGCGAACAACGAACACGGAACCTGGCCGTGCTAAGTAATTCTCCGGCAGTCACCTGCCTTGCACGATCAATGATTGTCATTCCCCCGGTTGCCGCAGATAATATTTGAATGCATCGGGTCACATTCTGGGCAGCAGTCCTTATGATGGCGATGACCCAGCAGATGCATCCGCAGAATCCCCATACGTCTTCGGTTCCAGCCAAGCCCTCGCCTACTCCTACGTCCTCTCTTACGGAACACCCTTCGAGTACGCCTTCCATCAAGCCCCAGCCGCCGATTGATCTGGAACTGGCGCGGCAATACTTTGAAGACGTTAAGCAGATTTGCCGCAAAGACAACGGCCATTTATGGGGAAGGCCGATTGGCGCGCCTCTTATGCTGGTAGAGCCAAAGAGCAGGTTCATCGTAACCAGTGAAGCGGACGCCGGCGGCGTGTTGAAAGCGGACCACGGAGTCTTTGTCGGGCAACTACCCGAAGACAAAAACATCTTCAACACGATTATTGAATGGTCCGGCAAGAAGTGGGCGCAGATCCTATGGCCGGTCCCGCGGGACCTTACGACGCGGCGCGAAGTGATGGTGCATGAGCAGTTCCATCTGCTACAGCCGATGCTGGGTATCCGGGCACGCTCCGGCGGAAACCCGCAGGTGGACTCCCTGGACGGCCGCTATCTGCTGCAACTTGAGTGGCGGGCCTTGAAGACGGCGCTTCTAACGAAAGACCAAGCTCCGCAGACCGTGGCGATTGAAGACGCCTTATTGTTTCGAGCCCGCCGGTACCAGCTTTTCCCCAGTGCGGAAGAGTCTGAGTCGTCGTTGGAACTGGTGGAAGGCACCGCGACTTACACCGGAATCAAGTTGGGCGCGGAAAGCGACGAACAGCGAATCCGATACGCCGTGAACGAGCTGAATTGGGACGCACGCAAAAAAGCGTATGCACGGATTTTTCCTTATGCTTCCGGACTAGCCTACGGACTTTTGCTGGACCAGTACGCTTCCAACTGGCGCAAGCTGGCGATGGATGGATACGGCTTTGCCGAGATTATGACGTCCCGCCTGGAATGGAAAGCGCCGGGCGGCCTTCAGGCGGAAGTGGAAAAGCGCGCCGCGGTTTATGACGGCAAGAAACTATGGGCGGACGAGGAAGCGCGCGAATCGGTTTATGAAAATCGCTTTGGACGGCTGCGCAGCCTGCTGGTGGACGGACCCACGCTGAAGTTGCCGCGCGTTCACGCCGACGTTCAGATCAATCCTGACGAAGAGCGCGAGTACGAAGGAGTAGGGACGATCTGCCTGACGCTGCGCGTGGTGGCCGATTGGGGAATCCTGGAAGTATCAAAAGCCGCGTTGCTCGATGGTCAAGGAAGAGTCGTGGTGCCGGCGCCGTTTACGGTGGTGGGGCAAGGACTGAGCGGTGACGGTTGGACGCTGCGGTTGAATTCAGGATGGCAAGCCGTACCGGCAGGCCGTCCGGGGGATTTTGTGTTGAAGAAGGTGAATTAAGGCGTTGAGTGAAAGGCGCAGGGGCGGATTTGGCGAAATAGATTGCCAGAATTGCCAAGATTGCCAAAAATCGCCGGAATTGAACCCCCCAAGAGATTCAAGCGAACAGAAAAAAAACGAAATGCAGGTCCTTCGGAAGCTCCCTCGGCTTCGCTCGGGATTTCGCCTGCGGGCTCTCACCCCACCACGCGAAGCGCGCGTCGGGGGCCCCGAGGCTCGTACGCCCGCAGAACGGCTCAACTTCGACTCCCGCTTACTCGCTTTGCTCGCGCGCAGTGGCTCAGGATGACAGCGTAAGGCAGTTTTGTTCAAATCGAGCGCGCGCGTGTGTTTAGGAGATCCAGCAGGTGTATTGTGAGACGCGCAGCAAAAAAGCAGGCAGCCTTGTGGGCCGCCTGCTTGACGAAGTGGAACAGCGAAGAGACACGTCAAAGAAAAACCAAGCAATCAGTGAAGTATTCACTCTGCAACTACTGCAACAAAATCACCCGATGAGCGTACATGGTGGGATTGCCACTGACGGGGTCTTTCAACATCAGACCGAAGGTCGCCAGTTTCATGTTGCCGCCGCTCTGGATGCCGGAAAGTCCGGCGATGCCGTTAAAGCGAGTGCTGTTGGCCGTCTGTATAGCAAGCGGCGCGCCCAGAACGTAACCCAGCATGTTGTTGTTTTGGACCTGGAAAGATCCAGCGTTGTTGTTGTTGATGGTGACGGTGTTAAGCACCAGATCGCCGACCACGCCCTGGCGGCGCAGGACGATGCGCGCGGGGACAAACTTGCTGGTGGCGTCAATCGCCCCGCCGAGCGCGATGCGCTGGCCGGGCACCAGAGTGGTGTTGTTGAAGACGAAGCTGGTGAACCAGTTGTCGATGAGACGGATGCTGTAGTTGGTGACCGCGCTTACGTCAATGGTGGTGACGGTGCCCACGGGAACTCCTGTGACGTCCGGCAGTTCTTCACCCACGAGCAAAGTCACGGTCTGGACCGGGCCGGTGGTGGGAGTCACGGCAACGATGCGTCCGGAGACGAAAGCCTTGTCTGTGGAAACAACTTCCACTGAGCTGGCCAGGATGCTGCCATCGGCCTGGACGTCACCATCCACTTCAATGATGGAAGGGTTCGGCAGCGTAGCCAGTGTCGTTGTGCCGCTGAATTGCGTGGACGAGTTTACATTGATGGTGATGTTGTGGCCGCCAATGCGCTGCAGAATAAAGGAATTGGCGCCGGCGTTCACGGAGACCAGCCCGCCGCGGAGATCGTTCACGTCCGCGTCAGGGTCGCCCGATGGCACGGGTTTGACCTTGATGACCGGATTGATCACGCCAGTGACCTGTCCGGTGGCGTCGGTGGCGATGGAGTCACGGAGGCGGAAGTCCATGTGCAGGCCGGCCAGTCCGCTGGCGGCCACGGTGAGCGGCTGCGTGAGAGCCACGGTGACGGTGGTGCTGGGAACGCTGTTACCACCGGCGTCCTTGAATGTGCCGGTAAGGTTGGAAGCCGAAGGCGGCGTGGTGGTGAGATCAAGGAAAGAAATGCTGGGATTGGTCATGGCGATGGTGATGCTCTTGTAGGTCCCAGCGGGAACGGTGTTAAAGCCGAGCAGGGTACGCAGTCCCAGCAGGCGGGCAAAATCCACAGTGGTGGGCGCGGTCAGCAGCTCGGTTGTGCCATCCAGCTTCATGCTGGTAAGGGTCACGTTAAAGGCAAGGACCGAAGGCAGCGGAGCGTCACCGCCATTGATATAAACGCTGGCCGCATTGGCCGGGCTGACATTGTTGGTGCTACCGCCGCAACCGGTAAGGGCGCAGGCGAGCATGATTGCCAAGGTGGCAAAGAGAGATAGACGTCGCATTGGAGAAACTCCCAGGTAAGAGGATTAAGGGGAGATAAGCTTTTTCAAGTTCCGCGAGATTGAACCCAGGGGCAGGATGGGAGTTGCGTTACTCTAGGACACGGCCCTGAATTTTTTCGGGGATGGAGCTTAGTTCGTTGCACGATATGTGTGAGTGGGCGGGTTTACAGACGGGAAAGTGCTTCCGGAGATGAGGAATGAGGAATGAGGAACGAGGAACGATGATGGATTGCTGGACGCAACAGTGCCAAGCGTTTTGCGAGATTTTTCAGCCGGTTCCGGCGCCCGACGGCGGGAAATGGCGGCTTTGGCTATAATGAGAAGGTCACGGCGCGCTAGTGCAGCCGCCAGGCTGGCATTGGCTGTGACATGTCCCAGATGTTTGTGCCGGAGAGATGGCCGAGTGGCTGAAGGCGCACGCTTGGAAAGCGTGTTTAGGGGAAACTCTAACGTGGGTTCGAATCCCACTCTCTCCGCCAGTTTTCTTGATATCAAACACTTACGCAACGGTGATGCCTACAATGCCATAGAATGGGGAATGTACATCGTGAATCGTGGGTGCAACGTCACCAAACGGGAGAATCTCTATGCCGATCAGAATCATGGGCTGGCCCGAAGGTCATCCGCATCTGACGAAGATTGACGGTTACCCATTTGGTTTTCCACGCGCTATGTGTCCAAATCCGCTGCTAGATAACAATCGCGATGGTTACGCTTCTAGCTTTAAAGCCCTCTATGGTCGTTATAAGAGCCGAGCAGATAAGGAGGGCCTACAGTTCACCTTATCCGAGGAGGATTTTTTCAACCTTACGTGCCAGCCGTGTTTCTACTGTGCGGCTCCTCCGTCTCGAAGAGCCAGCAAAAGAGGCAAGAAATCATACGTGTATAACGGGCTCGACCGCCTCGATTGTGCCAAGGGGTACATCCACGATAACTGTTGCGCCTGTTGTTGGGAACATAATGACCTCAAGGGAAGACTCTCACTTACGGAACTCTATCGCCACTCTCTAGCTGTGGTGCTTTCAGTCTCATCTAGGACTGCACTGGACACAGGCGACTTGCAGTGTTTGGGTCTTCTCATAGAGTTATTCCCGAATGTGCGGTTCCTGAAAGAACATCGTTCCGTCCTGTTGGAAGATATGAGGAAGAATCCAAGAGCGCCGAGGTTCGATTGGCTCTTGAGACCTGTGCAGCCTTTGACTGGGGCTGTGCGAGATGGCGATACGATTTAAAAGGCGAGAGAATTGGTGACGAGTTTCGCCGACAGCTGGTACGTCGTCTTCACTCTTCAGTTTTCGGCACGATGCCAGCGAGTTTACGATATGATGAAATCCAAATGCGCGCCGATTATGCCGATTGGTCAGTCAAAGCTCTCTACTATGTCGGGGGCGTCGCGAGCACTATTATCGGTTCCTTCATTTCAAGCAAAGTGCGCGTTTATCACGAGGCAAAGAACAGCCATCGCGACGAGCTAAAGCACAACGTACTTGAACCACTGCGTGAGAGCCTTCTCTCGTACTACTCCGACCCGCGCTTCGATGTTCGTTACCAAGTGCTACAACATAACCCGCAAGCATTGTCTGGGGAATTCCCGACTATCTACGGTCCAGCGGTGGCGCTCGAACGCGTCGGCGAACCGCCTAAGGTAGACGAAGCGCTATTCGAGGATGCGCGGCGGCACCATTACAAATCACTCATGGCTTCATGGGCTGCTTTCGATCACGAGTGGAACGAAGAGGCCCGAAGGCACCTGGAGATAATCGAGGCCATCGGAAAGGAGATGCTTCCTGCGTCAACCTTGCCCGCCTTCCCTGTGCCCGCATCGTTCACCAGCCCTTACATTATGCACTGGTATTTGGGGAATTTCGTCTACAGCAGACTTGTATTGGATACCGTCGCACGTTTGGAAATACAGTCTCAAGTTGACGGCCACATCATCACCGATGGCCAAGTGACAGCGGCAAAGGGAAGCGAGGCCGCGATGAAGAACGTGATCCAGTGGGTCGATGGGTTGATGTCCGCGAGGCGCGACCAAGCGAAAGGCCTACGGGCCGGGCTTGAGAATCTCGAAAAGAAACGCGCAACATTATCGCGCCAGCTCAGTTTAGCCATTGCGGAGCAGAAACTACGCCACCGATGTTCGTTGGTTAGGTTTTTCTGAAATGCAGTTCAAGGACCGTCCGACGTTATTGCGCCTGGTTTGTTGGGTTTCGATAGCAGAACCAGCCTTACGCAATTTCGCTACCGTGTTCAGCGACAAATCATTTCTGCGCGAGTATTACTCCGCGAGATACATGTCCATGGTCTTCAAGGATCAACCTTAGCTTCAAGTGACAGGGCACGGGCTGCTTTTGATAGACTTCCCTTATGGCCAAGAAAAAACCAGCACGCAAGAAAGTAGCCAGCAAGAAACCAGTCGCGAAGAAAAAGTCGGCGGCGAAGAAGTCGTCAGCAAAAAAAATTATGCCCAAGAAGAAACTTGCGACGAAGAAGAAGCCCGTCGCGAAGAAGAAGCCGGCGAAGAAGCCCGGACGCGGCAGGCAAGAGGTCATCAATCCGGTGACGGTCCGGGGACGGCGTGGGTTGGAAGCCGAGTCCGGCGGTCAGTCCGGTGATACGCAAGGGCTATCGCGGCGTCATCTGGCCGATTCAGAAAGCGTGGAAGAATTGCTGGAAGAAGGGCAATACATGGAAGCCGAAGCGGTGAGCGGCGTGGAAAACGCCAAAGATCCGGACCAAGGCGAAGTGAGGACACGCGAGCTGCTGGAAGACGATGTGCCGGAAGAATATACGGACAGAGACTAAAGGCAAGAACTGAAAATCAGCTCCTTTCACCACGTCACACTCGCGGTGTGACATAACCTGTTTGTCCTCAACAGAATACAATTGCTCGCCGGACAAGAGTGCGGTAAGTTAGGCCCATGGCCGATCCACAGGATGAGCTGGCGGGGCTACGGGCTGAGATTGCCACGTTGCGGCAGCGCATACAGCGCCTGGAACAGTGGACCGGATTGAAAGCCGACATGAAGCTTAGCGCCGGGGATGCAGCGGCGCTCAAGCTTGAGCCGCAGACGGCAACGGTGGCTGCATTGCGGTCTGAGTCGCCAGTAAGTTTACTGCCGGTAACGCCAGCCAGTACGCGGCTCAGTGTGGTGGGTACGGTTGCGGAGCCACTCGCTACCAACCCATCGGCGGCACTGGTCGCGGCACTGGTCGCAACCCAGGTCGCAACCCAGGTCCCAACCCAGGTCGCGACCAGCCAGGTCGCAGCCAGCCAGGTCGCGCCCAGCCAGGTCGCAGCCAGCCAGGTCGCGCCCAGCCAGGTCGCAAGCACCACGGAAAAGCCGTTCATCCCGGCGAGCCATCCGCTGGCGTTTGTCACGCAAAAAGCATCTGAGGTGGGCGAAGACAGCAGCAATCTTGAAGGCAAGATTGGCGGACTGTGGCTGAACCGCATTGGCATTATCGCCACGCTGTTCGGCGTGGCCTACTTCCTGAAACTTGCGCTGGACAAAAGCTGGATCAGTTCCGGCGTACAGGTCGGACTGGGGCTGCTGATCGGAGTGGCGGTGGTCGCGTGGAGCGAACGCTTCCGCAGAAAAGGTTATGCGCCTTTTTCCTACTCGCTGAAGGCCGTGGGCCTGGGCGCGATGTATCTTTCATTCTGGGCATCAAGCCAGTACTACCATCTGGTTCCGGCGGAGTTGGCATTTGCCGCGATGGTGCTGCTTACGGCAAGTACGATTGCGCTGGCGTTGCTGCAAGATGCCGAAGTACTGGCGACGTTCGCGTTGATTGGCGGGTTCCTTACGCCGGCGCTGCTGGCGACGGGCGAGAGCCATGAAGTTGTTCTGTTTTGTTATGTCGCCATGCTCAACGCAGCCATGCTGACCCTGACGGCTTTCAAGACGTGGCGCCGTTTGTTGTGGCTGAATTTTACCGGCACGGCATTTTTGTACGGAGCGTGGTTCAACGCTTTTGATACGCGAGACGCACTCGGTGTGACGGTTTTGTTTGCGGCGATTTTTGCAGCGTTGTTCGCGGCCGTCCCATTGGTTACGCCGATGAAGCCTTCGAACTGGCATGGCGGGCCGTCTTTTACGCTGACGGTTTTGCCGGTGATCAACACTACGTTCTTCTTGTTGGCGCTGTTTCTGATTTACAAGCCAGCTACGGCCAGCCTTACGCCATTTGCGGTGGCGCTGGCTGCGGTCTATCTGGGAATGAGCTTTCAAGTAAAGCGCCGGACGATTTCAAACAGCGCGGCCGATGCGGGCACCGCGAAGCTGATTGGGTTCGTCCACTTGGCGCTGGCGATTGGTTGTTTGACGGTTGCCGTTCCGTTGCAACTGAACGGTCCGTGGATCACCATGGGATGGTTGGTGGAGTCAGGCTTGCTGGTGGCGGTCGCCGTCCGCACGCGCGCGGACTACCTGCGCTTCTTTGCCGGTGGCGCGTTGCTGCTGGGCATCTTCCGTCTGCTGGTGGTGGACGAATTCCATCCGCAAGCGCTGGTCTTGAACGAACGGTTCGCCACTTACATTGTCGCCATTGTCGTGCTGAGCGGAATTGTGGCTGCGGGCACGCGCTTTGCGTCCGGCAAAGAAGCGGTCATGGTGAAGATGGCCGGAATCTTCCTGAACCTGCTGGCGCTGCGCGGACTGACGCTGGAAGCCGCGGGATATTTCGATCGCCAGATTGCCGACTGGTATGTGCATTCCGTGGTGGCGATTGATCCCGCGTGGTTGCGGAGCCTGGATATTGAGCGTGTGTTCAGTTATTCCGCAATCTGGCTGATTTATGGCGCGGGATTGATGACTTTTGGTTTCTGGCAGACGTCAGTGTTTGTCCGCTGGCAGGCGCTGGCACTGATGGCTTTTACCATTGGCAAAGTTTTTATCGTGGACGTGAGCGCGCTGGACAGCCAGTACAAGATGCTGAGTTTCGTGGCGCTGGGATTGGTGCTGATGGGGATCTCGTACGCTTACCATCGTGACTGGCTCAAGCTGGCGCACAAGCCGAGCGGGTGACGAGTGACTGCTGCGAGCGGGAGACAATAGCCGGCGCGGAGCCCGTTCCGCTCAAGATTTTCTATTTGCCGAAGGACCGGCTATTGCGTCCGCAAGATTTTTTCGGGGCCCGATACCTGGTGTTGCCTGTGTTCTAGTGAAACACCGCGACCTGGTCTTTTGGTTTCGGCATCATCGATAGGCGATCCACGAACGCTTTGAGCCGGGCCTCTCCGTCTTCCTGGACGAAGCCCTGAAACGCAAACCCCATGCCTACACCAGGATGAGAACTGACGGTCCGAGCGGCGACATTGATTTCAGCGTTATCGATCTTAATGACCAGAGTCACGATCTGGGCCACGGGCAGCGGTGAGAACGTAAAGACGTAACAGCCGCCCATGGAAATATCCGACAGCGTTCCCCAGTAACCTGCGTTGCCCTTCTCCGGGTGAATCCGCACACCCGTGTCGCAGGGAAAGCGTGGATGTCTGCGGCGCTCTTTGTATTCAACTGCTGGCATAAAAGACTCCTTGCACGCATTGTTCCACTATTCGATTGTGAAGGGGGCATTACGTAGGAACTAGGCGTCAGCGTCCGGAAGGACCATGTACGCAGGAGCGAACAGAGCGGCAACGATCCGGGCGCGGAACGAATCCCCAGCGAAGACCGTAGCAGTTGTCCGCGGAGGACGGTTGGTTACAGGGCGTGCCGGACGTCCGCAGGTGCGGCACTGGCCGCGCCGTTTTCCAGCAAGTGGATCAAGGCTTTCAACCGCGCGGAACTCTCGTTGTCGACCGCGGTGAATTCAATGCCCATGCCGTTGCCGGGGACGCTGGTCACCGTGCGTCCGATGATCGAAGTGATGATCGCTGCGGTTCCTGGACGCAGCCCACTCAGCCCATTTCCATTTTGAGCCGGCACGCCATTGCCGTTGGTTAGCGCAAAGCTCTGTGGTGCGAACTCAGGCGGGTGGAAGAGCACTGTCACGGCCGTGCCGGTTGGAAGCGGCGAAACCGTGGATACAAAGCAGCCCCCCAGACAGATGTCCGCCAGTTTGCCGGGATAGGTAACAACCTGGTCGTCTGGACGCGCTTCCGTCATGCGGACCTCGACAGCCATGTCGCATGAATATCGGAGATGCTTGCGGCGTTCCACAAGGGCCATAAGGGTTAAGGTCCGGCCAATATGGTGCGCTTAAGACGCAAGAAAAGCAAGCCATCAAAATGCGGGCAAAATGGCGTTCGCGCTTCAGGCTTTTCGCCTTCTTAAATTGTCAAAGAACTGGAACAAAATTCCTGGGCTCAGCTTTGCCGTAGCCCCAGTCTTACTGGTCCGCGTTTATCCGCGAAAATCCGCGGTGAGGTCGTACTCTTGTGTTACCGTAGCGCCTCTTCCACCTCGTTCAACCAGTCTGGACGCTTCAAGATCTCGCGCGGCTTGGGACCATCGGCGGCTCCAACGATGCCGTCGCGTTCCATCAGGTCGATTAGGTGTGCGGCGCGGCCGTAACCGATTCGCAAGCGGCGTTGCAGCAGAGACGTGGACGCTTTGCCGAACTCCAGCACCAGCCGTATTGCGTCTTCGAAAAGCTCGTCGTTTTCTTCTTCGCCATCGTCGCCGGCAGATCCGCTGGCCCCCGCACGTTCTTCCTTGGGAGCTTCCAGGAATTTCTGCTCGTAATTGGCTTGTCCTTGCTGCCGCCAGAATTCCACCACAGCGTGCGTTTCTTTTTCCGTGGTGTAGGCCGCATGCAAACGGTGTACGCGCGCCGAGCCTGAAGGCAGATACAGCATGTCGCCTTTGCCCAGCAGGCACTCGGCGCCGTTGGCGTCAAGAATAGTGCGCGAATCGATCTTGGTTGCCACGCGGAACGAAATTCGCGAAGGGAAATTGGCTTTGATCAGACCGGTGATCACGTCCACTGACGGCCGTTGCGTTGCCAGCACCAGGTGTATGCCAACGGCGCGCGCCATCTGCGCCAGCCGCGTGATGGATTCTTCCACGTTGGACTGGTCCAGCATCATCAGGTCGGCCAGCTCGTCAATAATGATCACGATATACGGCAGGGCTTTTTCTTCCGTCTGATCGTCAAACAGGCTCGGCGTGTCTTTATCAAACAGTTTGTTGTACTGCTCAATATTCCGGACGCCCTTGGCCGCCAGCACCTTCAAACGGCGTTCCATCTCGCGCACCGCGTTGCGCAGCGCGTTCGCCGCCAGCTTGGGCTCGGTGATGATCGGCACGTAGAGGTGCGGCACGCCTTCGTAGATCCCAAGTTCCAGGCGCTTGGGATCAACCAGGATCAGGCGCACCTGCTCCGGCGTGGCCTTGAACAAAATGGACATGATCATGGCGTTGATGCAAACGCTCTTGCCCGATCCGGTGGAACCGGCGATCAGTAGGTGCGGCATCGATGCCAGATCGGCGGTGATGATGCGGCCGTTGATGTCCTTGCCCATGGCCAGCGTGAGTTTGGATTTCGTCCCGATAAACTCCGGCGCTTCCATCACTTCACGTAGCCAGATCGTCTCGCGCGTGTGGTTTGGGACTTGTATGCCGACGGTGGACTTGCCCGCCATGCGTTCAATCAGGATGCTTTCCGCGCGCATGGCCAGACAGAGATCGTCAGAGAGTCCGGTCACGCGGCTGTATTTCACGCCGGCTTCCGGCTTGAATTCATACGTTGTGACCACCGGGCCGGGATTGATCTGCGTCACCGAGCCGAGCACGTCAAACTCCGCGCATTTCTCGGTGAGAACTTCTTTCAGAGTCAGTTGCATGGAAACTCTCCCGGCGCTTCGCGCCTTTGCAGGTTGAACTTGATCCACACCGGCTCGCGCCTGGCAGCGCAGAGATCCTGCCAGGGGAATGTCGCCAAGGGTACG
>Ga0209069_10000110_pt1 | contig 29451 bp, 31 predicted proteins | sample Str013_2_FD_187202 | JGI IMG/M metagenome (GOLD analysis project Ga0209069, IMG submission 187202) | Freshwater sediment microbial communities in response to fracking from Pennsylvania, USA - Straight Creek_MetaG_SC_2013 (SPAdes) (version 2) | ecosystem: Environmental > Aquatic > Freshwater >...
CCAGCCATCGGCTGGCTTTGGAGCGTGCTGGACGCTGGATCCTCGGGACGAGCCCGAGGATGACAAATTGGGAATCGTTTGAATGTTCCAGAACACTAGGCGGGCTCTGACCGCTTCGTCCCGCTGAGCACATAGGACAGCAGCTTGTAGGCGAGCTTGGCGGCGAGGAAGTCGGGTGCATGCAATCGGGGCATCGGCGCCAGCTCGACGATATCGGCGCCCACCACGTTCGCGACTTGCGCCGTCCGGCGGATGAACGCCAGCGCCTCCTCGAAGCGCAAGCCGCCGGGCTCGGGGGTCCCCGTCGCCGGCATGATGCCGGGGTCGAGCGCGTCGACATCGAAGGTGATGAAAACCGGCCGGCCGGCGAGCGGCGCCAGGATTTTCTCGATGTCCCAGCGCGCGCCCGGCCGATCCCACGCATCCCTGGCCCAATGGATGGTAACGCGCTCGCGGTTGGCCTCGTAGAACGCCGCTTCGGCCGTCGAAATCGCACGAATGCCGACCGAGACCAGCGACACGTGCTTATGGTCGAGCACCCGGCGCATCGCGGCGGCGTGAGAATAAGGTTCGCCCTGATAGCCATCCCTCAGATCGGCGTGCGCGTCGAACTGCAGCACGACCAGATCCGGGTAGCGCCGTGCAAACGGCCGGATCGCTCCCGGCGTCAGGGCATGCTCGCCGCCAAGGATCAGCGGGAAACGATCCGCCTGCAATACCGTCGCGACCAGGCCTTCGAGCTGTCTCAGCGCTTTTGAAATCGGCTTGGCAATGGCCGGCTCGCGCAAGGTGGCGATGCCATAATCGTTGACCGGCTCGCGCCACAGCTCGTCGTCGAACAACTCCAGCTGATGGCTCGCCGCGATCAGCGCCTGCGGCCCCTTGGCGGTGCCGGTGCCATAGCTGACCGAGGCTTCCAGCCCGAACGGGATCACCACGGCCCTGGCTTCGGCCGGCCGGTCGCGGTCCTCGCGGAGGGGGTCGAGAAATGCCTCCTCCGCGGGGACATAGTCGAGCTTCACGGATGTCCTCAGCTTTGCCATGCAAGGCCTCGGGCCCGATCAGCCGCGAAACCGCACGACGTTCGCCATCGCCTCGGGCTCGCTTGCATACATGGTCAGCATCGGCTCGTCGCCGAGGATCACCTCCTCGTAGCGGCCATAGCCGTTGAAGTTGCCGGCGATGGCACGGCCGTAAGCCCCGATCAGGCCGATCTCGATGAAGTCGCCCTCCTTGACGCTGCCGGGCAGCAGGAATGGCCCCTTCATGTGGTCGATCGAATCGCAGGTCGGCCCCCAGAACGAGAACGGCACCAGCTCGGCATGGCCGCAATCCTCCGAGCCGACCAGCCGGACCGGGTAGGTGAAGCCGAGATGGCCGGCATCGAACAGCATGCCGTAGGTGCCGTCGTTGATGAACAGCTCGTTGCCGCGCCGCGCATCCACCCGCACGATCAGGCTTTCCGCCTCCGCCACCAGCGCGCGCCCCGGCTCGCATAACAGCCGGCAATGCTCGCCGATCGACATGCGGTCGGTCTTGCCGCGGATCGCCTCGGTGAAGGCCGCCAGCGGTGCCGGCGCGATGTCGGGATAGCGGGACGGAAACCCGCCGCCGACGTCCAGCCGGTCGACGACCACGCCGGCCTTCACGATCAGCCGCTGCACCTGCTCCAGCGCGTCCACGTAGGCGTCGGGCGTCGCGGTCTGCGAGCCGACGTGAAACGTCAGCCCGAGCTCGGCGGCGGCCTGGCGCACCTTGCGAACCAACGCAACGGCCTTTTGAGCCACCACGCCGAACTTGCGCTCGAGCGGGATGCGGCTGTTCTTGGCCTTGGTGGCGATGCGCACGAACAGCCTGAGGTCCCGGGCATTGCCGGTCTCCTCGAGGATCTTTGCCAGCTCCTCCTCGCTGTCGAGCGAGAACGAGCGCACGCCGAATTCCCAATAGGCGCGACGGATCGCTTCCCGCGACTTGACCGGATGCATGAAATGCAGCGTCGCATGCGGGATCGTCGCCGCGTCCTCGATCTCGGGCAGCGAGGCGACATCGAAATGCCGGATGCCGGCCCCATACAATGCGCCGATCAGGCACACCGAGGAGTTCGCCTTGTAGGCGTAGGCTACATCACCGGGAAAATTTTCGAGGAACCACCGCGCGGCGCGTGCTGCCACATGCGGCCGCAATGCGCGAACCGGACGCTCAGGACGGCGAAAAGCGATCAGCGCCGCGGCAGAATTGAACTTCTCCATCTCATGACACCCCCACCAGCCGGTTGATCCGGACAACCAAAACCAGCGGCAAATGCCGCAGCGGAAAATTTCAATTAGGGTCGATGGCCTGTCATGTAAAGAGGGAATCTTGCCAAACGGTTCAGATTCCTGCCGTCACGTTCGCTTTTTGCCCCTTGCGACGGCTCACGTGATCCGCTGGGGCCCTCAACAGGCTTTCGGAAAGCGCCCGATGATCGGGTAGGCCGGATCCGTGTAGCCGGGCGTGGAGGCATGCCCCGCCGGCACCAGGCTGTTGGCGAGCACCTCATCCTCCGCGGTCCAGCGATAGCAGAGCGCGCCGAAATAGCTGGTCCACTGCTCGAACGTGCGCGGCCCGGCGATCACGGAGCTCACCGCCGCATTGTTCAACAGCCACGCGATCGCCCAGGATACGAGCGAGGCGCCGCGCGCCTCGGCGTGCGCCTTCAGCTTGTCGGTGAGGTCGAGCGACTCGGGCCGCCATTCCGTTTCCAGAATACGCTTGTCGCCGCGCGCCGCCCGGCTGCCTGCCGCCGGCACCATGTTGAGCCGGTATTTCCCCGACAAAACGCCGCGCGCGAGCGGGCTGTATGGCGCTACTCCGAGGCCGAAATGCCGCGCCGCCGGCAATACCTCCACCTCGGCCTGCCGGTTCAGCAGGTTGTAGAGGGGTTGCACCACGACCGGCTGCGGCACGCCCGCCAGCCGGCAGGCATCGACCAGCGAGGCGATCTGCCAGCCGCGCACGTTCGACAAACCCCAATGCCGGATCTTGCCGGCGCGGATCACATCGCCGAACGCTGCCGCGATTTCATCGTGCGGGTTGCTCGGATCGGGCGGGCGGTGGATGTAGACGATATCGATATGATCGAGCCCCATCCGCCGCAGGCTGTCGTCGACGCTGCGCAGGATGTTGACGCGCGAGAGGCCCCGCTCGTTGATGCCGGGCCCGACGGGATTGGCGAGCTTGGTCGCCAGCACCCAATGGTAGCGGCGGGCCTTGATGGCACGGCCGGTGACCTCCTCCGAGCGTCCCTGCTCGTAGTTGTTGGCGGTATCGATGAAATTGATACCCTGCCCGGCCGCGTGGTCGATAATCCGCCTGGCCTCGGTCTCATCGGTCGGCCCGCCGAACATCATGGTGCCGAGACAGATCTCCGACACCTTGAGCGCACTGCGGCCAAGCACGCGATGTTCAAGCTCGGTCATGGGGAGGGCCTTCGGTTGGCAAATGTCAACGGTTTGGGCAAGCGCAACCTACATGGCTCACGAAGCGCGCTTCAGCACGAACCGGAAGGTGCCGGCGTCCTCGGATTGCTCGAGAAGGGCATGACCGGTGGCATCGGCGAACGCCTTGAAGTCGGCGACGGCGCCAGGATCGGTGGTCAGCACCTCGAGCGTTCCGCCGACCGGCACCTCGCCGATCGCCTTTTTCGTCTTCAATATCGGCAACGGGCAGTTGAGCCCTTTTGCGTCCAGCGTCTTGTCGGCCATGGGCTGTTGATTCCGTGATTTGGTGTGCGGTGTCATGGTGTCATCGGTGTCGGACCCTCAGGGTCTGACACCGTGGCTCGGTCCGTGCCTATTCGGCGGCCTGCCGGCCGGGAACGCTTGCAAGCGTGGCCGGCCGCGCCTCGTGTGCCTTGAAATAGAGCGGCCCGCCGCGGAACGGGGCAAAGCCGGTGCCGAAGATCATGCCGGCGTCGGCGAGGTCGGCACTCGAGACGACGCCTTCCTCGACCGCCTTCTGGCACTCGCGGATCAGCGGCTCGACGAGCTCCCGGCCGAGCTCATCGAGCTCGGACTTGTTGTAGGTCCGCTCCTGACGCTCCGGCTTGCCGTCCTTCCACTTGTAGAAGCCCTCGCCGGACTTCTTGCCCTTCTTCCCGGCGGCGACCATCTCGGCGAGCTTGGAGGCCTTGGCGGCGTTGCTGCCGGGGTTGAGGATCTCGCCGACGTGCAGGCACACGTCGAGCCCGACCGTGTCGGCGAGCTCGATGGGGCCCATCGGCATGCCGAACGCCTTGGCCGCCTCGTCGATCTTCTCCTTGGCAATGCCCTCTTCGACCTTCTGCATAGCGCCGGTCATATAGGGTGCCAGCACGCGGTTGACGAGAAAACCCGGCACGCTCTTCACCACCAGCGGGAACTTGTCGATGGCGGTTACGAACGCGCAGCCCTTGTCCACCTCGTCCTGCCGCGAGCCCGGCCCGCGCACGATCTCGACCAGCGGCATCTGCGGCACCGGGTTGAAGAAATGGATGCCGATGAGACGGCCCGGATCCTTCAGCGGCGCGGCAATGTCCTCGATCGGCAACGACGAGGTGTTGGTGGCCATCACCGCGCCCGGTTTCATGCGGGTTTCGAGGTCGGCGAACAGTTTCTGCTTGACGTCCAGCTTCTCGACGATCGCCTCGATCACGACGTCGGCGCGCGGCACGTGCTCGCCCTTCGGATCGGCGATCAGGCGAGCCATGGCGGCATCCACCGCGGTCTTGGATTTGAGCCGGCGGCGGAAATAGCTCTTGGCGCCGTCGAGCGCCTTCCTCAGCTGGTCCTCCGACAGATCCTGCAGGCTCACCTCCATGCCCGACGCAACGCACACGCTGGCGATGTCCGCGCCCATGGTGCCGGCGCCGATGATGTGTGCCCGGAGCGGCTTGAAGGCCGAGGACTTGGGCGCCTGCGCCTTCAGCATCTCCATCAGCTTGAAGACACGGCGCAGCGCGCGCGAGGTATTGCCCACCATCAGCGGGGCGAACAGGCGCGTCTCGGCCGACTTCATGGCGCGGAAATCGCCGCCGTACCTGTCGAACAGGTCGATCAGCCGGAAAGGCGCCGGATAGTGCTCCTCGCGGACCTTCGCCTTGGTCTTGGCGCGCATCTGATCGGCGAGGTAGCCGCGGATCGGCCATTGCCGCAACCGGTCCTTGAGGAAGCCAGCGGGCTTGGACTTGCGCTTCTGCAGCACCGCGCGGCGGGCCGACCAGCGCAGCTTGTGGTGCGTATCGACCAGCTCGTCGACGAGCCCCTGCGCGCGGGCAACGTTGGCACGCAGCATCGAGCCCTGCAGCATGGCGGTCATGGCATTCATGGCGCCGGCCTGGCGGATCGAGCGGGCGGTGCCGTTGAAGCCGGGGAAGATGCCGAGCTTGACCTCGGGGAAGCCGACGCGGGTGCCCTCCTCGCGGTCGGCGATGCGCCAGTGGCAGGCCAGCGCCAGCTCCAGGCCGCCGCCCAGGCACAGGCCGTGGATCGCGCACACCACCGGGATCGGCAGCTTCTCGAGCCGGTCGAGCTGATCGTTGACCTGGCGGATGCTGTCGATCACCTGGGATTCGCTGCCGAACCCCTCGAACTCATTGATATCGGCACCGACAATGAAGTTCTTCTCCTTGCCGGACAGGAAGATCAGACCCTGCGCCGCCTTGGTCCTGGCCAGCTCCTCGGCCCGTGCGATGATGAGCCCCAGCTCTTCCAGCGGGCGCCGGCCCAGCGTGTTGGTGCTGGTCCCCTCCTTGTCGAACACGGCCCAGGCGATGTCCTCGTTGTCGATCGAGAACCGCCAGTCCTTCAGTTGCGCAAGATCGGTGGTCATGGGCTACACTCCGGGGGAAGCGGCATTCGGGAAACGGTGGCAGATGAAACGCGTCCTTATAATTTTAGGTGTCATCCCAGGGCTTGTCCCTGGGATCCAGGGTTCCATAGACTTCGAACCACTGGAGTCTGCCGCTCGCTGGATCCTGGGCACAAGGCCCAGGATGACACCAGTCTGGGCAATTGCCCAGACTGGCGAGACGGCACGATCGGCATGGGTAGCCTAAACAAACCCTTTCGCCATGGACCTTCAGCGCCAGCCTATTCCGCGGCCTTCTGCATATGGGTTTGGGCGTGCGAGGCCGCATAATGCGGCAGCACCTCGGCCGGATCGAAGTGATCGACGGCGACGACGCGGCTGGTCAACTCCTCGACCTCACGCAACAGGCTCGCCTCGGCATCGCTCAGCACGCCGGCCTTGGCCGCCTCGCCGATCCAGTCGACGCCGTGATAGCGATGCGCGGTGCCGGCCCGCAAGGCCCGCTCCAGCTTGCGCTCGACCTCCTCGGCGGCAACCACCTTGCTGAAGGTGTGCTCCAGGAGGCCGATCGGGTCGGACACGTCCTTGGGCAGATAGATATGGCGGGTCAGGCGGTCGCGCACCTCGCCCGGCTCCAGCACGAGCTGGCACAGCCTGGAGCCGAGCCGGTCGTCGGCCGGCCGAAAGCGCGCACCGAACGGGAACACCAGCGCCCGCATGATCCAGCGCGCCCAGGCCACCGGGAAATTGTCGATGGTGCCGCGCAACGCCTCCTGGAACCGATAAAGGCCATTCTGGGCCGCGAACGCCACGATGTAGCGGTCGTTGGCGGGCTTGCCGTCGTCCTCGTAGCGCTTCAGCGTGCAGGCCAGCAGATACAGCTCCGACAATGCGTCCGCCATGCGCCCGGTCAATTTCTGCTTGGTCTTGAGCCCGCCACCCAGCAAGCCGACCGTCAGGTCCGCCACCAGCGCGAAATTGCGGGAGGCGCGGGACAGCTGCCGGTACCATTCGGCGGTTCCGTAGGCCTTCTCGGGCACCGCAGCAAAGCTGCCGCCGGTGACGTTGTGGAACAACGCGCCGAACGCGTTCGAAACCGAGAAGGCGATGTGGCCGTTGAAGGCCCGTTCGAAGGCATCCAGACCCCGCTTCTCGTCGGCGTCCTGCACCGCCTGGATCTCCTTGTAGAGGTAGGGATGGCTCCTGAGCGCGCCTTGCGCAAACGTGATCAGCGATCGCGTCAGGATGTTGGCGCCTTCGACCGTGATCGCCACCGGCATCATCTGATAGGCCGACTGCAGATAGTTGCTCGGCCCGTCGCAGATGCCCTTGCCGCCGTGGATATCCATGGCATCGTTGACCGACCGCCGCATGCGCTCGGTGGATTGATACTTGAGCAACGCCGAGATCACCGACGGCTTCTCGCCTCTTGCCACCATCGCAGCCGTCGCGGCCCGCGCCGCCTCGTTGACGTAGGCCGACTCCACGAGCCGCGCCAACGGCTCCTCGATGCCTTCCATGCGGCCGATCGGGATGCCGAACTGGCGGCGGATGCGGGCATAGGCGGAGGTCGTGCGCAGCAGCATCTTGGCGCCGGCGGTGGCGGAGGACGGCAGCGAGATGGAGCGGCCGGCCGCGAGGCACTCCATCAGCATGCGCCAGCCCTGGCCGACCATCTTCTCCCCGCCGATGACGTAATCCATCGGCACGAACACGTCGGTGCCGGAATTGGGTCCATTGGGGAACGCGGCACCGGATGGCAGGTGGCGGCGGCCGATGTTGACGCCCGGGTGATCGGACGGGATCAGCGCCAGGGTGATGCCGATATCCTCGCCCCTGCCGAGAATTTTTTCCGGATCGAACAGATGGAAGGCGAGGCCGACCAGGCTCGCCTTGGGTCCGAGCGTGATGTAGCGCTTGTCCCAGCTGAGCTTGATGCCGGTGACGTTGCCGCCGGCGTGCTCGCCGCGGGTCACGGTGCCGATGTCGCGCATGGTCGCGGCATCCGAGCCCGAGGTCGGACCGGTCAGCGAGAAGCACGGAATTTCCAGCCCCTTGGCGAGCCGCGGCAGATAGTGCTGCTTTTGCTCCGGTGTGCCGTACTTCTCGATCAGCTCACCCGGTCCGAGCGAGTTCGGCACCATCACGATGGTGCACACGTCGGGGCTGCGCGAGGCGATCTTGCCGAGGATCAGCGACTGCGCCTGCGCCGAGAAGCCGAGGCCGCCGTGCTGCTTGGAGATCAGCATGCCGAGGAACCCCTCCTCGCCGACGAACCGCCAGATCGCCTCGGGGATTTCTTTCTCCACGTGGCGGATCTGCCAGTCGTCGATCATGCCGCAGAGCTGCTCGGTCGGCCCCTCCAGGAACGCCTTCTCCTCGTCGGAGAGGCGGATTGGCGGAACATCACGCAATTTGCCGTAATCGGGGGTTCCGGAGAACAGCTCGGCGTCGAAGCCGACCGTGCCCGCATCCAGCGCCTGCTGCTCGGTCTCGGAGACCTTCGGCAGGATTTTCTTGATCGCAGAAAAGGCCGGAGCGACGACCCACTGACGTCGCAGCGACGGCACCGAAAGCAGCGCCAGCGCCAGCACCGGCAGCCACGCCAGCAGCGACCCGAGCCCGAAATCCGCCTCTCCCTGGGACCCGAACAAGGGACCCCATTGCCAGGCCAGCAGCGCCAGGGCGGCCGCCACCGCCCATAGCCAGAGCGGCGCACGGCGCATGGCCAAGGCAAACACGCCGGCAAGGCAGAGGCCGATATAAAGCAATTCCACCATGGCGGAGGCTCCTCATGCTGTAACGATCGGTGTCCGATACTGCGGGCTGGCGCGCTCGCTTCTTCAGGCTTTCAGGTCTAGCTGCGGTGACATAATCATCATTGACGTTTACGTCAACATGGTGCGCGCCGAATCTACCCGGACTGAACTGCAAATGATGCGGCTCCCTCAAGCGACGTTTTCGCTTGACGGGCCCACGGTGGCCCCCCGCAGTATAGGCCCGATCGGCAGAGACTGCGACCATCCATTCCTTATCTGGCCTCTCACAAGGGCGTGTAGCTATATTTGGATTGGGTCATGGGGCCACGATATCGACAAGGTGTTGGGATTTGAACGCGCAGCGATAGGTGTGATAATCGCCTGCCAAGGTTCCGTTCTCCAGACTTAGCAGCGCTGGAAGCCCGATATGCCCGGTCGGTTGGCCACCCGTTAACCCAGAAATGATATGGGTGCTGATCCGGGGTTGGGGACAGCAGGCGACCATGGATTGGGCGCCACAGTTGAACAAAAGGCTTATGCAGCAATGGCCAGTAGAATGAAACTAGATCGGAAGGCTCTCGCCCGCCGCGAGGTGCTGCTGGGCGCTGGTGGTGTTGTCCTGCTCTCAACGTTCCTGCCGCGCGCCTTCGCCGAGGACAAATCGGTGCCGGTGGCCACCCCGTTGCCCATGTCTACCCCGCCCGCAGCCTGGCAGGACGCCATCAAAGCGATCCTCGGCGAGGCGACGCCGTTGCCCGGCAAGATCGCCATGGACGTGCCGGAGATCGCGGAGAACGGCAACACGGTGCCCTTCAATATTTCGGTCGAAAGCCCGATGAGCGAGGCTGAATACGTCAAGGCCCTGCATATCGTCTCGACCGGCAATCCGCTGCCGCAGATCGGCGCGTTCGAATTTTCCCCGCAATCCGGCAAGGCACAGGTCTCCAGCCGCATGCGGCTCGGCAAGACCCAGGAAATCGTAGCGCTTGCCCAGATGAGCGACGGCAAGTTCTACATGACCAAGCGCACCGTCAAGGTGACCATCGGCGGCTGCGGCGGCTGAGCAGCGGGAGAGCACCATGCAAAAACCAAGGGTCAAACTGCCCGACAGCGCCACGGTGGGCGAGGTGATCGAGATCAAGACCATCATCTCCCACAACATGGAGACCGGTCAGCGCAAGGATTTGGACGGCAAGATCATCCCGCGCAATATCATCAACAAGTTCGTCGCCGCCTTCAACGGCAAGCCGGTGTTCACCGCCAACCTCGGAACCGGCATCTCCGCAAACCCTTATATCGCATTCACCATGAAGGTGCCCGGCCCCGGCGTGTTCGAGTTCACCTGGACCGAAGACGGTGGCGCCAGCACCACCGAAAAGCAGACGCTGAACGTGGCCTGATCAAGGCAATTCATTCAAGCGTTGTCGTGCCGGATGGCCCGGACAAGAGGCCGGGCCAACGGAGGGGTGATGGATTGAATGCCCCTGGCGGTTTGAAGAGGGGGCCGGCTTGCCATCGCAGGCGTCGGGCGCAAGCGAGCGGACCATAGCGCATGCATGACCGGTTGACGGAAAAGGCCACCTTGCCGCGGGACGGCAAGGCAGGTGCACTTGCAGGTCGGGTCTGGTGGCCCGAGATGGACGGACCTGCGGTGGTGGCCGTGCGCGGCGACGGCCTGATCGACATCTCGGCACAGGCGCCGACCATGCGCGATCTCGCCGAGGCGCGCGATCCGGCCAAGATCGTGCGCGAGGCGCGCGGGCCCGTCATTGCAACACTCGCCGAGGCATTGGCCAATACTCCTCGTGCCGGCCGCGACCCCAAGCGGCCGTGGCTGCTGGCGCCGATCGATCTGCAGGCGGTGAAAGCCGCCGGCGTCACCTTCGCCCGCTCGCTGCTCGAGCGGGTGATCGAGGAGCAGGCCAAGGGCGCACCGGAAAAGGCGAAGGCGATCCGCGCCGGCGTCGAGCGGCAGCTGGGCGGCGATCTGCGCAAGCTGAAGCCTGGCTCGAAACAGGCCCGGGAGCTGAAGAAGGTGCTGATCGCACAGGGCGCCTGGTCGCAATACCTGGAGGTCGGCATCGGTCCCGACGCCGAGATTTTCACCAAGGCGCAGCCGATGTCCTCGGTCGGTCACGGCATGCAGGCCGGCCTGCACCCCAAGTCGACCTGGAACAATCCAGAGCCCGAGGTGGTGCTGATCGTCTCAACGAAGGGTAGGATCGTCGGTGCCACGCTCGGCAACGACGTCAACCTCCGCGATTTCGAGGGCCGCTCGGCGCTGCTGCTGTCGAAAGCCAAGGACAACAACGCATCGAGCGCGCTCGGACCGTTCGTGCGGTTCTTCGATGCGGGTTTCACGCTCGATACCGTGCGCGGCATGGACGTGCATCTGACGGTGAAGGGGCCGGACGGATTCGAGCTGAAAGGTAAGTCCTCCATGAGCGAGATCGCTCGCGATCCGGCCGACCTCGTCAAGGAGATGATGGGGCGGACGCACCAGTACCCGGACGGAGCGGCATTGTTCCTCGGCACCATGTTCGCGCCGACCAAGGACCGCGGCGCCAAGGGCATGGGGTTCACCCATCAGGTGGGTGATATCGTGGTTGTGCAGGCTGCCGAGCTCGGCGCGCTGGCCAACGAGATGGTGACATCGGACAAAGCCGAGCCGTGGACGTTCGGCACCGCCGCCCTGATGCGGAACCTGGCCCGGCGGGGGCTGCTGTAACGCGGTGCCTGGCGGATGAACCGTGATCACCCGCCCTGAGCGACCGGGATCAGTGGCCGGCCTGCTTGCCCCAGAGCTGCTCCAGCCGCGCATCGCGCCCGCAGCCGTGCCGATAGTAGGAATAGCGAACCGGATTTTTCTTGTAGTAGTCCTGGTGATACTCCTCGGCCTTCGTGTAGGTCCCGGCCGGCACGATCTCGGTCACGATCTTGCCCGGCAGCTGCTTTCCCGCATCGAGCTTGGCTTTTGATGCCAGCGCGGCCTGCTTCTGCGCGTCGTCGTAGGTGAAAATGGCGGTACGATACTGATCGCCCCGGTCGCAGAACTGGCCGCCCGCGTCGAGCGGATCGACGTTGTGCCAGAACACGTCGAGCAGTTTCTCGTAGCTGACCTTCGCAGGATCATAGGTGACTTGCACCGCCTCGGCGTGACCGGTATTGCCAGCGGAGACCTGGTTGTATGTCGGATTCTGGGTCTTGCCGCCGATGTAGCCCGAGGTCACCGAGACGACGCCCGGCAGCTCATCGAACGGATGCACCATGCACCAGAAGCAGCCGCCGGCGAACGTGGCAAGCGCGGTTTTGGCCGGCATGGTGTCCGGTTTTGCGGCGGGCCCGGCAGCCTGCGCGATGGCCGCGAGCGGCATCAGGCAGAGCGCCAGCAGGGCAAGGACAGGCGTGGTCAGGCGGCGCATGGGAATGTTGCTCCGGTTGGCAGTTCATTCATCGTCGGGGTCGCGATCTCGCCCGAAGCGGGGCGCATCACGCCCCGCTCGTCAACTCAGTCAGGAGCTTGCGCTGCCTGGCACGAATTTCATGGCGACGCCGTTCATGCAGTAGCGCAGGCCGGTCGGCTTGGGACCGTCATCGAACACATGGCCGAGGTGGCCGCCGCAATTGGAGCAATGCACCTCGGTGCGGGTCATGAAGAACTTACGGTCCTCCGAGGTCTCGATCGCGTTCTTGATCGGGTCATAGAAACTCGGCCAGCCGGTGCCGGACTCGAATTTTGTCTTGGAGCTGTAGAGCGCCTGATCGCAGCCCGCGCAGCGGAACAGCCCCTCGCGGTGCTCCTCGTTGAGCGGACTGGTGAAGGCCCGCTCGGTGCCATGATTGCGCAGCACGTCATACTGGGCCGGAGTGAGCGCCTTTCGCCATTCCTCGTTGGATTTGGTCACGGGAAACACCTTCTTGCTGGGATCGGGCGTGCCGGCCTCGGCGGCCTTCGAGGCTGTTCGCGAAACATAGGAGACGCCGAACAAGCCGGCAATGCCGGCCACTCCTGCGGTGATCTGGCGTCGGGTGAACATCGGTTCAGCTCCTCAATAAGGTTCGTCCGATTGATCGGTTTAGCCGGCGGTGGGCACCCAGTTGTTCGCAATGCCCAACCGGATGTTACCTGCCGACTGTAACGTGTTACGGCGGTTTGGTGTGGATGGGTTGCTCACCGCCCATCAAAATCCGGTGTACTGCGCTGCACAATCGGGGCTCAACGGGTTCAGTCTCGGCAAACCCATCGGCCCGGCAGCGACGGAAACAGAACGACCCGTTCGTTTAATCGTTTGGCGGGTGATGGTGTCGAAGTGACGTCAGCGACCCGCTCAAGGCACCGGGAGGAGACAACCAACCGGAGGACGTGATGAAACATCTGATACTTGCTGCAACGCTGGCGCTTTCCATCGGCGCCATGATGAGCGGGACGGCCGCGCAGGCTGTACCGCTTCCCGCCAATACCGACGCCCTCAAATCGACGGCGGCGGCCAACCCCACGGTCGAGAAGGCCAACTGGTGGGGGTGGCGGCGTCACCACCGGCACCATCGCTGGTGGATTTACCGGCGTTGGGACCGCTGGTGAATAACGCACACGCGATCACGGGCTGATCCCGTGAGCACGATGGCCGCCTTCCGGGATATCGGAGGGCGGCCGTTTTTGCATTGCGTGGCAAGATCGCACACCTCTTCGCTTTCCGCGCCCCGCGCAGTTGCGCTAGGCTCGCCTGCAGGCTCAGCCGCGATCGCACTCGGAGGCATCCATGACAGGTAGAATGCACGGCAAGACGGCGTTTGTGACGGCAGCGGCGGCCGGCATCGGGCGGGCCTCGGCCATAGCCTTTGCCCGCGAGGGCGCCAGGGTGATCGCCACCGACCTCGACGGCGCCGCGCTCGAGCCGCTGAGACAACAGGGTATCGCCGAGATCGCGCGGCTGGATGTGCGCGATACGAAAGCCGTCACGGCCATGGCGGCGCAGGTCGGAGCCGTGCACGTCCTGCTCAATGCCGCAGGCTTCGTGCACCACGGCGACGCGCTGCACTGCTCGGAGGCCGACTGGGACTTCTCGTTCGATCTCAACGTCAAATCCATGCACCGGACCATCTCGGCGTTCCTGCCGCAGATGCTGGCCGCCGGCGGCGGCTCGATCGTCAACGTCGCATCCGGGGCCGGCCCCACCAAGGCGGTCGCCAACCGCTATGTCTACACGGCGACCAAGGCGGCCGTGGTCGGCCTCACCAAGGCGGTGGCGTTCGACTTCATCCGCAAGGGCGTGCGCTGCAACTGCATCTGCCCCGGCACCATCGATACCCCCTCGCTGCAAGCCCGCGTTACGGCGCTCGGCAAGGAGGTCGGCAGCGAGGAGAAGGCGCGGCAGATGTTCATCGACCGCCAGCCGATGGGTCGCCTCGGGACCGCCGAGGAGATGGCCAACCTGGTGCTGTACCTCGCCTCCGATGAAAGCTCCTACACCACCGGCTGCTCGTTCTTCGCCGACGGCGGGTTTACCCTGTGACGCGCAGCGACCGGGTTCGGACAGCCCTCGCCATGCGGGCCGGCGAGCGGCCATTGCGCCGTTGCCTCGCCGCCGACCTTCCGGCGGTCATCGCGTTCCAGCGCGCCGCTTACGCATGTAACCGGGATGCGCTCGGCACGGAGCCGTTACCGCTGCTCGCCGACTATCAGGCGATCCTGCGCGACATGGAGATCTGGCTATGCGAGGAGGGGGAGAGATTGTCGGGGGTCCTCATTCTCGAGCCGCATCCAACCGATCTGATGATCTGGAGCATTGCCACGGCGCCTGAGGCCCGCTGCAAGGGTCTTGGCGGGGGTTTGCTGGCGGCCGCACAATCGCGCGCGCGGACGCTGAACAAAGCAACGCTGACGCTCTATACGGGCGAGAGACTGACCCATCTGATTGCATGGTATCAGCACCATGGATTTTCGGTCGACCGGGTCGAGGCGTCCCCCGATCGCCGCCTCGTGCACATGAGCAAGCCTTTGTTATAGCGTTCGGAGGTGACCCGATGCCCCGTTTTTCCGCCAACCTGTCATTCCTGTTCAACGAGGTGCCGTTTCTCGACCGTTTCGAGGCGGCGGCGAAGGCCGGCTTCAAGGCGGTCGAATTCCTCTCGCCACTCGATCACAGCATCGCGGAGATTGCCGCGCGGCTGAGCAACAACGGCCTGCAACTGGATCTGTTCAATGCCGGCGTCGGCGACTACGCCAATGGCGAGCGCGGCATCATGGCGATCCCTGGACGCGAGCGGGAATGCCAGGAGACCATACGCAAATGCGTTGCCTACGCCGAGGCGCTCGGCTGCAGGAAGCTGCACGTGATGGCGGGGCTCAGAAGCGCGGGCGCGGAACGCAAGACCTTTGTCGCCAATCTCAAGGCCGCCGCCAAGGCCGCCGTCGGCATCGACCTGTTGCTCGAGCCGATCAATACCCGCGACATGCCGGGTTACCTGCTCAACCACTGCCGCGACGCCCGCTCGATCATCGATGGGGTCGGGGCGAAAAATCTCAAGCTGCAATTCGACGTCTATCACCGCCAGATCATGGAGGGTGACATCGCCGCCGGCATCAAGGAGTTCGCCGATCTCACCGCCCACTACCAGATCGCCAACCCGCCCGACCGCGGCGAGCCGGACGCGGGCGAGCTCAATTACACAAGCATTTTCCGGATGATCGAGGCGACCGGCTACACGGGTTGGATCGGCTGCGAGTACAAGCCCCGCGCAGGCACCATGCAAGGGCTCTCGTGGCGCGAGCGGCTGGGCGTGACGCTGTCGTAGACATTGTGAAATTTCAACGTTCCGAACCAGGAGTGACAGCGCATGAGCGCCGAGATCAAAAGCTGCCTGCCGCCCGACCGCAATCCGCGCCAGCCGCAAACCAGGCTGCCGAAGGGGGCGATCGATACCCATGTGCACGTCTTCGCGCGCGGCTATTGGCTGTCGCCCGCGCGCGGCTATACCCCGCCCGATGCGACGCTCGCCGACCTCCGGCATCTGCACAAGACACTTGGCGTAGAGCGCGTGGTGTTCACCCAGCCGTCGATTTATGGCACCGACAACTCTGCGATCCTCGACGGCATGGCCGCGCTCAACGCCGATGCCGCCAATAGCGCACGTGGCGTCGTCGCGGTGGGCGGGGACGTCACCGACAAACAACTCGAAGCCCTCGATGCCCGCGGCGTGCGCGGCGTGCGCCTCAACACCGACAACAAGGGGGGCATGCCGATCGAGTTCCGCGACATTCCCCGGTTCGCCGACCGGATCAAGCCGCTCGGCTGGCATTTCGAGTTCCTGTTCCCCGGCAAGGACATCCTCGAGCTGATGCCGGTCTTCACGGCGCTCGCCATCCCGATGTCGATCGGCCACTTCGCCTACCAGCCGGCCACCGCCGGCGTCAAAGCGCCGGGCTTTCAGGCGCTGCTCGGCCTGATGCGGGGCGGCAATACCTGGATGAAGATCTCCGGCGCCAACCGTGTCAGCGCCACCGATCTGCCGCCCTATGACGATGTGAAACCGCTCGCCGCGGCGCTGATCGAGGCCGCGCCCGACCGCATCATGTGGGGCACCGACTGGCCGCATCCCAACAAGTACATCGCCAATCCGAACGATGGCGACCTTGTCGATGCGTTCGGCGACTGGGTGGGCGATGAGGGCCTGCGCCGCAAGATCATGGTCGACACGCCGGCCAGGTTCTACCGGTTCTGAGCAGTCGACTCTCGAAAACTCTGCTTGGATCCTGGCGGGCCGCGCCGGTGCGCGCCGTCACCCTGCGATCATGGTCATCGCGGCCCGGCGGTCGCTGGGCTTCAGCCGCAGAAACAATGTGCGGGCCTGTTTGATATCCTTCTCGCTACCGCTCTCCGAGGCGGTCTTGAGCGCCACTGTGGTCGGATGGTCCGGCCCGCAGATGAAGGCCAGCGCCTTGGCGAGCCGACCCATGGCGACGCGGTCGATCGATGTCTCATCCATTCGGGTGTCCTCGGCGGGCGGAAATGTCGGAGTCGACACCGGCGAGAATGGGTATGATCCTGGTCGCCGTCAACCGCCACCCGGTGCCATCCGGGCTTGGCCCTGTCCATTGGGGGGATGAATGCGTCTCACGATTTTGATTGCCGCGACCTGCCTTTCCTGGCTCGCTGCCGCACCCGCGCGCGCCGAGGTCGGCGAGGTGGTGCTGGCCAAGCAATTCGGTCTGCCTTATCTGCCGTTCATGGTGATGGAGGATCGCGGGCTCGTCGAGAAGCATGCCAAGGCACTCGGGCTTCCCGATCTCAAGGTGCGCCACACCAGCATCGCCGGCACCGGGGGCATGATGGACGCCCTGCTGTCGGGCAGCGCGCATGTCGGCGCCGGCGGCATTCACGCCATGCTGATCTTGTGGGACAAGACCAAGGGCGATGTGAAGGGGCTGGGCGGTCTGTCGGCCTATGATGACCTGCTCGTGTGCAGCGATCCTGCCGTCAAGAGCCTCAAAGACCTCAGCGAGAAGAACCGCATCGCGCTCCCCGCCCCCAAGGTCTCTCCGCAGGCAATCTATCTGCAGATCGGGGCCGCCAAATTATGGGGGCAGGACAGCTTCGGCCGGCTGGATTCGCTCACCATCGCACGCTCGCATCCCGATGCGCTGGCGGCCCTGTTGTCCCGCACCGGAGAGATCAACTGCTATTTCTCCTCCCCGCCCTATCAGGAGCGGGCCATGCGCGAGCCCGGCATCCACAAGGTGACGTCCGCCTACGAGATGCTGGGCGTCAGCAAGATCACGCACGCTGTTGCGTTCATGTCCTCGAAGTTTCTCAGCGATAATCCCAAGGCGGGCGCCGCCCTCCTGGCTGCCTTCAAGGAAAGCTACGACATCATGCGCGCGGACCTGCTGGCGACGGCGCAAACCTATCTGCGGCTCAGCAGGGAGAAGGAGAGCGCGGAGTGGATCCATGCCATCCTCAGCAACAAAAACTATGACGTCACCGATGTCCCGTACGCGATCATGAAAAATGCCGAATTCCTGCACCGCATCGGAACCATCAAGTCCTCGCCCAAGGCGCTGAGCGAGGTGTTCCTGCCGGGCGCCCGCATCGAAGGCGGCAACTGAGGCGAGCCTGGCTCGGCACCATGGGCGGCGGGTGAGCGTTGGGCATGCGAGCGCCGCCCCGCCACCCATCGGGGGAGTGGCAATTGCGCGATCAACCGTAAGCCAGCATGTGGCTCAAGGCTTGGCCGGTAGCCGGGTTTACAGGCTCTGCGGCAAGCTGGCGCTGCCTCCGGCCGGCAGCTCGATGAGGAGACGGACGGGTGTATCGCCGGCCCCTTCGACCGGCAAGCACGTCAGCATCACCAGCCGCGCGCCAGCCGCCTTGCTTTCGATCCCTGCAGCGAGGGGGGCGATCTCGCGGATTTCAGTGACGCGGAACGGGCGCGGCGGCTCCCCGTGGGTGCCCAGTTGCAGGCGGTCACCGATCGCGAGCGGGCGCACAACGGCCGGAACAGCCCTGACGCCGTTATCGCCCGTGGCCGAAGCCTTGCGGACAGCCGGGCTCAGCCAGGCATCATTGGCGCGGGCATCGGCAAGGGCGCGACCGACCGCGATCCCGATCAGATCGTCCTCCAGCGGACGAAACGCCCCAAGGCCCAGACTGAGCAGCACCCCGGCACATCCTGCCGCGGCCAACCCACCCACCTTCAGCCCTCGAGACGTCGTGCTTGAGCGCGCCATCGTTCTCACCCTCGTTCGAATGGATACGGTCGGGACTCGACATCTGTTCGGGGAGATATAATGCGGGGAAGAAGCCGTTGCGACCCCTAGAGCAGGTCAATTCAGCTTCTTCCCCGCTCACTCCGCTGCGGGGAGGCGTACTCGCTGCGGAAGTGATCCGATGAATTGGAGTTAACCCCATGATATAGGCGAAAAATAGGCTGCGTTAACGATTGTCGTTTTTTGCTGCCGGTCGCCCCCGTAGCAGGGCCCCGCCTCGACGTATTTGGCGTTGCCCAAGTCAGTCCTTGGGCTGGAAAGCCTGCTCTTCGTAGGCAGCCAGGAACGTCCGATAATCCTGCAATACCTGCTGGCTGTAGTCGGCGGCATAGTCGAGGATCTGCCGGCGCCAGCGCTTGCCTTTGGCGAACTGGATGAGTTCGTCGACAGCCGCGGTTCCGCCTCGCCCGCTCGACCGCAGCTGCGCAAACCCGAGCGTTGCGCCCATCACAGGCAAAATCCGCTTCAGGTCCGTGGTCTTGGTGAAATCGAACTTGAGGTCGGAGGGCTGCAGCTCCTTCAACACATAGGAGTCCCGCCCGAGCTTGACCGCGCGCAACAGCGCGGGACAGACCGCCTGCATGCGGTTTTGGACGGCAACGACGCGCTCCGCTTCGCTCTTCCAGCCCGGCTGCCGGCCCGCCACCGAGGCGGCGAGCGTCGAGGGAACCGCCTGTTTGATATCGACCAGCCAGTGGCCATCGGGCTTGCCGTCCCCTTCGACGAGGCCGATGTAGCGCTCGACGCCGAGACTGCCGGTGCCCGCGATCCGCCGGGCAACGGCGAGCAATTTGAAGGCGCCAGGCCGATCTTCCGCTTCGCCCGCAACTGCCAGGATGGTCTTTGCCCGCTCAAGCTGCGAGCTGTCCGCCTCGAGAGCATGCTTGCCGTCGATCAGTATTTCGCGGACCTGCTTGCTCTTGCGCGTGCGGCTATGCAGCAGCTCGCGGCGGGTTCTCTGGCTGGCCAGCTCCAGCAGCTCGCGCACCGGCCCCTCGGCCGTTTCCCGCTCCACCCACATCGGCTTGCCGGCGATCAGCGCCTCGCTCCACTGGTCGAGAAAGCTGCCCGCGAGCCCGTTCGTGAGGGCGGTGGATTTCTTCGAGGGATGCGCCTCGCTGAGCAGCAGACTGGTCGCGAGCCGCACCGCGTCGCGCGTGATCGGGGCCAGCGCGCCCTCATCGAAGTCGTTCAGGTCGAAATGCACCAGGCCATTGGCTCCGCGGAAGGCGCCGAAATTCTCACCGTGCAGATCCCCGCAGGCCCAACCCATGGGCGCCGCATCGAGCGGGTGCCGCTTGGGCCAGTCCTCCCAGAACAAGTGGCACGTGCCGCGGAAAAACCGCAGCACGCTCGAGGCCATGCGCTGGTATTTTATGGCGAGACGGTCCGCCTCGCGCCCCTCGTTGTAGGCGCGGATTCGCGCGATCAGATCCCGTTTCACGGTTTTGCCGGTTGCTGCCATGTTCTACCTTCCAACATCACCTGAACGCAGCAGGTCGCTCGAAAGACTTGCGCAATATCGCTGCCGGCTCTTGCACGGCCCGGCCGCGAGGCGTAGTAGCTTGCCCGCACCGTTTATGCCGCTTCAACCGACTTGTCCCTGATGGGGTTATAGCCATGGGCTTTTTCGCCGACAGTCTCAACCGTATCCAGCCCTCCGCCACGATCGCGGTCTCCACCAAGGCCCGCGAGCTGCTGGCAAAGGGCCGTGATATCATCACGCTGTCCCAGGGCGAGCCCGACTTCGACACACCGCCGAACGTCAAGCAGGCCGCCATCAAGGCGCTCAACGAGGGACGCACCAAATATACCGACGTCGACGGTATCCCCGAGCTCAAGGCGGCGATCTGCGGCAAGTTCAAGCGCGAGAACAACCTGACCTACAAGCCCGCGCAGATCACGGTCGGCACCGGCGGCAAGCAGGTGCTCTACAACGCCATGATGTGCACCATCAACCCCGGCGACGAGGTGGTGATCCCCTCGCCGTGCTGGGTGTCGTATGCCGACATCGTGCTGCTGGGCGGCGGCAAGCCGGTGTTCGCGCCCTGCCGCATCGAGGACGGCTACAAGCTGAAGCCCGAAGCCCTCGATCGCGCCATTACGCCGAAAACCAAATGGCTCATCTTCAACGCGCCGTCCAATCCGACCGGGGCGGCCTACACCCCGGCCGAGCTGAAGGCACTGACCGAGGTGCTGGTGCGCCATCCGCACATGTGGCTGCTGACCGACGACATGTACGAGCACCTGCTCTATGACGGCCTCACGTTCGCGACCGCCGCCGAGGTGGAGCCGTCGCTGTACGAACGCACCTTGACGCTGAACGGCTTTTCCAAGGCCTATTGCATGACCGGTCTCCGCCTCGGCTATGCCGGAGGCCCCGAGATGCTGATCAAGGCCATGTGCAAGCTGCAGAGCCAGTCCACCTCCAATCCCACCTCGATCGTGCAGTGGGCCGGTGTGGAGGCGCTCAACGGCCCGCAGGATTTCATAGCAAAGAACAACGAGGCGTTCCGCCAGCGCCGCGACCTGGTGGTGGCTATGCTGAACCAGGCGAAGGGGCTGAAATGCCCGAGGCCGCAAGGCGCGTTCTATGTCTATCCCTCCTGTGCCGAGTTGATCGGCAAGACCTCGAAATCGGGTGTCAAGATCGCCAGCGACGAGGCGTTCGTGACCGCGCTGCTGGAGGAGGAGGGCGTGGCGGTCGTGCACGGCGCGGCGTTCGCCGGCTCACCGGCGTTCCGGATCTCCTACGCCACCTCGACGCAGGAGCTGGAAGATGCCTGCCAGCGCATCCAGCGCTTCTGTGGCAGCCTGAAATAGCAGGCTCCGCCATGGCCTCAGTGGTCCGGTCTGCCGCGCACAGATGGCTTCGTGCGGCAGCGTGCGAGCAATGCAAAATCTATCGTCGGATGGCGCTCGCACTGACGGCGGTCCTGCTGGTGGCGTGGGTCTGCGGACTGGTGTGACATCGCGGCCTGGGCGACCGCGGCGGGGCCGGCCTGGCTGCGGGACAACAGGCGCAGCGCAGTGCGCGTCCCGCTCTCCCTCAGGGTGGCCTCGCCACTGGCCGGATCGTGCGGCAGCGTCACACCCCATGCCAGCGCCAGCAATCCGCACGTGGTCAGAATTCTATTGGCGATGAATGTCATGGTCCGCTCCAATTCCTGAACGGAATTTGGAGCCGTCGTGCCAGGGATCCCAATATCGGTTGGCTTGCAATTCAATAGCGCGGGTCTATCCGATGCCCACGACGGGAAGCACGGCCGTAATTCACGCGGCGCCGGCGCTTTCGCCGGCCCGATCCGTCACTGGTGAATGATGAAACGGGGGCGCGGACCTGCCCCCTCATGCGGAGGTTTTGACCGCGGCCAGCAGCCGGTCGATCTCGATCCGGCGCCGGAAATCGGGATCGATGCTGCGGGCCTTGATGCGTCCATCCTTGCCGACCACGAAGGTCGCGGGCAGCGGCAGAAACCAGCTTCCGTTGCCGTGATATTCGGGCAGGTCTAGCCCTCGCGCGGCCATGAGGTGCTGCACCTCCTCGCCCACCCACATGACCAGGCCGAGCGAGAGCCCGTACGCATTGTCGACGTCGGTCAGCAACGTGAACCGCGCACCGGTATCGTTTTTCAATTGCTCGATATAGCGCTGCCGCTCGGGAACAATGGAGATCACCTCGCCGCCGGCCGCCGCGATCGCCTCCTGAACCTCAGCCAGCGCGCTGAGAGCGATCCGGCAGAATGGACACCAATGGCCACGGTTGAAGGTGATGATCAAGGCGCCACGTGCGAGCAGGTCTTCCAGAGCCACCAGCCGCCCGCCGGTGTCGGGGAGCAGAAACGGAGGCATCACGTCGCCGATGCCCGGCCCGTGCGCGCCGGCCTCCGATGCGATCAGCCGCTCGACCAGGCGGTCATACGCGCCGGCAATCGGCGCGTTCAGCTCTCGCAGTGCCGCCGCATAGGCGCCAAGCCTCGCGTTCAGCGGGGCATCCATTTCTCTGGCCTCGCGCAGCGCTTGTTGCAGGGTCGTCGCGGTCATGACGGGAGTGTTGCTCCGACGATGTCAATGCAGGCGTGGCGTCCAATCGGCGGACCGCAGCAGCTTGGCGAGCGCGGTTGCGGCGGGAGTGCGCGGCCGTCCGGAAACTGCGTAGAGCGACACGCTTCGCGTCAGCTCGACACCGCTCAGCGGCACCCGGCGCAGCCCCTCGGGACATGGAGCGCTCGCCGGCAGGATGCCGATCCCCATGCCGGCCTGCAGCAGCTGCACCAGGTCGTGCTCGGACACCATCTTGTGCTTGGAGCCGAACACGGCGCCGCGATCCTTCAACAGGCGGGTGAACGGCTCGAAGTGCTCGCAATAGGGGCGGCTCAACAGCCGTTCCTCGTTCAGTTGCTCGGCCTCCACCGCATTGCGCCCCGCCAGGCGGTGGTCCTTACTGACGACAACGGAAAACCCTTCCGTGAACAAGGGCCAGCTGTCGAGCCGCTCCCAGCTCTGCCCGAGGTCGGACGCGACGGCCATCTCCGCCGCGCCCTGCTTCAGATGCTCGGCAATCTCGTCGGCGCCACCGCGCATGAATTGCAACTCGAGGCCGGGAAACACACGGGCAAGCTCGGACAGTGCGGGAACCATCAAAGAAAGGTTGATCGTGCGCGAGAGCGCGATGCCGAGCGGTGCCACCGCCCCGGTCTTGATCGAGGACGCGAGCTGCTTGGCCGTGACCGCGCTGTCATAGCATTGCTGCATGAGCGGCAGCATGCGGTGCCCGAGGTCCGTCAGATGCGTGAGATTGCGCTCGCGGCGGAACAAATCGCCGCCAAACTCGGCTTCCAGCAGCTTGATCGCCCGGGTCAGCGACGGCTGGGCTACGTGGCAGCCCTCCGCCGCCCGCGTGAAGTTGAGCTCCCGCGCCACCGCCAGAAAATATCGAACCTGGTGCATTTCCATGGTGCCGCCTTCAGCGGCAAGCCCCGCCGCGTCAATACAGCTTCAATGCCGGCAAAACTATAGCACACGGTCGCCGAATTCCAAGCCGGCGGATATTTCCGGCCGGCGGGTGCTGATCAATGATGTGTGGTTCGAAAAGGCTCTGATACGGCGATCGGGTCGTGCAGGCCTGATCGAGGTGGATCAGCCTTACCGTGACCGGCAGGTGCCTGGCTGCACCCGGACCGACGCAAAAAAGGGCCTGCTTGATCATCTGAAGCCGGCGGGGTCGCTGGACCAGATGAAGAAGCAGGCCTATGAGAAGCCGATCCAACCTGCGGCAGTGGACCGGTCTCCTATCGACGGCCGCGATACTGGCCTGGGTGGGGCTGGCACTAAATGTATCGCTGCCGTCAATTCCTTCAATGCGGGTGGGCCAGCATTGATTGTCAGTCTGAGCGCTCCATTGCGGGTTGATTACTACCGTCGATCGCCCTCTTGTTGGTCACAACGCGACACGAACAACCCTATTCCTATTCTTTTTTCGAAATTTTGAGGCGACGCACGCGCTGCTGTGGAACGGGAGCAAGCCATGCCGCCTCACCGAACTATCTCTGCACCCACCAGAGCCAGCCATCCCGCCGGAACAGCCAGGGGTATTGCGTCACCATCTGCCGGACGCGGGTCAGCCGGTAGCTGAGCGAGGCGAGCGCGAGCAGCACCAGTGTATCGACGAAGTAGTACTTCGGCGGCAGGGGCAGTTTCACCGGCCCCGCCAACGGCACCAGCCCGGCGACCAGCGTGCCCTGCACCAGCGCGAAATGCGTGAAACGCACCGCAAGGCCGAGCAGCAGCATGAACCAGATCAGCTTCCAGTAGGGTCGCCAGCCGAGCGCCAGCTCGTGACCGGCCATGCTGGCGGCGCCGCCGCCGAGCACCACCGTGATGATCAGGAACTCGATAAAGGATTTTTCCCAGATGAGACCCATGTCACTCCAAATCTGCCGGTACCGGTCGCACTCAATGCCCGCCTTCCAGATAGGCCGCCCGCACCTCCGGCCGCGCCAGCAACTCCTTGCCGGTTCCCGACAGGGTCAGCCGGCCGTTCACCATGACATAGCCGCGGTGGGCGAGCCGCAAGGCATGATAAGCGTTCTGCTCGACCAGGAACACGGTGAGCCCGCTCGACCGGTTAAGCTCGCCGATCACCTCGAAGATCTGCTTGACGATCAGCGGCGCGAGACCCAGCGAGGGCTCATCCAGCAGCAGCAGCCGCGGCCGGCCCATCAGCGCGCGGGCGATCGCCAGCATCTGCTGCTCGCCGCCCGACAGCGTGCCGCTGCGCTGGCTCTCGCGCCGTTGCAGAATCGGAAACATGGCGAACACGCGGGCCAGGTCCTCCTCGAAGGTCGCCTGCTTGTTCAGAATCGCACCCATCTGCAAATTCTCGCGTACGCTCATGCGCGGGAAGATGCGCCGCCCCTCCGGCGCCTGCGCAATGCCCAGGTGCATGATCTCGTGGGTGGACAGCCCCGTGATGTCGCGGCCATCGAACAGGATCTGCCCCGCACGCGCACGGGGGCGCCCGCACACTGTCATCATCAGCGTCGTCTTGCCGGCGCCGTTGGAGCCGATCAGCGTCACGATCTCGCCCGCATGGACCTCCAGGTCGATGCCCCTGAGAGCCTGGATGTTGCCGTAGAATGTCTCGACCTTGCGCACCTCCAGCAGCGGCTGACTCATGCCCCACCCTCGATCTCTACCGCATCCGGCTCCGCATCAGGAATGCCGAGGTAGGCCGCGATCACCGCAGGGTCGGCGCGCACCTCAGCCGGCGTGCCATCGGCAATCTTCTTGCCATAATCGAGCACCACCACGTGGTCGGAGATCTCCATGACGACGCCCATGTCATGCTCGATCAGCAGGATAGCGACTCCATCCTCGTTCCGGATTGCCCGCAGCAGCTGATTGAGCTCGGCCGATTCGCGCGGATTGAGGCCGGCTGCCGGCTCATCGAGGCACAGGAGCACCGGGCGTGTGCACATCGCGCGTGCGATCTCCAGCCGCCGCTGATCGCCATAGGCGAGCGCCCCCGCCGCCCGGTCCGCCCTGTCCTCCAAACGGATCCTTTGAAGCCAGATCCGCGCCCGCTCGACCGCATCCTGCTCGGCCCGGCGCCAGGAGGCGAGCCCGATCAGCCCGCCGAAGGTCAGCTTGGAGGCGCGCATCAGCTCGTTGTGCTGGGCGACCAGCAGGTTCTCGAGCGCGGTCATGCCGGGAAACAGGCGGATATTCTGGAACGTGCGGGCAACGCGGGCCGTGCGGGTGATGCGGAAGTCGTCGAGCCGTTCGAGCAGGTGATCGGTCCCGTCTGCATGGCTCAGCGTCAGCATGCCTTGCGTCGGTTTGTAGAAACCGGTGATGCAATTGAACACGGTGGTCTTGCCGGCACCGTTGGGACCGATCAATGCGGTGATGTCGCCGCGCCCCGCCACGAACGAGAGATCGTCGACAGCGGTCAGCCCGCCGAACCGCATGGCGAGGTGCTCGACTCTCAGCACGGGGCTCGCGTCCCAGGCGCTCAGCTCGCCCGTTGTACTCATCCCCGTCGCTCTCCGGCAAGGTCGGTCGGGATGGGCGTGCCGTCCTCGAGCGCAATGGTCGGCGTGCGCGAGCCGACGAGGCCGCGCGGCCGCCAGATCATCACCAACACCATGGCAAGGCCGAACACCAGCATGCGGTATTGGGCCGGATCGAAATCAGCGCCGAAAATGGATTTGAGGAAATCCAGATTCCTCAATAGCTCGATGCCTGCCACCATCACCAGCGCCGAGACCGCGATGCCGACCTGGCTGCCCATGCCGCCGAGAACGACGATGGCGAGGATGATCGCGCTCTCGATGAATTTGAACGACTCCGGATCGATAAACCCCTGCTTGGTGGCAAAGAAGCTGCCGGCAATTCCCCCGAACAGCGCCCCGGTGGCAAACGCCGAAAGCTTGGTCAGCGTCGTGTTGATGCCGAGCGCGCGGCAGGCGATCTCGTCCTCCCTGAGCGCCTCCCAGGCCCGCCCGATCGGCAGTCGGCGCAGGCGCACGCTCACAAGGTTGGTAACCAGCGCCAGCGCGAGAATGATGTAGTACAGCCAGATGATGCGGTGGATCGGCTGGTATTCGATCCCAAAAAACTGCGAGAAGCTGCCGGCCCCGCCGTCCTTGAAGGCCAGCCCGAAGAACGAGGGCCGCGGAATGTCGGTAATGCCGTTGGGGCCACCGGTCAGGCTCTGCCAGTTGATCAATACGATGCGGATGATCTCGCCGAACGCGACCGTGACGATTGCAAGGTAGTCACCCCGCAGCCGGAGCACCGGAAAACCGAGCAGAATGCCCCAGAATGCCGCGAGAATCCCGGCCAGTGGCAGGCAAATCCAGAACGACCAGCCATAGGTCGTCGACAGCAGCGCATAGGCATAGGCGCCGACGGCATAGAACGCGACGTAGCCGAGATCGAGCAACCCGGCGAGGCCGACGACAATATTGAGGCCCCAACCGAGCATGACGTAGGTCAGCACCAGAACTCCGAGGTCGACGATATAACGGTTGGCGAACGGCAGCAGCGGCAGCAGCACGGCAAAGGCCAGCAGCAGCGTCCCCGACCACGGCGCAATGCGGCCGAGTGGCGCGAGCGCCGGTTGCAGCCACGCTTTGCCGAGGCCGTAGCGCGATGGCGGCACACGCCACCAGAGCCAGTTCAGCGCCAGCCGTCCCGCGAACACCAGTGCAACGGCGGTCAGCGCCAGCGGCCAGCGGCTTTCGAGCGTCATTCCGCTCGGCGTGTCGATCGAGCGTGAGCTGAGCAGCGGAATCGACAGCAGCAGGGCGACCGCGGCGGCAATGCCGGCATCCCCGGCTGCCGCAAGGAGCTTGCCGGCGACCGCGACAGATGCCTTGTCGCCCTCCCCTGCCATGCTCAGACTTTCTCGACTTCCGGCCGGCCGAGCAGCCCGGAAGGCATGAAGATGAGTGCGATCACCAGGATGGCAAAGGCGGCGACGTCCTTGTACTCGACCGAGAAGTAGGCCGACCAGAACGTCTCGATCAGGCCGATGATTAGCCCGCCCAGCATGGCGCCGGGCAGCGAGCCGATGCCGCCCAGCACCGCCGCGGTGAACGCCTTGATGCCGGGCACGAAACCGATGAAGAAGTCCGCGACCCCGTAGTAGAGCAGGTACATGAGCCCGGCGACGGATGCGAGCGCCGCGCCGATCACGAAGGTGAGCGAGATGGTGCGGTCGACGTCGACCCCGGTCAGCGCCGCCATGGTCGCATCCTGCTCGCAGGCGCGCTGCGCCCGGCCGAGCGGGGTCTGACTGATCAGCCAGGAGAAGCCCGCCATCAGCGCCAGTGTGGTGAGGATGATGATGATCTGGATGTTGGAGAGCTGCACGACGAAACCGTCCTCGCGCCGCATCAGCGCATAGCCGCCGGTCACGATTGGCGGCAGCGCCTTGATGCGGGCGCCTTGCGCGATCTGCACGAAATTCTGCAGCAGGATCGACACGCCGATGGCGGTGATCAGCGGAGCGAGGCGGAACGAGCCGCGCAGCGGGCGGTAGGCGATGCGCTCGATCACCCAGCCCCATACCGACGTCAATGCCATGGCGAGGGCGAGCACGACGAGCAGGCCGAGCAGCAGCAGAGCAGCCGGTGTTCCCGCCGTCAGGCCGAGCGCCACGATCGCGATCATGGCGATGAACGCGCCCACCATGAACACATCGCCATGCGCGAAGTTGATCATGCCGATGATGCCGTAGACCATCGTATAGCCAATCGCGATCAGCCCGTAGATCGAGCCGAGCGTCACGCCGTTGATCAGCTGTTGGATGAAGTATTCCAAGCCCGACCGCTCCCAGCCAATGATCCGATCAGGTGCTCCGCTGGCCCAGCTCAGGCCTTCCGCCGGTCCCGCTCATCCAGCATTTCCGCGAGCACGCGCGGCAGCGCATCGAGCTTCGACTCGACGATGCCGAGGCGGTTCTCGACGCTGCCGAGGCGGGACTTGACATCGACCATGTCGGCCTTGAGCTCGGCGACATCGGTCTTGATGATCCCGAGCTCGCCAGTGTGATGATCCTGCACCGCCTGGATCTTGCCGAGCGTGCCGACCACCCACTTGAGCGTTACGGTCGAATCGTTCTGTGCGCGTTCTAGTGCGGTCACGCGGCGCTCCAAATCCTCGAGGTTCGTCGGCATCGTCGGCTCCCAGCTTGCCTTCGGAGGCTAACATGATTGCACGGCCGCCGACAAACCCGGCCCAGGTAAACTCCTGAGGCTCACAGGACGTTATGGGAGCCGTCGCAATAGGGCATGTCGTCGGAGGCCTTGCAGCCGCACAGGTTGTAAGTCGCGGTGGCGGCGACCATGAATTGCTGCGGTTCCAATCCGGTACCCTTGTGCGAGCCGTCGCAGAACGGCTGGGTCGCCGAACGTCCACAGCGGCACCAGAAATAGATTTCGTCCTTCACCAGCTCAACCTGGTAGGGCCCAAGCTGGGCGGGCACGGGATCTTCGGCCATGAGCATCTCCCTGAAGCTGGGCGCGGCATTCATCGGCAATCATCCAGCCGATGCCCGCTGCCGTTGCGATGGCTTTAACCATCGGCGTTGCGGCTGACAAGCATTCGTGGTTCGATTCCAGCAACGAATCCTCGCAAGGATGAGATACTCCGTCAGCATTCCACCACGACGTTCGGACCTTTAGACGACGTCAGGGCGAAATCGGAGCGCGATGCCAGACCCGCCACAACCCCTGCCGTCCCGATCCCTGTTGCCGCTGCTGGGATGGCTGACCGGCGCGGTGTTCTTTTTTTATGCCTGGGTGCTGCGTGTGGCACCCAGTGTCATGATCGAGGAGCTGATGACCGATTTTGCCGTCGGCGGCGCGGTGGTCGGCCATCTGTCGGCAGCCTATTTTTACGGCTATGCCGGCATGCAGGTTCCGGTCGGCCTGCTGCTCGATCGCTTCGGGCCACGCCGGCTGATGACGCTGGCGGCATTGGTTTGTGCTGCCGGATGCGTCCTGTTTGCCAGCGGCACAGCGGGCGGTGACGCGCCAGCCATAGGAATGGGCCTGACCAAGGGGCTCGACGATCGGCTAATGCGCTCTT
>Ga0209069_10000111_pt1 | contig 29418 bp, 31 predicted proteins | sample Str013_2_FD_187202 | JGI IMG/M metagenome (GOLD analysis project Ga0209069, IMG submission 187202) | Freshwater sediment microbial communities in response to fracking from Pennsylvania, USA - Straight Creek_MetaG_SC_2013 (SPAdes) (version 2) | ecosystem: Environmental > Aquatic > Freshwater >...
CGGCTGGTGCTGGAGTTGTCGAACGCGCTGGAGCCGGCGGCGGGCTAGAACTGCGCCACGCTGAAGGCGCTGGGCGCGGCATCCACCACATGGGCGCCGAACTGCGCGACTTCCAGCACCGCCAGCCCGCGCTCGCTGGTCCCATCGGGCCGCAGCCGGAACAATCCGTCCACGCCCGCAAAGCCGCTCACCCGCGTCAGCTTCTCCGGCGTGAAACGCTGCCCGGCCGGATTGGCGGCAAGCGCCAGGGCCAGCGTCACCGCGTCATAGCCGAGGCTGGCGAGCCGCACCGGCTGGCTGCCATAGCTCTTGGCGTAGCGGGCGGCAAAATCCTTCCAGCCGGCCGGATCGGGCGCTGCGAACCAGCCACCCGAAAGACCCGCTTCCTTGGTCACTGCGGGATAGTCCCAGCCGCCGGTGCCGAGCAGCTTCACGGCCTTGGTGTCGATGGCGTTGTAGGGAAGCATCGGCGCGACGATGGGCAGAACGTCCTGCCCGCCCGGCAGCAGCAGCGCGTCGATCGGCGCGCCCGAGGCCTTGGCCGATGCCAAGGCCGTACGCAGACGGTTGACCGGATCGGCGATGGCGCTGGCATCGACAGCGTAGTGCTCGATCACCGCCACCCGCCCGCCGGATTTCAGCACCGCTGTCCGGAAGGACTTTTCGACCACCGAGCCATAAGCAGTCTGCGGGATCAGCGCCGCGAAGTTGCGCCGGCCGCTGGCGCCGGCATAGGCGACAACCCGGCTGACGTCGTCGCCCGCCAGGAAGCTCAACAGGTAGACGCCATTGCCCGCCACCGAGCGGTCGCTGGAGAAGGCAACCACCGGCACGTTGGCCTGCTGGGCGACCGGCGCGGCTCCCTGGACCTCCTGCGCATAGAGGGGTCCGATGATCAGCTCGGCGCCCGCCGCGATGGCCTCGCGCGCCGCCGCAGCCGCGCCCTGCGAGGTGCCACCGCTGTCCTTGGGAATGAGCGCGATGTTGGCGCCGTTGACGTCGAACAGCGCCAGCTCGGCTGCCTGCTTCAATGCCGCCGCGATCTGCCCGGTCTCGCCGCCCTTGCCGAAGGGCAGCACCAGCCCGACTTTCACCGACGCGCCCGAAAGCGTGCTGGCGATGGCGGTCTGGGTCTGGGGCGCGGCGAGCGAGGTCTGGCTTTCGGAACTCGCACCGCCGCCGCCAAAGCCGCTGACAGCGCAACCCGACAGCAAAAGACCCGATCCGCCCAGCAGCAGGCCCCGGCGGGTCATCGCCAGCATCTCAGGGGCTCCGGCCGGCTGGCCAATTGACGGCATCGTGGTAGGGTCTCAACTCTGGTTTGCGCTGGGCTGGGTAGCGCGCGAGTTTGGCGATAACATGGTCCCATGAGTTCGTCATAGGACTGGGATTCGCATCAGCGGGCAAGGACTTGCGGGCAACGCTGGGAGGCAAATCGCGTCTCTGCGGTTTTTGCAGGGGAGAACAAGAGTATTGAGCGGTTCAAGCGGTAATGAACAAGATTCATATGGGGTTTTTGCAGCGGTTCACAGGGAACTTTCTGGGCTGCTGGCAAGGCCGCTTGCCCCGGGGCTGTACCTGGTTGCGACCCCCATCGGCAACCTCGCCGATACCAGCCTGCGAGCAATCGCCACGCTGATCCAGGCAGATCTTCTCTACTGCGAAGACACCAGGCACAGCCGCAGATTGCTGGACCGCTATGGGATTAACCGCAAGTTGAGATCGCTCCACGACCATAACGAAGAGGCCGAAACCACCGCCATTCTGCGCGAACTTTCGGCCGCCCGCCCGGTCGCCCTGATGTCCGACGCCGGCACCCCGCTGATCTCCGACCCCGGCTACAAGCTCGCCCGCGCGGCCTCTGGAGCGGGCCACAAGGTCTTCGCGATCCCCGGCCCCTCCGCGGTTCTGGCCGCGCTCAGCGCCAGCGGATTGCCGACGGACTGCTTCACCTTCGCGGGCTTCCTTCCCGCCAGGTCCGGCCAGCGGCTGGAGCGGTTGCGCGAATTGCAATCGGTCGCGGGCACGCTGATTTTCTTTGAGGCGCCAGGCCGCCTGGAAGCCACACTCGGCGCAATGGCAGAGGTTTTTGGTCCCGATTGCAAGGGCGCCGTGGCGCGTGAATTGACCAAGCTGCATGAGGAAACCCGGCAAGGCAGTTTGGCGGAGTTGCGGCACTGGTCGGCGTCAGAGGCCCCTCGCGGCGAGTTCGTGATCCTCATTGCCCCGGTGAGAGCGGCCGACACAGCGGCAAGCGACGGCGAAATCCTGGCGGCGCTGGCTCAATGTGCCGGTCACTCAGTACGCGACCGGGTTGACGCCGTCGCCGCCCAGTTGCGCGCGCCTCGCAAGAAGGTCTATGATCTCGCCTTGCGCAGCCGCAAGGATTGATGGCCATGAGCGCCAGCCAGTTTCCAGTGAAGCCACCCCGCACCCGGCGGACCAGCCACGCCAAGGGTGTGCTGGCCGAGACCTCGGCGGAAATCTTATTGAAGACAATGGGTTACAGCATACTGGCGCGGCGGTTCAAGACTCCAGCCGGCGAGATTGATCTGGTTGCGCGCAAGGGCGCGCGCGTCGCTTTCATAGAGGTCAAGCGGCGCGCCACGATTGATGATGCCGCCGAATCCGTGACGCGCCGGCTGCGCGGCCGGGTGCGCCAGGCAGCGGAACTCTGGCTCCAGAAGCACGAGGACGACCTGACCCTCGACCCCGCCTTCGACGTGGTCCTGATGGCGCCAGGCCAGTGGCCGGTCCATATGGCCGACGCTTTTCCGTTCGAATAGCTGATGGCGCTCAAAGTCGCGTGCCAGATGGACCCGATCGAGCGGATCGACATCCGTGGCGATTCAACGTTTGCGCTTTTGTTGGAGGCGCAAAAACGCGGACATGAGCTATTCTACTACACTCCGGATAGGCTGACATTGCGCGAGGGCAGTTTGCTGGCGACGGGGTGTGCCGTTTCCGTCGTGGACAAGGCTGGCGACTTTTTCAAACTTGGTGAACAGCATAGCATCGACTTGCCGGGCCAGGACGTGGTGCTGTTGCGCCAGGATCCGCCCTTTGACATGGCATACATCACCTCCACGCACCTGCTGGAGCGCATCCACCCCAAGACGCTCGTTGTCAACGATCCAGCCCATGTGCGCAACGCACCGGAAAAGATTTTCGTGCTGGAATTCGGCGACCTGATGCCGCCGACCATGGTGACGCGATCGGCCGCCGACGTCGCCGCTTTCCGCCGCGATTTCAAGGACATCATCATCAAGCCGCTCTACGGCAACGGTGGCGCGGGGGTGTTCCGTATCACGCCCGAAGACTCCAATCTGGCGGCGCTGCTTGAGATGTTCCATGCCGCCTCTCGCGAACCCTTCATGGTGCAGCAATTCCGCCCCGAGGTGCGCGCGGGCGACAAGCGGATCATCCTGGTCGATGGCAAATTCGCGGGTGCGATCAACCGGGTGCCGGCCAGTGGCGAAACCCGCTCCAACATGCATGTCGGCGGCAAGCCCGAGCCCACAGTGCTGACCAAACGGGAAGCCGAAATCTGCGAGCGGCTGGGTCCTGAACTGAAGCGGCGCGGCCTGATCTTCGTTGGTATCGACGTGATTGGCGACTATCTCACCGAGATCAACGTCACCTCACCCACCGGCATCCGGCAGGTCAAGGCGTTCGGCGGCAATGACATCGCCGCCATGATCTGGGATGCCATCGAGCGCAAGCGCTAGTCGCACAAAAAAACGCCCGTTCGTGCGGCCCTTGTCCCCTGCGACAGGTGCCCCAGCTTGAACGGGCGTCGATCAATTGACCGCATCGCCAGTAGCGCCACCTTGTCCGGAACCGGCCACTAGGTAATAACCTAGTATTGAGTTCCCAGTTCGTTCTTGGTGCCAAGATGGCCAACCCCTAGGCTGGCGCAGCGTGAGCGGCCAGGAGTGCACATTCCCCCATGTTTGGCACCGTTTCGACCGTGGCCTTCGTGGGTATCGAGGCCCGGCTTGTCGACGTTCAAGCGCAGATTTCGCCCGGTTTACCGGCCTTCACGGTTGTCGGGTTGCCGGACAAAGCGGTGGCGGAGAGCCGGGAGCGGGTGCGCGCCGCCCTCCACGCCATCGGAATGGGGCTGCCCAGGCGGCACATCACCATCAATCTTGCTCCCGCTGACCTGCCCAAAGAGGGCAGTCACTACGACCTGCCGATCGCGCTCGCCCTGATGATCGCCTGCGGGGCGCTGCCCCAGGCCTCGCTCGACCAATATTGCGTCATCGGCGAACTCGCATTGGATGGGACGATTGCCAATGTGGTCGGCGCCTTGCCAGCCGCCATGGGAGCCAATTCGGTGGACAAGGGGTTGATCTGCCCCGCTGCGTCCGGGTCCGAAGCGGTATGGGCCTCCGCCGAAATGCCGGTGCTTGCGCCCAAACACCTGCTGTCGCTGGTCAATCATTTCAAGGGGTTGCAAAGCCTGCCCCGGCCCAATCCGTCGGTCGCCGAGGACGATCCCACGGTGCCGGACCTGCGCGACATCAAGGGCCAGGAGAGCGCCAAGCGGGCGCTCGAAGTCGCCGCAGCGGGCGGTCACAATCTTCTGATGATCGGCCCGCCAGGCTCGGGCAAGTCGATGCTGGCCCAACGCTTGCCCTCGATCCTGCCACCACTGACGGCACACGAGATGCTGGAAGTCTGCCAGATCCAGAGCTTGGCCGGCGAGCTGTCGCGCGGGTTGCCCGGCCGCCGCCGTCCGTTCCGCGCGCCGCACCATTCTGTGAGCATGGCGGCCTTGGTGGGCGGCGGCAGCAAGCCCCGGCCCGGCGAGGTGGCGTTGGCTCATCTCGGTGTGCTGTTCCTCGATGAACTGCCGGAATTCTCGGCCCAGGTGCTCGATTCCCTGCGCCAGCCGCTGGAAGCAGGCGAAGTTGCCATCGCCCGCGCCAACCACCGCATCTCCTACCCCTCGCGCATCCAGTTGGTGGCGGCCATGAATCCTTGCCGTTGCGGTCATGCGGGTGAACCTGGCTATTCGTGCGGGCGCGGTCAGAACTGCGCGGAGAAATACCAAGCCCGGGTGTCCGGCCCCCTGCTCGACCGCATCGACATGCAGATCGAGGTGCCTGCGGTCAGCGCCGCCGATCTGGTCAGACCGCCATCAGCCGAAGGCAGCGCCGAGGTGCGCGCGCGGGTGGCCGAGGCGCGGGCCGTGCAGGCCGAGCGCTACGCGCCGCTGGGGGTCAAGACGCTCCGCACCAACGCGGATTGCCCGGTGCAGCGGCTCGAGGAAGTGGTGGCGATGGACAGCGACGCCGGCGCCCTGCTCCGCCAGGCAGCCGAGACCGCGCAACTGTCGGCGCGTGGCTATTACCGGACCTTGCGCGTCGCCCGCACGCTGGCCGACCTTGACCATTCGGATGGCGTCGGCCGCGCGCACATTGCCGAGGCACTGAGCTATCGCGGCGAGCTCAACCGGCAGCGCGAGGCGGCTTGAGCCTGCCCGGCCTTAGCGGACAGGCTGCAAGCATTGGTTAGGCAATCCAGGCGTCTGCGCACCCACCCGCGCCGTTCACGGCTGCTTAACCAGGAAACTTTGCCTGTCGTTAAGCCAATGCCCCGACAATCGCGCCCATTCGAGGCAACTACCCAGCCAACAGGACGCGGACAACGTGTCGAATCCATCCAAGCGAGTGGGTCGCGGGGCCACCTTCGCTTTGCCGCAGTCAAAAACTGCGGAAGACCTCATTTCAGGCCCTGCGGACGCTTTGAACATTGGCGACAGCGCGTTGACGCCATGCTCACGCTCCAACCTGCTTTGGCGGCTGGCGCGCGACTCAGGGTTCGGCCGCCGGCTGCGCGCTTCCCCGACTTGGAACCGGATCCGCCAGTCCAGCTTCTGGCAAACCGTCCGCGCCTGGTATTCAGACCAGATGCTGACATTGACCCTTGGCACCGTCCTGCTGCTGGCTGGCGTCGGCCTCCAGCCCACCGAGATCGGGCCGTTCCAGGTTCTGGTCGCCCTCGGCGCCGCCATCCTGATTCTTGGCTGTGTCCATGGCCAGTTCACCGCCGTTCGGCTGCAACAGGCCGACGCCCCCAATCCGGCTGGCATCGACAAGCTCGGCGACCGCTTCGAGCGCGGCATCGAATCCTTGCGCGACATGCAGTGGGAGCTGCGCGAGAACGAGGCGCGCTACCGCGACCTGCTCGACAGCCAGCAGGACGTCATCCTGCGCCGCGATGCCTCCGGCCGGCTCAACTTCGTCAACCGCGCCTACTGCAAAGTGTTCGGCGTCGAGGCCAATGACGTGCTGGGCGGCCAGTTTCATCTCCAGCGGCTGGCCGGCGACGCGCCGAGCGATGCCTGGCTCAGCCAGGGCAGCGGGCGGCGGCGTTCTGTACAGCAGATCGAGACTGCATCGGGTCCGCGCTGGTTCGCCTGGGAGGATTATTTCGTCGAGGCCGGCAAGGAACTGCAAAGCGTTGGCCGCGACGTCACCGAGCAGCACAATGCCGAGGTGGCGTTGCAGGAGGCGCGCGACCAGTCGGAGGCCGCCAACCGCGCCAAATCACGCTTCCTCGCCGTCATGAGCCATGAAATCCGCACGCCGATGAACGGCATCATGGGCATGACCAGCCTGCTTATCGACACCGAGCTCAATGCCGAGCAGGCGACCTATGCCCGCGCCATCGACCAGTCGGCCAAGACGCTGCTGTCGCTGATCGACGAAATCCTGGATTTTTCCAAGATCGAGGCCGGCAGGCTGGAGCTGACCGGCGCGCCGTTCTCGGTCGATGAACTGGTGCAGGGCGTGGTCGAACTGCTGGCTCCGCGCGCCCATGACAAGGGGCTGGAGATCGGCTGGTACATCGAGCCAAAACTGCCGCGGCGGCTGGTCGGCGACGAGAACCGGCTGAAGCAGATATTGCTCAATCTGGTCGGCAATGCCGTCAAGTTCACCGAGGCTGGCGGCGTCAGCGTCGAGGTTTCGGCGGAGCCCTATACGGACGCAAGCCTGAACCCGCCGGAGCTTCCGTTGACTTTGCGGATTGACGTGCGTGACACCGGCATCGGGCTGACAGAGACCGACCGGCAACGGATTTTCGGCGAGTTCGTGCAGGCCGACAGCACATTGGCGAGGCGGTTCGGCGGCACCGGCCTCGGCCTTGCCATCTCCAAGCGGCTCGCCCGCGCCATGGGCGGCGACATTACCGTCGAAAGCGTGCCGGGCAGCGGCGCGACCTTCACGGTGACTGTGGTGCTGACGACGGCGGCAGACAATCTGCGGTTCCTCGACCAATGGCCGGGGCGCGGCGCGCGCCAGCGGGTTTTGGTCGTCACTGGTAAGCGGATCGAGGGCCGCCTGTTGCAGCGCTCGCTGGAGGCTGGCGGCCATGTCGTCGACCTTTGGGAAGGCACAAGCGACGCGGTTGCGGCGCTGTCCAGCGGGGACAGTCTGGGCAGCTACGATTCCGTCCTGGTCGATGCGGCGGTTGGCGCGGCGGGCGCGGCAAAAGTGCTGGCGGCCGTGGGCGAACGGTCGCGCGCGCGCGGCATGGTGCTGATCGAGGTGAGCGAGCGCGGACTGCTCAAGGACTTCCGCCGCGCCGGCTTCGAGGCCTATCTGATCCGTCCGGTGCGGCCCTCCTCCCTGCTGGTGCAGCTGGGTGCGCGGCGCGGCGAGAGCGGCATGGCGGCCGAGCAGGGCCGGCAACCGCACGGGGCGCATGTCAGCATGCCGGCCAAAGCCCGGCGCGTGTTGCTGGCCGAGGACAATGACATCAACGCGCTGCTGGGCACGCGGATGCTGGAGCAGCTTGGCGTGACCGTCCTGCGCGTGCGCAATGGGGCGGAGGCTGTGGCGGCTCTGGCGCCAGGGCAGCCCGCGTTCGACCTTGTGCTGATGGACGTGCAGATGCCGGAGATGGACGGGCTGACCGCCACCGGCGAGGTGCGCGCCGCCTATGCCCGGCAAAGCCTTGGAATGCTTAATCTGGCGCGTCCGCCGATCGTGGCGTTGACGGCCAATGCGTTCGCCGAAGACAAGCAGGCGTGCCTGGAGGCGGGCATGGACGACTACCTCGCCAAGCCCTTCGACCGCTCAGACCTCGCCTCGCTGCTGGCGCGCTGGTGCGGCGATGAGGCAATCCAGCCGGCCGCCGGGCTGGAAATCGAGATTATGTCAAAGAGCTGAGTGGGTTGGTTACCGCTTCCAGCTTCTGTAACTAATGTTGAGTAAGGCATAGAGCGCGACCAGGCGTCTGGTTTGTCCGGAGGAGTTCAGGCGATCTCCAAATCGGAGCCGACGGCTGTGGCATGGTCCGCCATGCCAGTTTCGAAATGCGGCAGATGCAGTTTCACGTCACCGCCCTTGGGAGTCTGGAGCGGCAGGCCCCATTCGTGGCCCGCTTCCGCCAACAGGCACCAGAGATAATCGGCCATGGAAATGCGCACGATGATGTCAAAGGCGGTATCGCCGGTCTGACGGGTCCAAGCGACCGTGCGGGCGAAATTGGTGGTGATGCCCATGCCCGGCTTGAAGGCGCGCGGGTGGAAGTCGGTGGTCGTCACCTTCATCAGCATGTCGCGGGCATGCGCGCCCGAGAGCGCGATGGTGGTGTAATAGTCCGTCACGTCCACGGCTTGGACGTGCCAGGCCGAAAGGGCGGTGGACAGATCGGCCAGCAATGCCGCCTCGTCACCCGGCGCGGTGACGATCAGCCATTCGTCCGGGCCCAGCCATTGCGCCACGGCGCGCTTGCCAGTGGCGGTTTCGTACACCTTGGCGGGAAGCGGCGCTGCCAGCACAGATGCGGCGGCGCTGCCAATCAACTCCAGCTTGCCGCGCAGGATCAGTTTGCCCTCGAACGGCTTTTCCTTAAGGGCCGCCAGCGGCTCGCGGTGGGCGAGCGTGGCCCGGCGTTGCAGGGTAACAGGGCTGCTCAATTGTGGCCTCCGACCAGCTTCATGAAATCGGTCTCGACCACCACGGCGTGGATGGGCGGGCCGTCGCGGCGCGCGACATAGACGGTCTCGCCGATCTTCTCGCCGCCACCCTTCAGCAGCGCCAGCGCGATCGAGCGGCGGATGTTGGGGCTCATGTAGCTCGACGTGACATGGCCGATCATCGGCACCGGCCTGTGCTGGGGCTCCTCCGGCGTGGCGATAATCTGCGCGCCTTCCATCAGCACCAACTGCGGGTCCTCCGTCAGCAGGCCGACGAGCTGACGGCGGTCGGCGCGGGCGGTATCGGCGCGCGCCAGCGAGCGGCGGCCGATGAAGTCGGGCTCGGCCTTGACCATCCCGGGCATCCGCAAATCGCCCGGCGCAACGGTTCCGTCGGTATCCTGCCCAACGATGATAAAGCCTTTTTCGGCGCGCAGCAGGTGCATGGCCTCGGTGCCATAGGGGGTGATGCCATAGCCCGCGCCCGCCGCCATGACCCGCTCCCACAGCGCCAGGCCATAGGAGGCTGGCACATTGATTTCATAGGACAATTCGCCGGTGAAACTGATGCGGAACACCCGCGCTGGGATGCCGCCGACGGTGGCGTCGCGAAAGCTCATGAACGGGAAGCCGCCGGGGTTTGGGTCGCACCCATCCACCACCGAGGCCACCACCTCGGCCGCCTTGGGGCCGCCGACCGCCGCCACCGCCCATTGCTCGGTGACGGTGGTGAGGTAGACTTCCAGGTCTGTCCACTCCGTTTGCAGATATTCCTCCAGCCAGCCGAGCACGCGCGCCGCGCCGCCGGTGGTGGTGGTCATGTGGAAATGGTCGTCGGCGAGGCAGGCCGTCACGCCGTCGTCGAACACCATGCCGTCCTCGCGCAGCATCAGGCCATAGCGGCAGCGGCCAGGCTGGAGCTTGGCCCAGGCGTTGGAGTAGACGCGGCCGAGGAATTCGCGGGCGTCCTTGCCGCGGATGTCGATTTTGCCGAGGGTCGAGGCGTCGAGCACGGCAACACTTTTGCGCGCAGCCTTGGCTTCGCGTTGGACGGCTGCGGCGAAACTCTCGCCCGGCTTGGGGTAGGCCTGCGCGCGCAGCCACTCGCCCACCGGCTCGAACACCGCGCCCGATTTCTGGTGCCAATCGTGCATCGGCGTCAGCCGGCGCGGAGCATAGAGTGCTCCGCCATGCTGGCCGGCCAGCGCGCCAAAGGTCACCGGCTTGAACGGCTGCCGGTAAGTCGTGACGCCCACCTCCTGGATGGATTTACCCATCGTATCGGCCAGGATGCCGAAGGCGTTGAGGCCCACGGTCTTGCCCTGGTCGGTGCCCATGCCGGTGGTGGTGTAGCGCTTGGCGTGCTCGACGGACTGGTAGCCTTCTTGCACCGCAAGCTGGAGATCCTTGGCCTGGACATCGTTTTGCAAATCAACGAAAGCGCGGGTTGCGGCCTTGGAGCGGCCTGACGGCATCAGCCAGGTGGCGATGCCGTTGTAGGGCGGCTGCGCGGGCTCCTTCAGCGATGGCGCGGCGGCGGGTGTTGCGGTGAACCCGGCCTTGGCGGCGGCATCGCCTCCAGCGGCGGCGCCCTCGGCCAGGCAATCGGCCAGCGTCATCGCGCCATTGGCCGCGCCCGCCGAGCGCTCGGCCTGCCAGGATTGGCCGGGCCGGAAGGCGGGGAGGCCCGGATCGAAGCGCAGTTTGCCGCGAGACTGCGAGAACAGCGCGGCGTTGGGCGACCAGCCGCCCGATACTGCGATGACGTCACATGGAATGATCGCCGCCTCGCCGGTGACGCCGCCCTGGCCGTCGAGCCGCTTTACGTCGGCAGCCCGCACCCGCCATCGGCCAAGCGTGCCGGTAATGGTTGCGTGCGGATGGACGGGGATGCCCAGCCGCGCCGCCTCGGCCATCAGCGCCGCCTCGGGCGCAGGGCGGGCATCGACGATGCCTGCCACCGTTACGCCGGCCTTGGCGAGCGCGAAGGCTGTGGCCCAAGCCCCTGAATTGTTTGTGAAAATCAGCGCCCGCTTGCCCGGCAGCACGCCGTAGCGGTTGAGATAGGTCTCGACGGCGCTGGCCAACATGATGCCGGGACGGTCGTTGCCGTGGAACACCAGGGGCCTCTCAGTGGCCCCCGTCGCCAGCACCACCTGCTTGGCCCGCACGCGCCAAATCCGCTGGCGCGGTTTTCGGGGGTCGCGCAGCTGCGGCGTGATGTGGTCCTGCACGCTCTCGATGAGCCCGGCGAAATTGTCCGCATAGTAGCCGAAGGCGCAGGTGCGGGTGAGGACTTCGACATCGGCTAATGCGCGCAAGGTTGTCTCAATCGCATCAACCCATTCGCGAGGCGCTTTGCCTTCCAGAGCCGTGGCAGCCGGATCGAGCACATTGAGCCGCCCGCCGAGGCTGGCCGTCTCCTCGCACAGAATGACCCGCGCGCCCGACGTCGCCGCTGTCTGCGCCGCCATCAACCCGGCCGGGCCACCGCCGATCACCAGCACATCGCAATGCCGGTTCTGGCTTTCATAGCGGTCGGGGTCGGGACCGGCTGGCGGCTTGCCGAGGCCGGCGGCGCGGCGGATGTAGGGTTCAAAGCTCATCCAGGAGCCGGGCGGGCCCATGAAGGTTTTGTAGTAGAAGCCGGCCGGCAGCCAGCGCCAGGCAAGGTCGTTGACCGCGCCGAGGTCAAAATGCAGCGACGGCCAGCAGTTCTGCGCCGAGGCGGTGAGGCCGTTAAAGATTTCGGTTTCGGTGGCGCGGGTGTTCGGGTCGGTGGCGTTGTCGCCGCCGCCAAGCTGAACGAGCGCTGCGGGGTCTTCGGAGCCTGCCCCGAGGATGCCGCGCGGCCGGTGATACTTGAACGAACGCGCCACCATGTGGACGCCGTTGGCCAGCAGCGCCGAGGCGAGCGTGTCACCCGCAAAGCCCGCATAGACGTGCCCGTCGAAGGTGAACGAGACCGGCTTGGTGCGGTCAACAAGACCGCCTTGCGGACGGCGGAAGCGCTGAGATGATGGGGACATGATGTTCATATTCGGGGGCACGACGCGATAGCACGGAGTTCATATTCGGCTCTCCGGCAAATCACCACCGGCAACTTGGCCGCGACGCCGAATGTGAACATCATGTCCCACCCCAAACGAAAACACGATGCGCCGTTTCCGGGCAGCATCGTGCTTTTCGTTTGGTCCGTTGTCTGGAACGAGACTAATTCTAACGAGTTCGCCCGCCGGGGCGCCGGCGCTACTTCTGCGCTTTGGCCTCGACGGAGGTGATGAGCTTTTCGAGACTGTCGATGAACGACTTGCGCTCCGTCGCCGAGAGGCCGGCGAGCAGGCGCTGGTCGGCCTTGGTCGCGCCGGGATCGGCGTTCTCAAGCACGCGCCAGCCCTTGTCGCTGAGGCGCACGGCATAGGCGCGAGCGTCTTCCTTCGTGCGCTTGCGCTGGATGAGGCCCTTGCCGATCATCCGGCGGATGACGTCGGCGAGGGTGGAACGGTCGATGCCGGTGCGTTGGACGAGGCCGGTCTGGCTCACGCCCTCATGCTCGGCGATGGTGACAAGGATCGCGTACTGACGCGGGGTCAGATTGTCCTTGCCGGCTTCCGCCGCGAACAGCTCGCTCGCGCATTGCGTGGCGCGATGGAGAAGGTGAGTCGCGGAATTTTCGAGTTTCCGACTGAGATTTGCAGGGGTCATTGATTTTACCACCAAAGTTGGAGTGCGCTTAAAGCCTACGCTTGCGGCGCAAAGCCGTGCGCGTTTGATTCTGAGAGATATGGTGATCCAGGAGTGCCTGGGCCGGACCATCCGAATGCTCAGGCCACATCACGTTAGCGTCATCAATCTGTCAGGTCAACCGCTGCTTGTGGGAAATACCGATCTGGCCAACAACAAATTAGTGGCTGGACCTATCGGCGTTTGCCTCCGGTTTGTGCGGATCAGCCGCAAACTGCTTGAACAGCCCAATTTGCGCAAACATGAATACGAACGTCAACAGAATATTTCCGAGTTTCAATCCAGACCAGACCGGGGTGGAAAAATTCCGCCAGAGCACTTCGTTGAGAAGAGCGAGGAACACGAAGAACAGCCCCCACCGGAATTGCAGCTTGCGCCAGCCCTCGTCGGTCAGCGCTATGGCGTCCTCAAGCAGGGTCTTGACGAAAAGCTGGTTGAAATAGAGGCCGCCAAGCAGCGCCGAGGCGAACAGCAGGTTAACGATCGTCGGCTTGATCTTGATGAAGAAATCGTCGTGCATCCAGATGGTTAGGCCACCGAGGATGAATACGCCGATCGCCGTCACCAGCGCCATCACCGGCACGCGCTTGAGCAGCACCTTGCTGGCGACGAGCGAAATGATCGAAGCCGCCATGCACAGGCCGGTAGCCCAGAAAATGCCAATGGTGAGGTTGGCGGCGAAGAAGACCGCAAGCGGCAGCAGGTCGAGGCCGAGCTTGATCAGATGTTCGGCGACGGGCTTCTCGGCGGCGGCAATGATGGGTTGATCGGTAGGCATCGGCTAGCCGTTACTGGAGCGGACGGGAACGGGGGCGAGGCGGGGCATCGGACTGCCGCTGCCGTCCGGCTTGTTGAAAGCGCCCCCGCCGCCCATGGGCTTCGAGTGGTCGTCGCGGTGGCGGTTCAGCAGCGGCAGCTGGAACGCCGCATAGAGCACGGTGAACGGCATCAGGAAGAACACTTTGAAAAAGGCCCAGAGCTTGTCGGCCTCGGGCGATGAAATGTGCAAGTCGGGGCCATGACTGGGATAGAGGTGCATCGCGCCGCGCCAAACAAATTCGTTGAGCGCGGCAATGAAGAAGAAATACAGCATCCAGCGGCTGGTGATGATGCGCCAGCCACGCTCCGTGAGATTGAGATCCTCGCCGATCAGCGGGCGCAGCAGCGGCTTGTTGAGCAGCAGCCCAGTGCCCAGGATGCCGCCAAAAACCAGGCTGACGATGGTCGGCTTCATCTTGACCCACATCGGGTCCACCAGCATGACCGTGGCCAGCGCTGCGAAAATCCCCGTCAGCCCGGTGATGATCGCCATCAGCGCCAGCTTGCGATAAAGCAGCCACACAGCGAGCATACTTATCAGGGTCGTAACCGCCAGCACCGCCGAACCAATATAGATGTCGTAAATCGCCGTGGCGGTCAGGAACAGGCCGAGGGGCAGGAACTCCAAAAGCAGCTTAACGAACAGCTTGGAGCGGATGATGGAAAGTATTTGTTCACCAAAACCGTTCATGTCGGTCTGACCCTTCGGGCAATTTCTGATCTGGCACGCAGGTAGACTAGCAATTTGTGGCAAACGTTCCGTTTACCATGCCGCCGCGACTATTCGCCCGCGATGGCCTTGGCAAATTCGGCGGCATCGAACGGCTGAAGATCATCGGCCCCCTCGCCGACCCCGATGGCGTGGACCGGCAGGCCGAACCTGGCTGCCAATGCCACCAATATCCCGCCGCGCGCCGTGCCGTCCAGCTTGGTCATCACCAAGCCTGTCACCCCGGCGCGCTTGCCGAAAATCTCGACCTGCGAAAGCGCGTTCTGCCCTGTGGTGGCGTCCAGCGTCAGCAGCACGTCATGGGGCCCGGTTGGATCCACCTTCCTGATAACGCGCACGACCTTTTCGAGTTCCTGCATCAGGCCGTCCTTATTCTGCAACCGGCCTGCGGTGTCGATCAGCAGCACATCGAAGCCGCCAGCCTTGGCCTCAGTCACCGCGTCAAAGGCGAGGCTCGCCGCTTCCGATCCGACCGGGCGGGAAATAACCGTGGCGCCTGTCCGCTCACCCCAGATTTTCAACTGGTCGATGGCGGCGGCGCGGAAGGTGTCACCGGCGGCAAGCATGACCTTCAGGCCGTCCTTGCGGTAGGTTTCCGCAAGTTTGCCGATGGTCGTGGTCTTGCCGGTGCCGTTGACGCCGACCATCAGTATGATGTGGGGGCGGTGAGCCGGATTGACAAGCAGCGGCTTGGCGACAGGCGATAACACCCGGGTGATCTCCGAGGCGAGCACTTGCCGCACCTCTTCGGGTGCGATGGACTTGTCGTAGCGCTCGGCTCTCAGCCGCTTGGTGATGGCCTGCGCGGTTTCCGTGCCGAGATCGGCCTGGACCAGCAGGTCTTCCAACTCGTCCAGCGTGGTGGCGTCGAGCTTGCGCTTGGTGAAAACATCCGTGATGCCGCGCGTGAGGGAATTTGACGTCTTTGCCAGTCCCGCCTTGAGGCGCTGGAACCAGCTTTGTTTGACTGGCGGGGCTTCGGCGGGCGCATTGGCCATGCCCTCGTCGAGCTGGAACGCGGCGGCCTCGGACGGCATGTCGTCCTGCGATTCCGGCGCGGCCGCTTCGGTCTTGCCGAAAAACCGCCCGAACAGGCCGCGTTTCTGCTTCTCGTCCGCCATTACGCCGCCGCTCCGATGAGACGGCCATTGGCGTAGCCGGTGATGCGGACATGCGCAATCGCTCCGGTAATGCCCGGCGGGGTTTGCACCTCAATATACTGGGGCGTGCGGCCGAGGCGCGGCTGCTCGAACATGATTTCGACCGTCCGGCCAACTTCGGCAGCCAGGGCAAGATCACGTCTGCGCTGACCCTCGGCGCGGAGTTTTGCCGCGCGCTCTTTGATGGCGGCGGGCACGACTTGCGGCATCCGCGCGGCAGGCGTGCCAGGGCGGGGCGAGAAAGGGAAGACGTGCAGCGTGGTCAGCCCGCAATCCTCCGCCAGCGCCAATGAGCGGGCGAACATTTCTGCTGTCTCGGTCGGGAACCCGGCAATGAGGTCGGCTCCGAAGGCGATGCCGGGCCGCAACTTTCGCGCGGTCTCGCAGAAGGCGAGGGCATCGGCGCGGGTGTGCCGCCGCTTCATGCGCTTGAGGATGAGATCGTCGCCCGCCTGCAAGGACAGGTGCAGGTGCGGCATCAGCCGCTCTTCCTCGGCGATGGCGCGCATCAGCTCGGGATCGGCCTCCACCTGGTCGATGGAGGAGAGCCGCAGGCGGCGCAAGTCCGGCAGCGCTTTCAACAGCTTGCGCACGAGTGTGCCGAGCGTCGCGCCATCCAGCAGATCGGCGCCGTAAGCCGTGAGATCAACGCCGCTGAGCACGACTTCCACCGTTCCAGCTTCGATCAGCCTGCGCACTTGCGCGACGACGCCGTCCGCCGGGACCGACCGCGACGGCCCGCGCCCGAACGGGATGATGCAGAAGGTGCAGCGGTGGTCGCAGCCGTTCTGCACCTGCACGAAGGCGCGCGGCTGGCCGAAGCCGCCGGAGACGTGGCCCGAGGTTTGGCGGGTGGCCGCGATGTCCGCGACTTGCACACGGGCAGCGCCGGAATGGCCCAGCGCGGCGAATGTCTCTGGGGTCAACTTACCGCCATTGCCGATGACGTGATCGACTTCCGGCATGTCCGCAAATCGTGCCGGCTCGGTCTGCGCCGCGCAGCCGGTGACGACGATGCGCGCGTCAGGGTTTTCGCGCCGGGCGCGCCGGATGGCCTGGGCCGCCTGGCGCACGGCCTCGCCGGTAACGGCGCAGGTGTTGACGATGATGGCATCGTCCAGCCCCGCCTCGCCTGCCAATTCGCGCATCGCCTCGGACTCGAACGCATTGAGCCGGCAGCCGAAATTCAGGACGCGGGGGGGGTTCGCGGCGGCGGTCATCCGGCCAGCAGCGCCGGATCGAGCGTGCCCTCGAAGTCGAGCTGGGCGGGGCCGGTCATCCACATATGGTCGTCGCTGCGCCAGTCCACATGCAGGTCGCCGCCTGGCAGCGTTACGGTGACGGCGCGCCCGGTCAGGTTCTTGCGGGCAGCGCACACGGTTGCAGCGCACGCGCCGGTGCCACACGCCTGGGTGAGGCCGATGCCGCGCTCCCAGACGCGCAGGATCATCGAAGTGGGCGAGGTGATCTGAGCCAGCGAAATGTTGGCGCGCTCGGGAAAGCGCGGGTGGTTTTCGAGTATCGGCCCGAAACGGTCGAGCTTGTAGGCGTTGACGTCATCAACCCAGAAGATGCAATGCGGGTTGCCGACATTCACCACGGATGGCGAATGCAGGATCGGCTTGTCGATGGGTCCGATCTGAAGCTCGATCTTCTTGGTGTCGTGGAACGGCTCCGACAGCGGAATCTCGTCCCAGCGGAATTTCGGCTCGCCCATGTCCACCGTGACGGTGCCGTCAGCGTGAACCTTGGCCTTGAGCATCCCGGCCTTGGTTTCCAGCAGCGGATCGGCGACGCCGCTCTCCTGCTTGACCAGCCAGGCAATGCAGCGCGAGGCGTTGCCGCAGGCGGACGATTCCGAGCCGTCGGCATTGTAGAAACGCATCATCGCCGCCGCCCGCTTGGACGGCTCCAGCACCACCACGGTGTCGCAGCCGATCCCGGTCTTGCGGTCAGCGATGCGCTGGATCGCCAGCGTGGTCAGCGGCAGGTCCCTGGCGCGGGCGTCCAGCACGACAAAGTCGTTGCCCAGGCCGTTCATCTTGCGAAAGGGGGTGGCGGTCATGGCCGCACATATAGGGCGAGCCTTGAGCGTGCGCAATTGCGCCGCTCACAGGCTCGCATCGCTGGTCAGGCCTTGCCGCCGATCAACTTCATGACTGGTCCTCGCGTCAAATAGAGCAGCGCCAGGAGCACGACCAGGAATGGGATAGTGTGCAAGACATCGTGATGCACAATGAAGGCGTTGGTTATGATTGCGCCAACGATGACACACAGCAACCCAAGCGCGGCCCAAGGCGTGGCCATTGGAATGAGCACGGCGATCGCGCCGGCGAGTTCGACGAGGCCGGTGAAAACCCGGAACCAGTCGCCGAGACCGATTTGCGCGAACAGGCCGACCATCATCTCGTTGCCGCTGAGTTTCATGTAGGCGGGGCCCAGGAATCCTACCGTTACCAGGATGCGCAAAATCCAGGTCACGATGTTCGAGATATTGGCTGGCATCGGCAGCTCCCGTGTTAGTGATTGTGCAGCGATCCGCTTAGCAGCAGTTTGCGGTTGCAGGCAATTATGCAGGCTGCGGGGGGCCGGACGCCGAAACTAGTCAAGGGAGACCATCATGCGCAATTTGAGACTGTACGCCATCGGCCTGACCGCGCTGGCCAGCATTGCTTTGGCTGGCGTGGCGCAGGCCCAGAGCCTCAAGGACCAGCTCGTTGGCAGTTGGTCGGCGGTGTCCAACACCGAGGTCTATGCCGACGGAACCAAAACTCCCTGGGGCCCCGATGTCAAAGGCACGCTGCTCTTCGAGGTCAACGGGCAATTCGCGCTCGAAATCGGCGTGGGCGATCGCGCCAAGCCGGCTGGCAATCCGGCCGAGAACCCGGTCGGCAAGTTCATCGCCTATTTCGGCAGCTATGGCGTTGACGAGGCCAGCAAGACCATCAGCTTCAAGATCGCGCGCTCGAGCTACCCGGGCTGGGATGGCTCGGAGCAGAAGCGGGTGGTGACCGAGATCGGCGACCAGATGACCTTCATTTCCGCCGCGCCCATTCCCTCGGGCAAAGGGCCGTTCACGCCCACGGTGGTCTGGAGCCGCGTGAAGTAAGGCCCAACGTCAAGCCAGTTAATCCTCCGCTAACAGTCGTGCCGCATTCTCCTCCCGGGGCCAATCCCAGGGGGATGCATTGCCAGTGGCATACGCTGTTGCATCAGGTGCCCGAGAGCGGGACGGCAGCCTGCGGCTGTTGCCCGCCATCTTGCTGGTTGGCGCCAGCCTCAACGGCCTGGCCGTGCGGGTGCTGGAGGCCTGGCAGTTGCACGGCTTCGAGCAGCCGTTGATGGGCGTCAGCCCTTTTGAATTGCTGGCGATTTTCGTCGGCGCGCGAGCCTTGCTGCAAGACACTGTGGTCCCCGAAAGGTGGTTCCCTTTTCCAGAGCTAGCGCTGGGCGCCGCCATGCTTTTGCCGAGCAGCACCGCCGCTTGGTTCGCCGTGGCCGCCTATTCAGTGCTGCGTGCCTGGACTGCCGACGGCGAGCGGTGGACAGGGTTCTTCGTCTTTGCAGCGCTTGCTGCCTGCTCAATCTGGTCATCCGTGCTGCTCAAATGGTGGGAGGGTCCCGCCTCAGCGTTCGACGCCCACGCGGTCTTCGCGCTGTTGACTTGGTTGCGCCCGGACCTTGTCGTTACCGGCAATGTGGTGGGCGTGCCGGAGGGGCACAATCTCATCATCCTCACCGCCTGCACCTCGGCCAGCGGGCTGCCCAAGGCGCTGCTGGGGCTGGGCGGGTTGACTCTGCTGGCCAATGGATTCGACCGCCGCCGGATGGGCCTGGCGCTTGCCGCGACCCTGTTGCTCAACCCCGCCGTCAACCTGCTGCGGCTTTCGCTGATGGCCTGGTCGTCGGATCTCTATCTGCTCATCCACGGCCCGGTAGGCGCGAACCTGTTTGATCTGGCGCAGACGGCCATTGTTGTGTGCCTGGGGCTGTGGGCGGCAAAATCATGACCCGGCGGAATATGATGCTTTTGGCCGTCGCGCTGGTCATTTCGTTTGGCCTCGCCTTTAAGGCCCACCGCTATGCCGGCCAGTTCGAGGACCGGGATGCCGAAAATCTGGCGCGGATAGCGGTGGTCGCAGCGGCTGGCGGCTGGACGCCGATCGAAGCAACGGGCGTGAAACTGCCCTTTGTCCACGCGACCTTTGCCAAGCCCGGATGCGCCACCCAGCTCCGCATTGCGCCGCTGGGTGATAGCCGCGAGCTAGTCGCCGAGGTGCAATTGGCCTTCGGTCCCGATGTCGGCTTCGTCGAGACCGGCGTGGCGTCCGGCGGCCGGGGCTTCAGCCTGTCGCGGCTGTTCGCTCCAGACCGCAAATCGCTGGGCCGGATTGCCATTTCGCCGGCTCCGGCGGACGGGCCGGCCGCCTGCCGCGCTCCATCAGCCGGGCAGTGGCGCGGCGCTTAATACGGTGCGGGCACGCATTAACCACGCATAAGTACTTTTGCGTCACACTGATGGGAATTGAACTCCGTTGCGCCGCCCCGGCTTTGGGAGATATCCATGCGCATTGCCTTGCCTGTGATTTTCGCCCTGACGCTCGGCGCAGCCCTTTTGCCGGCAGCCGTCGCCCTCGCTGAAAGCGAAGGCCACGAGGGCAGGGGCGGCGGCGGTGGCGCGCCAGCTCCGCTTATCGGACTGACACTGCTCGGCCAGGCTGGCGGCGCGGCTGGCATCTACGCCGCTTGGCGCAAGCGCTGCCGCAAGGACAAGGACGGCAAATAAGCCGCCGCCTGCCTTATTCAAAGTCAGTTCGCGGGATCCGGCATTTTGTGCCGCCGCGCGCGCTTGGCGTGTGGCGCTGGCTGATCGCCACCGCCGCTGAAGCGGTAGCCGCCCGCCAGCTGCACCCAATGCGGCCCGACATCGACATGGATATGCGGCGAGTCCGGATAGGTCATGGTGCCGCCGCCGCCGTGATTGGCGATCAGCCAGGCGACCACCGCGCCCTTGCGGTTTCCGGCAATAAAATCAACGGCATTGCCGCTGGCATGGCGCGAAGGCCGCCCAGTGTCGCGCACCACCGCGCCGGGCCGGCAGGTGGAGATGACCTCCATCGGCCCGAATTGGGCCTCTATGCGCAGAATGAGCGCGCGGGCCGGCGGTGTCAGGCAGCTGATCGAGGTCGAGTTGCCGCCGCCCGAACTTTCGGCGGCAATCGCGGCTGAGCTGATCGCCAAGCCGCCAAATACGGCAGCACTGGCGAAGGCGGCGGACATGATCCGCTTGAACATGATGATCTCCGGGGTGTGTCGTGTTGAAACTAAGCCGGTCCGGTGCAACCACGGACCGGGCACGGAAATGGCCGGAGCCCCGCTTTGCCGGGCGGGCCTGCCAAAAATGCAAGCCGCCCAAGCCTCCCGCCCGCATCCAATCCAGTTAACATTGAGGATGCGGATACAAGGATAACCTTCAGAGAATGTGGTCAAAATTTGACGCAGACGATAACATTGTTCGTGTGCGATGCGTTATGCCGCAGCGCCCCGCGCAAGCGGCAATCGTTGACACCCGCCCCCAACGCGCCTAGTTAAACGTCCAATCCTGCGGCCCGAACTTTCGAGCCGCTGGCCTGCACATGGAGCGCTTGCTGTTCCGGGAGGCAGGCTGGTGAACATCCGGCAGCGCTTTGCGCCCCCGGGTGCGCTCTCGCTTTGTGTGACAGAAACTGACATTTTTCATGTTCGATTCGCTCTCAGACCGCTTATCCTTGGTTTTCACCCGGCTCACCGGACGCGGTTCACTGTCCGAAAGTGACGTCAACGATGCCATGCGCGAAGTGCGCCGGGCGCTGTTGGAGGCCGACGTCAATCTCGACGTCGCCCGCGACTTCATCGACAAGGTGCGCGTCAAGGCCGTCGGCCAGGCCGTGCTCAAGTCGATTAAGCCCGGCCAACTCGTGGTCAAGATCGTCCATGACGAGTTGGTGGCGATGCTGGGCTCGGACGCGCAAACCATCGACCTAAACGCAACGCCCCCGGTCGCCATCTTGATGGTCGGCCTGCAAGGCTCGGGCAAGACCACCACCAGCGCCAAGATCGGCCGTCGCCTCACCGAACGCGACCGCAAGAAGGTGCTGCTGGCCTCGCTGGACACCCGCCGCCCTGCCGCGCAGGAACAGCTGCGTGTGCTCGGCGAGCAGACCGGCGTGGCGACGCTGCCCATCGTGCCGGGCGAGGGGCCAAAGGAAATCGCCGCCCGCGCCATGATGGCGGGCCGGCTCAGCGGCTACGACGTGGTGATCCTCGACACCGCCGGCCGCATCCACATCGACGAAGAGCTGATGGCCGAGACGGCGCAGATCCGCGACCTGACCCAACCGCACGAAACGCTGCTGGTGGCCGATGCGCTGACCGGCCAGGACGCGGTCAACCTAGCCAAGAATTTTAATGAGAAAGTCGGCATCACCGGCATCGTCCTTACCCGTATGGATGGCGACGGGCGCGGCGGCGCGGCGCTCAGTATGCGCGCGGTCACCGGCAAGCCGATCAAGCTCATCGGCACCGGCGAGAAGTGGGACGCGCTCGACGAGTTCGTGCCCGACCGCATCGCTGGGCGCATCCTGGGCATGGGCGATGTGGTGTCCCTGGTCGACAAGGCCATCCAGACTATCGACGCCACCAAGGCGACGGCCATCGCCGAGAAGATGCGCAAGGGCGTGTTCGACCTGGAAGACATGGCCGAGCAGCTGGCGCAGATGGAGCGTATGGGCGGCGTCGGCGCGGTGATGGGCATGCTGCCCGGCGCGGCCAAAATGAAGGATCAGGCGGCGCTCGCCGGCTTTGACGAGAAGTCAGTCAAGCGCCAACGCGCCATCATTTCGTCGATGACGCCCACGGAGCGCCGCAACCCCAAGGTCATCGACGGCAAGCGCAAGCGCCGCATTGCGGGCGGCTCGGGCACCGATCCGGCCGAGATCAACAAGCTGCTCAAGATGCACCGCCAGATGGCGGACGTGATGAAAATGATGTCCCAAAAGAAGGGCATGATGGGCAAGCTGATGGGCGGCATGATGGGAATGCCCGGCGGCGGCGGCGCGATGCCCAGCGAGGCCGAGATGGCGCGAATGCAGGCCGAGCTGGCGGCGCTGGACCCGAAGGCGCTGGAGGCCTTGCCGCAGGATTTGAAGGACATGGTAGCTCAAGCGGGTGCGCCGGCTGGCAAGCCGCAGCCGCAATTGCAGATGCCCCGTGGGTTGCATGGTTTACCCGGCCTAGGCGGTGGACGCGGGTTGCCGGGGCTACCGGGCCTTGGCGGAATGCGTTTGCCGGGTCTACCTGGTCTGCCGGGGAAGAAGAAATGATCCCCACCCTCGAAACCGAACGGCTGCGCCTGCGCGAATTGCGCGACGGGGATGTGGCCGGAATTGCCGCCCTCTACGCCGACGAAAGCACCGCCAAATTCATCGGCGGCGTCTGCGATGAGGAGGACGCCTGGCGCCGCATGTCCATGCTGGTAGGGCACTGGACCTTGCGCGGCTTCGGCTATTTTGCGGTGGAAGTAAAGCAGACGTCCGAATTTGCCGGCATCGTGGGGCTCTGGAACCCGCGCGGCTGGCCGGAGCGCGAGGCGGCCTACAGCCTGCTCGGCGCCCATCACGGCAAGGGCTACGCCACCGAAGCCGTCGCCCGCGTGCGCGATCACGCCTACCGCGATCTGGGCTGGACAACGCTGGTAAGCTGCATCGCGCTCGAGAACACGCCCTCGATCCGCGTTGCCGAAAAGCTGGGCGCGAAATTCGAGCGCGAGACCATGAATCGCAGCTTCAAGGTCGGCGTCTGGCGCTATCCGGGGCCGGGGGAGAAGCGATGATCGCCGTCCTCGAAACCGAACGGTTGCGCTTGCGCGAATGGCGCGTGGCGGACTTTGAGCCGTATGCCGCTTTCTACGCCAACGAGGCCACCGCCAAATATGCGGGCGGCGTGATGGACCGCGCGGCAGCCTGGCGCGACCTTGCGACAGTCATCGGCCAATGGACGCTGCGTGGTTACAGTTTTTGGGCTGTCGAACAGAAGCAATCAAATGCGTTCATCGGCTATGCCGGGGTCTGGCATCCCGAGGGCTGGCCGGAGCCGGAATTGGGCTGGGGGCTGATCGCCTCCGCCCATGGCAAGGGCTTCGCCACCGAGGCCGCCGCCCGCGCGCGAGAGCACGCGGCATCGGCCTGGGGTCTCAAGACGCTCGTCAGCTACATGGACCCGGACAATCAGCCCTCCCGCCGTCTCGCCGGGCGGCTGGGCGCGAAATTCGAAGGATACTGCGATCTGGAGGGCGGCAAGGCCGCCGCCTACCGGCATCCGACGGTGCAAACATGACGCCCACCGACGTCATGGCCGCGAAGGCGGCCACCCGCGCATGTCGCGGCAAAGCGAAGTTCTATGAGACGCACGATTTTCCGCTGCGCAATCGACCGTCAGCTAGCGGCTTGATGCGTGGGTGGCCGCCTTCGCGGCCATGACGAAAAATGAGTTCGAACAATCAACCCAACTACTCAACAACGGAGCCTGCTGAATGTCCCTGAAAATCCGCCTCTCCCGCGCTGGCGCCAAGAAGCGCCCGTACTACCACATCGTCATCGCCGAGGCCGACAGCCCGCGCGACGGCAAGTTCCTGGAGCGCGTCGGCTCGTTCAACCCGATCCTGCCGTCCGAGCACGCTGACCGCATCAAGGTCAACGCCGAGCGCTGCAAGCACTGGCTGAGCGTCGGCGCGCAGCCGACCGACCGCGTTGCCCGCTTCCTCGATGCCGCCGGCCTGATGAAGCGCAAGGCCCGCCACAACCCCGAGAAGCTGAAGCCCCGCAAGAAGACCCAGGAGCGCATGGCCGCCGCCGAGAAGGCAGCCGCCGACGCCGCTGGCAAGCCCGCTGAAGGCGCAGCGAGCTGAGGTCTTTGAGCGGCCAAGCACTCTACGATTGTCATCCTCGGGCCTGTCCCGGGGATGACATAGGCTGGGTGGCGTCACCGTGAACAACAACATCCTGCTTGGCCGGATCGGCGCGGCGCACTCGCTCAAGGGCGAGGTGGTGGTGCAGTCGTTTGCGGCCGATCCTTTGGATCTCAAGGCCTATGGCGCGCTGACGGACGCCACCGGCATGCGGACCTTCGAGATCGTCAGCTTGCGGCAAGCGGGCAAGGGGCTGATCGCCCGGTTCACGGGCGTTGACGACCGCACCGCCGCCGAGGCGCTGCGCGGCACCGAGCTGTACGTCGCGCGTGAAAAACTGCCCGCACCCGGCGACGGCGACTTCTACCTGGCCGACTTGATCGGCCTCACCGCCGCGACCGCTGATGGCGTGATCATCGGCGAGGTCATCGACGTGCCCAACTATGGCGCGGGCGACCTCATCGAGATCAGACCTGAAGCAGGCGGCGAGACGCTGCTGATTCCGTTTACGCACGAATTCGCTCCCAGCGTTGACATCGCGGACGGCCGCATCCTGGTTGTGCCGCCGGTGCTGGTGCAGGACGCCGCCGAAGACGAAGGCGAAGACCCGGCGGCTTAACCCTGCCGCCCTTGGCCGGTTGCCCAGGCCCACTGAACCCGCCAACAGTTCGCGTCAGCTTCATGCCTGCAAAGCCCGCGCAAACCACGATGCCCGATCCCCAGACCGCGCCGTTCCTCGGCCTGCGGTTTCACCAGCTTGAGCTTGGCGAGGCCGCCAGCGACATTCTCGCCAGCGCCGGCGGGCCGTTCAAATATGTGGTGACGCCCAATGTGCAGCACATGGTTGCCTTGCTGGAGAACCCGGAACGCATAAAGCCGCCGTACCTGGCCGCCTGGCGGGTGCTGTGCGACAGCCGGGTGCTGCGGCGGCTCGCGCGGCTCAGTGGCGTCAAGCTCACTGTCGTCACCGGCAGCGACTTGACGGCGGAGCTGCTGACGCGGGCGGCGCGGCAGGGCGTGCGCGTGGCCATTATTGGCCCCACGCAGGAGGATTGCGCCAGGCTGCCGGAGCTTTACCCCGGCCTGCAATTCAGCGTTTACACTCCGCCCTTCGGCTTCATCGGCTCGGAGCTGGAGGTCGCGCGCGCCATCGCCTTCGTGGTCAAGACCGCCGCGCCGCTGGTGTTTCTGGCCGTGGGAATGCCGCAGCAGGAGCAACTGGCGCGCAAGCTGCTCGATGAGCCGCGCGCCACCGGCGTCGGCCTGTGCATCGGCGCGTCGATCGACTTTCTCACCGGCAAGCAGACCCGCGCGCCGCTGTGGATGCAGCGCGCCGGGATCGAATGGCTGCACCGGCTGGCGACCAATCCCATCCGCCTCGGCCGCCGCTACTTTGTCGAATGCCCCAAAATCTTCTATTACATCTATCAGGAGCGCCGGAGCGGCCAGCGCACGCCATAGCTTGGGGAGACATCAGCGATGCAGGACGGCGCAGCACTGCCAACGCGCGAGGATTGCATCGCCATGGACCGGGCCGATCCGCTGGCCAGCCGGCGCGAGCGGTTCGTGTTGCCGCAGGGCGTGGTGTATCTCGGCGGCAACTCAATCGGCGCAATGGCCAAGGCTGTTGCGGCGCGTGTCACCCGCGCGACCGAGGTTGAGTGGGCGCAAGGGCTGAAGCGCTCGTGGAACGATGCCGGCTGGTTCACGCTGCCTGCCAAGACCGGCGGCAAGATCGGCAAGCTGATCGGCGCGCCCGAGGGCAGCGTGATTGTCGCCGATACGATTTCCGTCAATCTCTTCAAGCTGTTGTCGGCTGCCGTCGATCTCGTGCCGGACCGCAAGGTCATTCTGTCCGATAGCGGCAATTTTCCGTCCGATCTTTACGTCGCACAAGGGCTGATCGCGCGGCTGGGCGGCGGGCTGACGCTGAAGGTGGTGGAGCCCGAAGGGGTGGAAGCCGCGATTGATGAGACGACCGGCGTGCTGATGTTGACCGGGGTGGACTACCGCACGGGCCGCATCCACGACATGAAGTGGCTTACGGCCAAGGCGCACGCGGCGGGTGCGGTGACGGTCTGGGACCTGGCGCATACGGCGGGTGCAATGGTGGTCGATGTCACCGCCGCCAGGGCCGATTTCGCCCATGGCTGCACCTACAAATATCTCAATGGCGGCCCCGGTTCGCCCGCTTTCGTCTATGTCCGGCCCGACCTGATCAGCAAGGTCCGCTCGCCGATTTCCGGCTGGTGGGGGCACGAGGCGCCGTTCGCGTTCGATCTCGACTTCCGCCCCGCGCCCGGCATCACCCGGATGCAATGCGGCACCCAGCCGATCCTGACGCTTTCGGCGTTGGATGCGGCGTTGGATGAGTTCGCTGGAATTGACATGGCGGCGGTGCGCGCCAAATCGGTGAAGCTGACCGCGCTGTTCCAGCAGCTCGTGACGGCGCGTTGCGGCAAGCACGGCCTGCGCGTGTCTGGGCCGGCTGATCCAAACCTGCGCGGCTCCCACCTCTCGCTGCACTGCCCCGAAGGTTTCGCAGTGATGCGTGCGCTGGTGGCGGAGGGCGTGATCGGCGACTTCCGCGCGCCGGACGTGATCCGTTTCGGCTTTGCCCCGCTCTACAACGGCTTCACCGATGCCTGGGACGCCGCCAACGCCCTCGCACGCATCCTCGACGAGCGCCGCTGGGACACCCCGCAATTCCGCGCGCGCGAAGCCGTGACGTGACCCCCCAAACGCGAACGGGGCCGGACCCATCAGGTCCAGCCCCGCCAATGCAGGTCAAATCCAGCCAGGCTTAGAGGCCGGAAACGCCGTTCTTGGCGTTGTTGAAGGACTTGGTGGCGACGGTGTTGAACGTCGCGAAAGTCTGCTGGGCCAGCTTGGCCGAGAGCTCGAAGAACTCGCGGGTCTGCTCGCCCTGCTTGGCGAACGCCTGCTGCATGAAGCTGGTCTGGAGCTTGAGGGCTTCCGGAACCGACTTGGAGCGGGCAATCGCCTCGGCGGCGTCGAACATCGCCTCGGTGTTGGCGGCGTAGTTGGCCATGACCTTCTCGCCAAGGGTCTTGGCGCTCTGGGTGGTGGCGCCGGCAACCTCGGCCAGGGCCTTCTGGGCGTCCTGGGCGGTTGCGGTCATCTTGGCATAGGCTTCGCGGGTCTTGGCGACGCTATCCTCGGCGAAGTGCTGCACCGACTCGGGGACCTTGACATCGGCGGCGCTGCGCAGGAACTCGTCGGCCTGGGTGTTGAAATCGTTTTTCATGATCTGTCTCTCTGCTCTGGGATGACTAGCGGTTTCGGGTCTGCTGACGGTGGTTCGAAGCGGTTGGCAGCCAGAACCGGCGTCGTCATGACAAACGTATAACCTGGATCATGCTGCGCTGCAACATAAATATTGCATTGCGGTGCGACAAATTGTGCATTTCCGCGCCGCCGTGCCGAAAATTGCAGCCGTTTCGGTAGAAAATACAATCATATTCTAAAAACACTCACATGGCCGGCATGGATATTCCACGAATTGCACAAGCCGCTTGCACCGTGTTGCGCAAAAGGCAGGCAATGGTCATCGGGCCGACGCCGCCGGGCACGGGCGTGATCGCACCTGCAACAAGGGACGCCCCGGCGTAATCCACGTCGCCCACCAACTTGGCGGTGTCGCCCTGACCCACCCTGTTGATGCCCACGTCGATGACGATGGCGCCGGGCTTGACCCAATCGCCCTTGACCATCTCCGGCCGCCCGACCGCCGCCACCAGCAGATCGGCGCGGCGGCAGATGGCGGGCAGATCGCGCGAGCGGGAATGGGCGATGGTGACGGTGCAGTTCTCCGCCAGCAGCAATTGCGCCACCGGCTTGCCGACGATGTTGGAGCGGCCAACCACCACGGCTTCGAGGCCTGAGAGGTCCGGCTTGACCGACTTGGCCAGGATCACGCAGCCCAGCGGCGTGCAGGGCACCAGCGCCGGTTCCCCGGTCGCCAGCCGCCCGGCATTGATGGGGTGGAAGCCATCCACGTCCTTGGCCGGGTCAATGGCGGTCAGCACCTTCTGGCTGTCGATATGCTTGGGCAGCGGCAGTTGCACCAGGATGCCGTGCACCTTGGGGTCGGCATTGAGCCTGCCCACCAGCGCCAACAGCTCGGCCTCGGGCGTCAAGGCGGGCAGCTTGTGCTCCAGCGACAGCATCCCGGCTTCGGCGGTCTGCTTGCCCTTGTTGCGCACATAGACCGCGCTGGCCGGATCTTCGCCCACCAGCACCACGGCCAAGCCCGGAGTCACGCCATGCGCGGATTTCAGCTCCGCGACGGCCTTGCCGATCCGCCCGCGCAGCTCCGCCGCCACCGCCTTGCCGTCGATGATCTGGGCCATGGTGCCTCTAAGCCTCCGATTTCAATGTCGCTTCAACCAGGCGGACCAGCTCGCCGGCATCACCCGCAATCGCCACGCTCTTGGAGCGCGACTTGCCACCCGCCGCCAGCTCCAGCCGGTCCTTGGGCAGCCCAAGCCATTTGGCCAGCACCGCGATCAGCGCCGCATTGGCCTCGCCCTTGTCAGGCATCGCCCGCACCGTAACGCCAAGCCGCTGGCCATCCGGAGCATCCTTGAGGCCCTGCACGCCGTCGCGCGACGACTTCGGCGTCAGCCGGACCTGAAGCACGAGCCCGCTCTTTGCCGCGCGCCAGGGCTTGCCGGCCGCCGCCACTAGAAGAGCTTGGCGAGGTTGGGAATGATCACCCACTGCACGAAATAGCAGCCAAGGATCAGGACAAGCGGCGACCAGTCAATGCCGGGCGTGCGCGGCAGGAAGCCCCGGATTGGCCGCAGCAATGGCTCGGTCACCGAATGAAACGCCTGCGACATCGAACGCACCATCGGCTGGTACGGATTGACGATATTGGCGTTCATCAGGATGCTCAGCACAACGTCGGCGATCACCACCCATACATAGAGTCCGATGACATAATTGATGAAAAACAGCAGCTCACGCATCGCTTCGTCATCCCTGTTGGGTTGGTCTTATGGCGCAAATTGGTTGTGGCGGTCCCGGCAGGACTTGAACCCGCAACCCCCTGGTTCGAAGC
>Ga0209069_10000113_pt1 | contig 29408 bp, 36 predicted proteins | sample Str013_2_FD_187202 | JGI IMG/M metagenome (GOLD analysis project Ga0209069, IMG submission 187202) | Freshwater sediment microbial communities in response to fracking from Pennsylvania, USA - Straight Creek_MetaG_SC_2013 (SPAdes) (version 2) | ecosystem: Environmental > Aquatic > Freshwater >...
TACATATGACAGCCTTGGTCGCATCATTGGCGAAGTAAATTCTGCGGGTAATTCCGGTACTTTTGCCTATGATGCCGCTGGCAATAGAACTTCGAGTTCACTCAATTAGTTGAACTCGAATAGTTGAATTCAAAAGTGTTGGATGATCACTACTGAATTCTCTCATAGAGAAACTCACATTATTTAGGCTGTTTATGCCACTTCGCCTCAGGATCGATACTGTCGAAAAAGGGCTTGAGGTTTGGTAATTCTCCCATTCTTAGTGATATCTGATAGTAGAACTCACACGGCCAATTTCAGTTTCAGTTTAATGTTTAGTTTCTGGGCAGGAGAGATCCCGCCAAGCCCCATGTTGGGGCGGTCGTTGTTGTATATCCAGAGCCACTCTGTGGCGTCGTCCTGCACCTCCTTGATGGGGTGCGAAGATGTCTTGATCCAGCCACTCGTGGCGGACGGTTCTGTTGTAGCGTTCGATGTAGGAATTCTGCTTCGGCCTGCCCGGTTGAATGTGTTGGATAGCAATGCCGCGGGTCTCGGCCCACTGATGCAGGCAATCGCTGATGTATTCCGGGCCGTTGCCGACACGAATGGCAAGCGGTGTTCCGCGCCAATCGATGATCTGGTCAAGGGCGCGTGTGACGCGAGTTGCAGGCAATGAGAAGTGAACCTCAATGCCAAGCCCTTCGCGGCTGAAGTCATCGACAACATTCAACAGCCTGAAGCCCCGCATGTCTTCAAGACGGTCTGCCATGAAGTCCATCGACCACACGGCGTTGGTCTGGTCGAACCAGCCGCCGCCGGTGGCATCCCGCGAAATCGTGACGCTCTTGCCATCGCTGGAGGTTGTCGTCTGCACGGCCGAGAGCTTGACCTTCTGGTTGCCCAGATAGTTGGTCCAGGCCTCGGTGGTGGAGCCGTCGGCATTGGTGGTGGTGACAATCACCTGGGCGCGGTCAATGACGCCGTCGCCATTGTCATCATAGGTGAGTGTGCGGGTGTTGACGTTGCCGCTGATGGCGGTGGCCTGAACGTCACTATAGGCCACAGAGCCATCGGCATCATAGCCCGTGGTGGTGATTGTGGTGGTGGATCCATTCACCACTGTGGCCTGTGTCACCTTGTAGCCCTTCGCATCATAGCTGAGGTTTGCGGTGGCCACCGTTCCGGTTGTGCCATTGGCATAGGTGAAGGTGGACTGCCCGGTGATGGCCGAGCCATCGGAATAGTGAATATCGGTGGTATCCGTCTTCAGATTGATCGAACTGATCCCGGCCTGGGCCAGCGTCTCCACTGTCACCGTGCCATCGGCATTGGTGAGCATCAGCTTGAATTGCGCGAACTTGGCATCCGCCGCCGACAGCACGCCGTCGCCGTTTGAATCAAACACATCACGCAGGGCCTGCATGTTGTCCTTGGCTGTGGGGTCCCATGCGGTAAAGACATACTGGTTGAGCTTTTTAAGTTGGACAGACGCTGAATTTCCTGAATGAATTCAACTACCCCTTTTGCACGGTTGGACAACCTAACTAATTGAATTATTTGGGTCGAGTACGACCCCGCTGGGCTCACCAATTTCACCGTCTCAAATGCTTCGGCTCTGCCAACGCAAAAAGCTGCACAATGACAAATGTCAGCGCCAAATACACCGCAGCGACAAATAGCAAAGGCTCGTAAGTCAAATATGTATCATGCCGCACTTTTTGCGCGACCCCCATCAAATCAATCACAGGAACCGTGAAAATCAATGGTGTGGCTTTCAGCTGCCCGATAATTTCACCTGTCAAAGTGGGCAAAACTTTCAGAAACGCACTGGGAAACCAGATGCGCCATAAAACCTGAGCCCGGCTCAAGCCCAAGGCTTCCGCCGCCTCCAATTCTCCGCGCGGCACCGAAAGAAAAGCCCCCCGCATAATCTCAGCCTCATAGCCGGCAAAACTCAAGGTGAAGGCGGCCAGCACATAGTAAATCGCATCGAGCCGAACCAACCATTGAAAATGCTCGCGCACGCCGGGAATGAATGGGAACAGCGAACCAACGCCATAATACAGGAGATAGAGCTGCATCAGCAAAGGTGTGCCGCGAATATAACTGCAAAACCCGCGCGAAAACTTTTGTGCCAAAAAGCGCCCATGCACCTGCGCCAAGGCCAAAGGAATGGCCAGCCCAAAACCAATAGTGACGGAGAAAAACAAAACAAAAAGCGTAGTGACCAAGCCTTGCAGCAAGGCGGGCAAATAGGCTGGAAGCCACGCCCACTGCATGATCAGACCGCCACCGGGCCGCGCTGGCCACGCCGCAGATTGCCCTCAATCCGACTGAAAATCGAAAGGGAACACTGCGAGATCAGAAGGTAAATGCCCTGCGCCACAAGATAGAGAACAAAATAGCGTTTTGAAACACCCGCAGCCTGTTGTGTGGCCAAGGCCAGCTCAGTAAACCCCACAACGGAAACAAGGGCAGAATCCTTGGTGATATTCAGCCACAAGTTTGCCAGACCCGGCAAAGCGTGGGGCAGCATCGCGGCAAGCGTGATACGCCGAAACCGCAACAAAGGCGACATGCCTAAGGCTGTGGCGGCCTCCAACTGTCCATGCGGCACGGCCCTGATGGCACCCCGTAGCACTTCAGTCGCATAGGCCCCCTGAACCAGGCCCAGCACACAAATGGCCGTAACCATGCCATTGATTTCAACTGCGCCGAAACCCAGTTTCACCAGCGCCGCATTGAGCGCATCGGTGCCAGCATAATAGAGCAACATAATCAGGATCAGTTCAGGCACAGCCCGAAAAAGCGTTGTGTAACCTGAAAGCAACGGGCGCAAAATCAGTGGCCCCGAAAGCTTACCCATCGCCCCCAGCAAGCCCAGACCAAGCCCTACGGCATAACCAAAGACCGAAATCTCCAGCGTACGAACTGCGCCCCAGAAAAGCTCATCGCCATAGCCCTGATCACCAAAGGACAACAAAGTTATCAATGGGGTCGCAACCATGACGATGGGCGTCATGCCTGCAAACAGCCGCGCTCATATGCCCGCACTTATTTTGAACCAGGCAATTTGAGCTTGCCACCTAACTTCCACGTTTCGCTGATCTTCACAAAATCACCCTTTGCAGCAAGATCAGCGATACCCTTGTTCAACTTGGTCTGCAAAGCTGTGTCGTCTTTGCGCAGACCAAAGCCAACACCGACGCCGAAGATCGAGACGTCATAGGGAACAGCACCCTTGGCTTCACAACACGCGCCTTGATCAGAATTTATAAAATCATCCAACGTAACACCATCCGCCAGGATATAGTCCAAGCGTCCAGCGGCAAGATCTGCATTCACCTGATCCTGCGTTTCATAAGTCTTGACGACGGCACCTTTGGGTTCGAAATATTTTGTGGCATAGGCGGCATGAATGGTTGAAACCTGAACGCCAAGATTCTTACCTTTCAAATGCTCGGGGCTAATGTCTTTATCGGCCCCCTTGGCACCGATCAAAACTGGCAAGGAATTATAATACATGTCTGAGAAATTAATTGTCTTCTTGCGTTCATCAGTGATCGACATTGACGACATGATCGCATCGAACTTCTTGGCTTGCAGCGCCGGAATGATGCCATCCCAAGCCACTTCTTCCACCGCGCATTTTTCACCAATATCAGCGCAAATGGCGTTCATCACATCAATTTCCCAACCGACCCACTTGCCCGAAGCATCCTTCGAGGTAAAAGGCGGATAAGGTTCGGCGGCAACACCCAATTTCAGATCAGCATAGGCAGGCGCCGACACCGTCAACCCCAGTCCCAAAACCGCCAATAATTCAATTATCTTTTTCATTTCAACGTTCCTTTTTATCGCCCGTTATAACGTGCGCTGAAAGGTCCCCCGGCCTTCGCGTCCATCTGTTCCCCCGCGAATCAGGGTGCGGGTCCAAAATGTCGGCTTTCAGGCTACGCCAAATTCATTTGACAAAAAAGACCCTTGCCTTGGGAGTTTTGCAGGGCAAGATTGCAACGCACAAAACGGATCAATTCCTGAGACTTCCCACAAATTTCCGACACCGCAGGCTTTGTGGCGCTCCAAAGACCTGCGCAGGTGCACCCTCTTCTTCAATTTTGCCTTCATGCAAAAAGATCACATGGGATGACACATCGTGCGCAAAACTCATTTCATGGGTAACCAAAATCATCGTACGGTCCTCCTCTGCCAAACCACGGATGACGCTCAGAACTTCACCAACAAGTTCGGGGTCCAATGCCGAAGTTGGTTCATCAAAAAGCATGACCTTAGGTTCCATACACAAGGCCCGTGCAATGGCAACGCGCTGCTGCTGGCCGCCCGAAAGAAAAGCCGGATAGGCGTCCTTTTTGTCGAAGAGACCAACCTTGTGCAAAAGCGCTTGGGCCCGCGCTATAGCTTCGCTCTTTGGCAACTTCAAAACCTGCACTGGCGCTTCGATCAGATTTTGCAAAACCGTCATATGTGGCCAAAGATTGAAGCTCTGAAAAACCATGCCAAGTTTGGTGCGCACACGTTCCAACTGTTTGCGATCAACAGGATGAAGATTGCCATCGGCGCGCGGCTCCAACATCAATTCTTCGCCGCCAACAATAATGCGTCCGCGCGATGGCTGTTCAAGAAGATTGATACAGCGTAGAAACGTGCTCTTGCCAGACCCGGATGCCCCGATCAGTGAAATCACATCGCCGTTGCGGGCCGACAGGCTCACACCTTTTAAGACTTCCAAAGGGCCAAAGGCCTTGTGGAGGTCTTTTACTTCAATTGCAGGCACGCCGTTTAAATTTTCCAATCGTCGTTCTCGCTTAAATCCTGGGCGACATTAAAGGGCCTTTGCAAATCTTTGCGCAATGTCGTGATGCTCAATTCGCAAGCGCTGAATATCTATTCCAACGGGTGCGCCGTCAAGCAATCTCCAGTGCCCGGCCACCATCACGCGATCTGCCTGATGCGCCCCACAGAGCACCAGCGCGGCAATGGGATCGCCCGCACCTGAAAACCGCAATTCATCAAGCTTGAACATGGCCAAATCAGCCTGTTTGCCCACAGCGATCTCTCCAATATCAGTTCGCCCTAAGCAACCAGCCGAACCCTTTGTGGCCCAGCGCAGCACATCAAGGTGTGTCACTTGTTGGCCATAAGTGAGGCGGTTCAGCATCAAGGCATGGCGCACACCTTCCATCAAATTGGAGGAATCATTGGAAGCTGATCCATCAACGCCAAGGCCCAGCGGAACGCCGGCCTGTTCCAAGGCACAGGTCGGGCATTGGCCGGATGCCAACACCATGTTGGACGTGGGGCAATGGCAAACACCAACACCATGCTTGCCCAGCTTTGCAATATCAGCGGCATTGAAATGAATACCATGTGCCAACCATGTGCGATTGGAAAGCCAGCCACAATCTTCCAGATAATCCAACGGGCGCATCCCAAACCGTGCCACGCAGAATTCTTCTTCGTCATGCGTTTCAGCCAAATGGGTGTGCAATCGGACATCATGCTTCTGGGCCAATGTGGCCGTATCCCGCATCAAATTCCGCGTCACCGAAAACGGCGAACAGGGAGCCAAAGCAATTTGCACCATCGCGCCTGCGCCGGGTTCTTGATAGCGGTCAATCACCCGTTCACAATCGGCCAAGATCGTGTCATGGTCTTGCACCACGCTGTCGGGCGGCAGGCCACCATCTTTCTGCGAAAGATTCATCGAACCACGCGTCACCATTATCCGCAGCCCTAACCGCCGCGCTTCATCGACCTGAATATCCATCGCGTCATCAAGGCCTGCAGGGAAAACATAGTGGTGGTCGGACGAACAAGTCACACCCGAGATCAGCAACTCGGTCAGCGCCAGCCGTGTGGCAATCCGGTGCGCCTGTGGGTTCAGCCGCGCCCAAATTGGATAAAGCGCCTTCAGCCAGTCAAACAATTCCTTGTTGATGGCTTGCGGATGCGCCCGTGTGAGCGTCTGATAGAAATGATGATGTGTATTGATCAACCCCGGCAAAACCACATGGCCTGATGCATCAAACGCATGATCATGACTGGGAATGGCACCTTGGCGCACCAATGCGGCGATTTTTCCATCTTCAATGACAACCCCCGCCTCAGCACCGTCACATAATATCGCCAGTGGGTTCTTGATCCACAATCGCATTCAGGTCTAACCTTCTCAACAAAATCAAAAACGGAGGATAAGATGAAAGCCATACACACCGCAACGCTTGCTCTGCTCATGGGCACAGCTTTCTGGGTTGCAGCTTCGGCATCATTGCAAGCCGCAGACATGGAAAAGGAACTGAATATCGTGGCTTGGCCTGGCTATGTTGAACGTGGCGAGAGCGACAAGAACTATGATTGGGTCACCGGCTTTGAAAAAGAAACCGGCTGCAAAGTAAATGTTAAGAACGCCGCCACCTCCGATGAAATGGTCACCCTGATGAACCAAGGTGGCTTTGATTTGGTCACAGCATCCGGCGATGCTTCCCTGCGGCTCATTGCGGGCAAGAAGGTTCAGCCCATTGATGTATCAAAGATCGCAAACTGGGCCAATGTGGATAAGCGCTTGCAAGATGCCCCGTGGAACACCGTGGACGGCAAGCATTATGGTACGCCTTATCAATGGGGTCCCAATGTTTTGGCTTACAATTCCAAAATATTCAAAGACCCGCCAAAAAGTTGGAGTGTGGTTTTCGAAGAACAGAACCTGCCTGATGGCAAAAGTAACAAGGGCCGCGTTCAAGCCTATTATGGGCCAATCGCCATTGCCGATGCAGCACTTTATCTGATGAAAAAGAAGCCAGAACTGGGCATCAAGAACCCATACGAATTGAACAAAGACCAATATGCAGCAGCCCTTGATGTCGTCACCAAACAACGCGCTTTGGTGGGCCGCTATTGGGGCGATGCCAATGTGCAGGTGGACGACTTCAAGAACGAAGGTGTGGTCGCCTCCTCCTCATGGCCCTTCCAAGTGAACCTGTTGCAGGCCGACAAGGCCGTGATGGAAAAGACCCCCGTGGCCTCGACAATTCCAGAAGAGGGTGCAACCGGCTGGGCCGACACAACCATGATGCATGCCGATGCGGCACATCCCAATTGTGCTTACGCATGGCTCAACCATTCCTTGGATGCTAAAGTACAAGGTGATGTGGCCGCCTGGTTTGGCTCGGTTCCTGCAGTGCCAAGTGCCTGCAAAGGCAATGAACTTTTAACCGATGGCGGCTGTGACACAAACGGCGCGGCGAACTTTGATAAAATATGGTTCTGGCGCACACCCATTGGCAAATGCGAGGCCGAGGGCACGTGCATTCCCTATTCACAATGGGCCAAGGATTATCTGGCCGTACAAGGCAAATAAGAAAATCAGCCCACCGTCAAAAAGGCGGTGGGCAAACTTTCATGTTCAACACACTTTCCAATCTCTTCTACCGCCGCCCAAAGCTATTGACAGTGCTCTTGCTGGCACCGCCGCTCAGCTGGATTGTGCTTGTATATGTGGGTTCGTTGATTGCACTTCTCATCCAGAGTTTTTATCATCTTGATGATTTCTCAGGCACGATCATCCACGAGTTCACCTTGTCAACCTATGGCGAACTTTTCTCCACCTCAAATCTCCAAATTATCCTGCGCACGATTTCTATGGCAGCGCTTGTCACCATTGCCGCAAGTGTTGTTGCCTTTCCGATTGCCTATTACGCAGCCCGCTTTGCCCATGGAAAAGCAAAGGCGATGTTTTATCTGGCCGTGATGATGCCGCTTTGGTCATCCTATCTCGTCAAAATCTATGCATGGAAATTGATCCTCGCCAAAGAAGGGATCATCAGCTGGATCGCGAACACAATGCATATCAGTTGGATTTTGAACGCTGTGTTGAGTCTACCCGTCGTCGGCGGATCATCGCTTTCTTTCAGCTACATCGGAACGTTTCTCGTCTTCCTCTACATCTGGATGCCCTATATGATATTGCCCATTCAGGCCGCGTTGGAACGTGTCCCGCAAGACTATGTCGAGGCTGCCTCGGATCTTGGCGCAACGCCCAAACAAGCCTTTCGCGATATTATATTGCCCCTGGCTTTGCCTGGTATCATTGCAGGCTCAATCTTCACCTTCTCGCTCACTTTGGGCGATTATATCGTGCCACAGATCGTCGGCAATTCCCGCGCCATGATCGGTCAGGCCGTCTACACGCTGCAAGGAACGGCTGGCGACATTCCACTCGCGGCGGCCTTTACAGTGGTGCCGATGATCATCATGATTTTCTATCTGACGATGGCCAAGCGCTTGGGGGCTTTCAATGCGCTCTGAATCGAGCCTGTCGCTAAAAATCGCCGCAGCCGCTGGCCTTTTGTTCTTGCATCTCCCGCTGGCACTTATTGTGCTTTACGCTTTCACCACAGAAGAACGCAGTTTTCAATTTCCACCACCGGGCCTCACACTGCATTGGTTTTCTGTGGCTTGGTTTAACCGACCCGACATCTGGCAACCCATGTGGCTTTCGCTCAAAGTTGCCAGCATTGCCACAGCATTGGCGCTCATGTTCGGAACGCTGGCCGCCGCCGCTCTGGCCCGCGCAAAATTTTATGGCAAGGACCAGCTCTCCCTGCTGTTTATTTTACCCATTGCTCTCCCGGGCATCATAACAGGTATCGCCTTGCGCTCCGCCTTTGATATCATGCACCTACCCTTCTCGACTTGGACGATCATTCTTGGCCATGCCACCTTTTGCATTGTGGTGGTTTACAACAATGCCTTGGCACGGTTCCGCAGGCTGCAAGGCAATATGGTCGAAGCCTCGATGGATCTCGGCGCCAACGGTTTCCAGACCTTTTGCTATATCGTCTTGCCGCAGATCGCCTCGGCCTTGCTGGCCGGCGGCATGTTGGCCTTTGCACTCTCTTTCGATGAGGTGATCGTGACAACCTTTACCGCTGGTCAGCAGGAAACCCTGCCCATTTGGATGCTCGGCGAATTGATCCGCCCGCGCCAACGCCCGGTCACCAATGTCGTGGCGATTATCGTGATTGCGGTAACCTTGATCCCCATCCTTTGCGCCTATTATTTCACCCGTGAAGATGAAGGGCGGCGCTGATCAGGAGGCCACGTCACCACGTTTCCACTGCTCATGCGTCCCAATGCGGAACTCCGCAAAACGCCCAGCATCAATGGCATCACGCATGCCCTGCATCAGCGTTTGATAATATGCAATATTCGCCCAACTCAAAAGCATCATACCCAGTAATTCGCCCGAGCGGATGAGGTGATGCAGATAGGCGCGGCTATACTGCGACAAGGCCGGGCAGGAATGTTCTGCATCCAGCGGGCGCGGATCACTGGCATGCTTGGCATTGCGCAGATTGATCCGCCCAAAGCGCGTGAAGGCCTGCCCATGGCGGCCAGAGCGCGTGGGCATCACGCAATCAAACATATCAACGCCACGCGCCACAGATTCAATCAAGTCTTCCGGCGTGCCCACCCCCATCAAATAGCGCGGCTTATCTTCGGGAAGCGCAGGTGCCGTGAAATCCAAGGTCGACAACATCAGCGCCTGCCCCTCGCCCACTGCCAGCCCACCAATGGCATAGCCTTCAAAGCCAATCTGCTGAAGGCCCGCAGCACTGGCATGGCGCAGCTTTGCATCGGTTCCGCCTTGCACAATACCGAAATTGCCATGCCCCGGCTGCGGAACGGAAAGAAACGCCGCGCGTGAGCGCTCGGCCCACCGCAGCGAGAGTTGCATTGCCTTTTCAGCTTCCGCCTCGGTGTGGGGAAACGGAATACATTGGTCAAGCTGCATTTGAATATCTGAACCCAACAAGCGCTGAATTTCCATTGCGCGCTCCGGAGTCAGCTCATATTTGCGGCCATCAAGATGTGATTGAAAGGTCGCCCCCGTCTCTTTGATTTTACGAATCTTGGAAAGCGACATGATTTGAAAGCCGCCAGAGTCAGTGAGCATCGGCCCCCGCCATCCGGTAAATTTATGCAAGCCACCCAACTTGGCAATCTCTTCAGCACCGGGCCGCAACATCAAATGATAGGTGTTGCCAAGAATAATATCTGCACCCGTGGCCTTGACCTGATCCATGTAGAGGCCTTTCACGGTCCCGACAGTGCCCACGGGCATGAAGGCGGGCGTTCGGATATCGCCATGCGCCGTATGCACAGTGCCGCGCCGCGCCGCGCCGTCATTCTTGTGCAGGGTAAAGGAAAATTCTTGGGTCATTTTTCAGGCCATAGCAGGCTGGCATCACCATAGGAATAGAAGCGATAACCGTTTGCAATGGCATGGGCATAGGCCAGCTTCATCCGCGTTTGTCCTGCAAAAGCCGAGACCAACATGAACAGCGTGGACCGAGGAAGGTGGAAATTGGTAATAAGGCCTCCAACAGCGTGGAATTGATAGCCTGGGGTGATGAAGATTTCTGTCGTGCCGCTGAAGGGTGCCAACTGGCTCGATTCCAGCAGACGCAACGAAGTGGTGCCGACGGCGATGATGCGCCCGCCTGCAGCGCGTGCTGCCTTCAAGCGCTCTACGACTTCCGCAGAAACCTCGCCCCACTCGGCATGCATCTTGTGGTCTTTGGTGTCCTCGGCCTTCACCGGGAGGAAGGTGCCTGCGCCCACATGCAATGTAACAAATTCATGCGATATTCCAGCCTCTTGAAGCCATTGCATCAAGTCTGGCGTGAAATGTAGCCCCGCCGTCGGCGCTGCCACTGCACCCGCCTCTCTTGCGAAAATGGTTTGGTAATCAGCTGCATCTTGCTGATCTTGCTCACGTTTTGATTCAATATAGGGTGGCAGCGGCATCCGCCCCACGGCGGCGATGGCTTCGTCGAGCACAGTCCCATAGAAATCGAAAGCAAGTGTCACTTCGCCCGCCTGACCTTTTTCCGCAACGGTGGCCATTACCTCGCCCAACAGACAAACCCGGGCCTCATCGCCAAATCGAATTCTGTCGCCTCGCTCAAGCTTCTTGGCGGGCTTTACGAAAGCCTTCCAGCGCGAAGCATCAAGGCGCATGTGCAGCAAGGCCTCGATCTTGGGTGTAGTGCCCAGCCGCCCCACACGGTGACCAGAAAGTGCGGCGGGTATCACCTTGGTATTGTTGAAAACCAACACATCGCCATGGCGCAATTGGCCGGGCAAATCCCCCACGGTAAGATCGGCAAGCCCATCGCACACCACCAACAATTTGGCACTCTCACGAGGAAACGCCGGGCGCAAAGCAATTCGCTCCGGCGGCAGTTCAAAATCAAAATCAGCAACGCGCATGTCTCACCCGTTGCCGATCAACATCGTCACATCAGGCGTCAGCCGCAACACGCATCGTGGCAATCTTGTCGGGATTTTTCACCGGCTCGCCGCGCTTGATGCCGTCGACAACATCCATGCCTTCCGACACTTTGCCCCAGACGGTATATTGCTTGTCCAAAAACGCCGCATCGCCAAAGCAGATGAAAAATTGGCTGTTGGCGGAGTTGGGTCTCGACGAACGCGCCATCGAGCAGATGCCGCGCACATGTGGCTCTTTCGAGAATTCGGCCTTGAGATCTGGCTTTTTCGAGCCGCCCATGCCTGTTCCTGTCGGGTCGCCACCCTGCACCATGAAACCTTCGATCACGCGGTGAAAAACCACGCCATCATAAAACTTTTCGCGCGCTAATTCCTTGATCCGGCCAACATGGCCCGGCGCCAAGTCAGGGCGCAGTTCAATCACCAACTTGCCCTTGGACTTTCCGGCATGATCAGCGATTTCGAGATGGAGTGTGTTTTCAAGATCAGCCATTATTGCACCGTTACCTTTGTCATTTTGTCAGGGCCTTCAACTTGGCCAGATTGCGGATCGCCTTTTTTAAGCTGATCCACACATTTCATGCCGGCATCATCAACATCGCCGAACACGGTATATTGACCATCCAGAAATCCGCCATCAGCAAACATCACAAAGAACTGGCTATTGGCAGAGTTCGGATCTTGCGTGCGGGCCATGCCCACCGTGCCACGCTTGAAATGTTCTTTGGTAAATTCTGCGGTGATGTTGGGTTCTTTCGAATTGCCAGCACCTGTGCCCGTCGGGTCTCCCGTCTGGGCCATGAAGCCATCGATCACGCGGTGAAAAACAATCCCATCATAAAAGCCCGCCCCCGCGAGCTTGGTCACTTGCGCCACATGCTTTGGCGCCAGTTCAGGCCGCAATTTAATGGTAAAGCTGCAATTTTTGGACGTGTCGACCTTGAGCGCCGAGGCGGCAAAAGCGGGGGCCGCAAAAAGCGAAAAAGCCGTTGCGGCAATCAGGAATCGTTTCATCAATCTCTCCGTTGAAATGCGTGAAGCCACTAGCCGTATTTCCCCTTCAAGGCAACACAGTGGCAAAGTTCTGGAAATCCGCTATGCAGCACCTATGAAACCGCCCAGCAAAACATTCCGCCCTAAATTTGACCGCCCAAAGTTTGATCGGTTCAAATCCGGCCCACGCCCAAAACCGGCACCCTTGAATGAAACCGAAAAGAAGCTTGCCTTCAATCCGGAAAATGATTTGATTTACGGCGTTCACGCCGTGGCAGCCGCGCTCAACAATGAAAAACGCAAATGCGTGAAGCTCTGGACCACTGAAAATGGCGCAGCGCGTTTGGCCGAACAAGTGCCGAAAATGCCGGTTGAGCCGGAAATCGTTCACCCGCGCCTGCTCGACCACATGTTGAAATCAGCCGATGCGGTTCACCAAGGCATTATTCTGGAAGCCAAACCGCTGCGCCAGCCACGGCTGGACCAGATTCCACAAGAGGGCCTCGTCGTTGTCCTTGATCAGGTGACAGACCCGCATAACGTCGGTGCCATCATGCGGTCCTGCGCCGCCTTTAATGTGACAGCCGTCATCACCACGACGCGCCATGCCGCCGAAACCAATGGGGCTTTTCTGAAAGCTGCCTCTGGTGCCTATGAATATGTGCCTTATGTGACGGTGACCAACCTTGCCCGCGCCTTGGCGGAACTGAGAACCAATGGCTTCACGCTCATCGGGCTTGATTCCGAGGCTGCCACCACGATGGATGACGTTGGGCCCGAACGCCCGCTTGCCCTGGTACTGGGTGCCGAAGGCAAAGGCCTGCGCCAATTGACCAGAGACACTTGCGATCAAGTAGCGCGCATCGAGATGCCCGGCGCCATCAAAAGCTTGAACGTTTCGATTGCTGCTGCTGTCTCGCTTTACGCTTTGCGAAAAAAATAGGGCTGGATTGCTCCAGCCCCTTTCATTCTTGCCCGAATGTGGAAGTTTTTAATAGCCGCCATCTTTACTGATGGTTGGCCCGTAGTGGATCACATAACCGGGGTTATAGGTGTTGCAATTGCACCCACCAGTGGCTCCGAATTGATAGCCGTAACCATTGCCACCCATGCCATAGCCATGATGACGACGGCCCAAGTGCATGTGATGTCTGCGATGATGCATACGATAGCCCGCAGCATAACCAGCATTTTCGCCATAGCCCTTGCCATTCCCATAGGCACCGCCAAAAGTATAACCGCCGGAATAAACCGCGCCACCTGCATTGCCATAGTCTTCTTGTAAGCGACGTCGCGCTTGCATCACGGCAGCTCGGCTGCCGATAAAGTGAGTGTCGCCATAACCGCTTTGGCCATAGCCACCTTCGCCACCGTGGCCATAACCACCGAAGTCGTATCCACCACGGTTGTGACCACCATTCTCGCCAAAACCTTGGGCATGGCCACGAAGACCACCGCCATGTCCGTTGAAATAGCTTACGCCATTATAAGCATAGCCTTCGCCATAATAGCATTCAGACAAACTGCGAACGGCCACGACGTGACCATTGATTACACAAGTGATTGTGCTGGGCCCTTCTGAGCCACCGCCGCCGCCGCCAAGTTCGACGCCGCCGCCGAATTCACCGCCATTGCCATTTCGACCACCGCCGCGATGGTGATGTCCACGGCGATTGCCCCCAAAGCCACCGCCATTACCTTCACCGTCATTGCCAAAGCCACCGCCATTACCTTCGCCGCCATTGCCAAAGCCACCGCCGTTGCCACCGCGTCCGCCATTACCTTCGCCGCCATTGCCACCGCGACCACCACGGCCTTCGCCACGCTGGTTACGATTGCCGGAATCATTGTCGGCACCAAATACGAAATCGCCGCCTGCGCCTAAGCCAAAACCACCGTCGTTGCCGCCATTGCGACCTTCATTTCCACGGCCACTGCGATGACCGAAATGATTATCACCACCAAAATGGAAGCCACCGTTACCTTCGCCGCCGCCGTTGTTGCCACGGCCGCCATTTCCTTCGCTGCCACCGTTGTTGGCACGGCCGCCACTGTCTTCACCACCGCCATTGTTACCGCGACTACCATTTCCTTCGCTGCCACTATTGCCAAAACCGCCATTACCTTTATCACCGCCTTGGCCATGATGATGGCCAGAACTGTCCCCACCATTCCCGCCATTGCCCGAGCTGCCGCCATTTCCAGCGCCATCGTTGCCGCCGCCGTTCTTGCTGCTGCCGCTGCCACCTGTGTCTCCCCCGCCCGTGTCTCCCCCGCCTTGTTTGTTGGAAGCGCCATTGCCGCCTGTGGCCATGCCCTGCATCAGTGACCCGCCATGGCGATGCCCACCCGCAGCAGCATCTTGCAGTCCAACAACCAATGGTGCGGCGACAAAAAGACCAAGAACCATGGCCGCTGGTACAATCAACTTCCGAGAGTGAGACATTTGCAATTCCCCTAGTTAAGAAATCCTTGTCTGTCCGTTCCAAAATGAAACACTCGAGGCCAGATCAGGATCGTTGCAAGAAGTGTTGCAGCAACCGGGCCAATTGGATTAAAGGCAGGGGAACTTGGTGCAAATCAGCGGCCCCTTAACCATTAGGGTTAACCCCGCAGATGCCAAGCACAGTGGACAGGCCGGTTTAGCTCAGTTGGTAGAGCACCTGATTTGTAATCAGGGGGTCGCAGATTCGAGTTCTGCAACCGGCACCACGCCTTGCAAGTCATAGGCTTCAGAAGACAGCGCGCAGCTCGTCCATGAGAGCGTGTTGTGTCAGGTTCATTTGCAGCGGTGTAACCGATATTTTGCGCGCAAAAACCGCCGACAAATCTGTGCCCTCGGGCGGCTTGCCTTTTTCGCGGGAAAAACCCAACCAGAAATAGGCCATGCCACGCGCATCCATGCGCTCATCGACAACCATATAATTCTGGTCACGTTTGCCTTGTTGCGTGACAACAGCGCCAGCAACCTCGCCCACACGACAATCCGGGAAGTTGACATTGACCAGAACGCCCGGCCCAAAATCAACCTTGAGCAGCTTTTGGACAACGCCTGCGCCATGGGCAGCGGCCACAGCAAAAGTTATGCCATTGTCATAAATTCCGGTGACCTGACTCATCGCAATGGATTTAATACCCAAGGATGTTCCTTCCATCGCGGCGGCTATCGTCCCAGAATAGGTCACATCTTCGGCAATGTTCTGGCCGCGGTTCACACCTGACAAAAGCAGATCTGGCAGACCCGGCATAATCTTGCGGCAGGCCATGATTACACAATCGGTCGGCGTGCCTGAAACTTCATAATGCCGCCCCTCAATGTGGCGGTAGCGCAAGGGTTCTGACAACGTGAGAGAATGGCCCGCACCTGAACGCTCAACATCCGGCGCCACCACCCAAACATCATCTGAGAATGTCCGCGCGATGGCCTCCAATACTTTGAGCCCCGGCCCATGAATGCCGTCATCATTGGTCACAAGAATGCGCATCGCTTAGGGCCTCTTGATCACAGTCATGCCACCCATATAGGGCCGCAACACGTCTGGAATTGTGACAGAGCCGTCCGCATTCTGATAGTTTTCAAGAATTGCCACCATGGTGCGCCCGACAGCCAGCGCCGAACCATTCAGCGTGTGCACATAGCGCGTCTGCTTGGCATCAGCCGCCTTGCACCGCGCCTCCATGCGCCGCGCTTGGAATTCACCAAATTGCGAGCAGGAAGAAATTTCACGGAATGCATTTTGCCCAGGCAGCCAGACTTCGATGTCATAGGTCTTGCGCGAGCCAAAGCCCATATCCCCGGCACACAGAACCATCGTGCGAAAAGTGAGATTAAGCCGCTTCAAAACTTCTTCTGCGCAAGATGTCATCCGTTCATGTTCGGCCTCGGCCTGTTCAGCCGTGGTGATTGAAACCAATTCCACTTTCGAGAACTGATGTTGGCGGATCATGCCGCGTGTGTCACGCCCTGCAGCCCCTGCTTCGGCACGAAAACACGGCGTATAGGCCGTCATGCGGATCGGCAGTTTCGCTTCATCCAAGACTTGCTCGCGCACCATATTGGTGAGCGAAGCTTCGGCAGTGGGGATCAGCCAATGGCCGGTGTTCACCTGGAACATATCTTCGCGAGATTTTGGCAGCTGGCCGACGCCGTACATGCATTCTTCGCGCAACATGTAAGGCGCATAGGTTTCGCTATAGCCAAATTCGGTTGTATGCAGATCGAGCATGAACTGCGCCAGCGCGCGTTCCATCCGCGCCAGAGCGCCTTTGAGAATCACAAACCGTGCCCCTGAAAGTTTGGCGGCCAATTCAAAATCCATCAGCCCTAGGCCTTCGCCTATGTCGAAATGCTGTTGCGGCTCAAATGCGAAGTGAGGCTTTTGCCCCCACACGCGCAATTCCACATTTCCATGCTCATCCTTGCCATCAGGAACAGATGGCAGCGGAATGTTGGGAATGACACTGAGCGCATCAGTGAGTTCCTTGGTCAGCGCCTTTTCATTCTCTTCACCAGCGGCAATCGCATCTTTCAGACCTGCCACTTCAAGTTTCAGCTTATCCGCCAGCACCGCATCCTTCTTGCCCATGGCCGCACCAATTTCTTTGGATAAGGCATTGCGGCGGCTCTGCACATCTTGCAGCCCCTGCATTTGCGCACGGCGCTTTTCGTCAATGCTGATCAGCGCGGCAGATTGTGCAGGGATCCCACGCCGGGCCATGCCTTGATCAAAGGTGGCGGGGTTTTCGCGAATGGCTTTTATATCATGCATGGCAGAGTTCCGATGGGAGAGGTTTCGGCACTCTATAATGAGGAATGCGCGGCTTGGCGAGGCCGTTCAATTGAGCGTGGAAGTGAAGATGTGATTGACCACATGATCATTCTTGTGGATACCAAAGCGCTTCACGGTTCCGGCCGCAAGCTCAATCACCCCGCGCACTGGCTCCTGCACCGAGATCGTATCCAGTGATTTAGGCACTGTATTTTCGGCCAGCGCGATGATCGTTCCATCTTGCCGCACGAACAACATATCCAACGACATATAAGTGTTCTTCATCCACATGGCCGCAGGGCGCGGCGCACCAAAATCAAACAACATCGCCTGGCCATCAGGCATGATATGACGGAACATCAACCCGCGCTCACGCGCAGCATCCGTATCGGCAATCTCGGCGGAGAACGAAGCGCTGGCGGCAGCGGTGACAATGGTCAGAGGTTCAACGCGCATCATCTCCTGCGCGAAAAGCGGCGCAGATGCAGAGGTAAAACAAATTAAAAAACCTGTCAGACCAAAAACGCTTTTCTTCACCACACCACCACGCACAAACTGCGCTCACCCTCAATTGGTGTGAGCAGGTCCGTTCTCAAGACTGTTGCGCACTTCTGATGCCATCTTTCCGCGCGTCGAGTCGCCATACTTCACATAGATCCATGTCTCCGGCACCAACTCGGCAATGCCGGTCTTGCGCAGGATTTCCATGTGAACAAAAATATCGCCAAGGCCTTCGCCTTCGCTGACAAAACCAAAGCCGCGCGTGCGGTTGAACCATTTCACCTTGGCGCGCACCCAGCCTGTTGTCGCAACAACCGGGTTATGCGTCTTGGCGCGGCGCTCAACCGGGTGAATGGCAGTGGAGTGATCCACGCTCAAGACCCGCAGACACTGAAAACCTTTTTGCCGCGCCACCACTTCACAGGCGACGCGTGAGCCTTCCAACGGCGCATCAAATCCATCACGCTTCAAACAGCTGAGATGGAGAAGAATATCCGGCAGGCCATTGTCAGGAATGACAAAGCCATAGCCGCGCCCAATATCAAACCATTTGACCAGACCATCTACCCTGATGATCGACACGCCGTGTTCATTTTCAACAACGGTGGACGCTTTGACAGCGCCTTCCATCTTAGCCGCTTCCGACATTACTGACCCAACCCATCCCTTGAAGGCGATGCCTCATCGCCCGTTCGATACAAATTGGTCAAAACTTTGGCGTTTGTACAGAGCGTTGTTGTGCAAAGCAGTTCTTTTCAGCAGGTTTTTTGCAAATACATGGCAAGTGTTGCAATCAAGCAGCGCATTTTCGTCGGATGATTCAGTGTGTTGCAATTTATTTTGCAGCGCAAACAAGAATCACCAAGGTCTGTCCTGAATTTTCAGGTGACGGCTCCAGTCTCGCTGATGCGCTTTGACTGAGCCATCATTTGACAAGTGACCGATTCGCGCCTGAACATCGCATCATCGAAATGAAAGTGAGTGCACCATGCAATACCTCCACACCATGATCCGCGTGACCGATCTCGACAAGTCACTTGATTTCTTCACCCGTATTCTGGGCTTTGTTGAACAGCGTCGGCATGTTTCGGAGAAGGGCCGCTTCACGCTGGTCTTCGTCGCCTGCCCCGAATCGCCCGACTGCCCTGTGGAACTCACGTATAACTGGGACGCGGAAGTTTACACCGGCGGCCGCAACTTCGGCCACCTCGCCATCGCCGTCGATAATATCTATGACTATTGCGCGAACTTGATGAAGCACGGTGTCACCATCAACCGCCCGCCACGCGAAGGCCGCATGGCTTTCATCAAAACGCCAGACGGAATCTCCATCGAAGTTCTACAACGCGGCGAAGGCGAGCACCTGCCCGTGCAAGAACCCTGGGCGAGCATGCCGAATATTGGCAGCTGGTAAAGGCCAACACCATCACCCCGCTTGACTTTGGCGGGGTGAAGCAATTTGCTAGCGGCAATGGACCAAAGCCTGACCAAGAATTCTGTTCACAAGCTCTTCGCGGATAATCTGCGCAAGCATTGCACGCGCTTTGCCTCCATCGCGGAACTGTGCCGATTGACGGGGATCAACCGCCCGCAGTTCAACCGCTATCTCTCCGGCCAGAACTTGCCCAACCCGCGCACCATGGCCAAGCTTTGCGCGGTTTTGGATGTGCAGGAGACAACTTTGTTTGCGCCATCCAATGATGGCCCGCAATTGCTCAGTGGTGAATTCGCGCGCATCCAGGATCTCATTGCCGCGATCGATCAAGGCGGTCGCACGGGTTACGGCCAGTTGCTGAAAACCATTGCCAACAGCAAGCCAGTTGACCTGCCATCGGGCTATTACTATCTGTACACGCCACTTACGGAAAGCCCGCACATGATGGTGCGCATTCTGGTGAAAGTGACGAATGACGGCAAGTTGGCACGCTTTACCCGCCGCACGGTTTTGAAAAATTCCGCCGCTGGCAGTTTGCGCATGGCCATTGGACGCCACAGCGGACTGATCATATCTGACCAAAAGGCCGTGACCTTGCTGGGGGCCAACCGCCTTTTTCCCTATGAGCTGTCCTTCATCCGCATTTCCAGTGGAACAGCGGTGCAGCAGGCACCCCACATGGGCCTTGCGATGTTGCATACGCCGCAATTTGGCATGGCCTGCCGGGTGTGCTTGGAATGGTGTGGCGCTAAATTTTCGGACGGCAAGCGCGCCATGGCCAACCTGGGCCAGATCAATTTGGCTGATCCAAATGTTTCCGATGCCGTGCGCACGGTGATGACCCCCACAGCCACCGATCCCAATTTCATCACGTCTGCGGAGCATGAGCTTTTTTCGCGCATGCTCCGCATCAATGAAGACTGAAAATCTGCCGGAGTTAAATCGACTGCCAGTCTGCACAAATGAGGCGCCCCCAGCCGCACGGGTCAAATTTTGCGACGGTTAGGCTTTCGCTCGCAATTCACTGATTCAGCGAAAGACCTTTGGGTGTAATTTTGCGCGCGTTACTCAACTAAAGGTATAGAAGCGGCGGCGGCGTCATCAATACGCCCCGCGCTCGCCATTTGCCATAAAGCGCATCTAACGCGCCGACATGGCCTCAGACAAGTCTATCGGGAGTGCTCCAATATCTATGATTTCAGAGCGCGATTGCATCGCTAAAATGTAAAGCATCGCGAGCGTTGCATAAAGCTGGATTCCCGTCTTCGCGGGAATGACGGGGTGGACGGAGTGTTTCATGATGAACCCTCGTTATCATCCTCGCCGCGAAGGATCACATCAAAATCCTGCGGTTGAAGTTGGCTGACTTGCCGTTCGACATCGCGGCTGAAGTGGCGGTCATTTGGCTCCGCCCCACGCTGTGCTTGCCGGCCCGCTTGACCAACAAACAACCGAATAGATTCGGCCTTTAGCGCCGCCCTCTCTACAGCGTTCAACTTTTTGCGCTTCGGCTTGACCCGCACCCGGTCAACTGGATGCAAACTTGATTTTTGTGTTTTGCCTTTCCGGCCTTTCGGCATCAGCGTTTCAAAGCCCTATTAACACCTGACACCACAGCCTTCAAACTCGCCACCACAATATTCTTGTCGATGCCCACGCCGAACAGGCTTGTGCCATCGGCCAGCCTGAGTTCGACGTAAGCTACCGCTGCGGCATTTGCCCCATGCCCCATGGCGTGTTCTCTGTAGTCGGCCACGTCAAAGCTCACACCGCTTTCCTTGCGGATGGCATCGACGAAGCCGTCCACTGGGCCATTGCCTTGGCCCTTGATGGTTTTGGGTTTGCCGTCCACCATCAGTTTCGCCGTGAGCGGTTGATTGCCATGGTCAGACGTTGCGTGATGTTCCACGAACTTATAGGTGCCGTTGCCTTCCAGATATTCGCCCTCAAACGCGGCCCACAGGCGGCTCGCCTCCAGCTCCACGCCCTCGCCATCGGCGATGGCCTGCACGGCTTTGGAGAATTCGATTTGCAAACGTCTAGGCAGTTCAATGCCGTGTTCGGTTTCCATTACATAGGCAATGCCGCCCTTGCCGCTTTGGCTGTTGATGCGCACCACGGCCTCATAGCTGCGGCCCAAGTCCATCGGGTCAATCGGCAGATAAGGCACTTCCCACAGCGGCGCGTTAGACGCCTTCATATGTTTGAAGCCCTTGTTGATCGCATCCTGATGCGAGCCGCTGAATGCCGTGAACACCAATTCGCCCGCATAGGGATGGCGCGGATGCACCGGCAGCTGGTTGCAATATTCCGCCATGCGCACGAGATCATTGACGTTGGAAATATCCAGCTTGGGGTCAATGCCTTGCGAAAAGAGATTCATCGCCAGTGTGATGATGTCCACATTGCCGGTGCGCTCGCCATTACCGAAGAGCGTTCCTTCCACGCGGTCCGCCCCCGCCATTTGGCTGAGCTCAGTGGCCGCCACCGCACAGCCACGATCATTATGCGCGTGGATGGAATAGATCAGGCAGTCGCGGTTTTTGATATTGCGAATGGACCACTCAATCTGGTCAGCGTGAACATTTGGCGTGGCGGCTTCCACCGTGAAGGGCAAGTTGAGGATCAAACGCTTTTCAGGCGTGGGCTGGATCACATCCATCACCGCTTCGCAAATTTCTTTCGAATAATCCAGTTCCGTGCCCATGAAACTTTCGGGCGAGTATTGAAAACGGATGGCGTCGGCCATGCCGCTTGCATCTGTCAGTGTACGGACGAGTTTGGCGGCATTGACGGCGATCTCCTTAATCCCCGCCTTGTCTTTTTGGAACACCACGCGGCGCTGCAATTCACTGGTGGAATTATAGAAATGAATGATGGCTTTGTTGGCGCCTTTGATGCCTTCGAAAGTGCGCTTGATCAAATCTTCGCGACATTGCACCAGCACTTGAATGGTGACATCGGGCGGGATGCAATTCTTATCAATCAAATGACGGCAGAAATCAAAATCGGTCTGGCTGGCCGATGGAAAACCAATTTCAATTTCCTTGAAACCAATTTTGACCAGCGAATTCCACATTCGCATTTTGCGCTCATGGCCCATGGGTTCGATGAGGCTTTGGTTGCCGTCACGCAAATCAACGGATGCCCAGATCGGTGCTTTGGTGATTTGGGCCGACGGCCATGTACGATCTGGCAAGTTCACGGGTGTGAAGGCGCGGTATTTGTCTCGTGGATTAATCATCATGGGATTTGCTCTCTGGCATTAGCGGTTGGGTTTCAATTCCATCCCCTGTGGGCCGAGGTTCGATGAACCCGGCAGGCCCTCAGGGGCCGCTAAGAAGCAGCAGCGCGCGCAAGGCTAATCGGCCCGGCGCGATCAAGCGTTCTGCTGAAAATCGTCTGTCCATAGGCTTTTCTTAAGGGCAATGCCCGGTCAATGCAAAGATTTTTAACACCTCGGCCCTTAACCTTGCGCAAATTCAAGGAATCAACATGAACCACCCCAGCCTCCTGCTCGCCCTTACCCTCTCGTTGGCCCCCACTGCCGCTGTTGCCGATTGCGCCACCGATCTGGCCAAGCTCAATTTGCCAACCAATACTGAAACGAACAACGACACTCCGAAAGTCAGCCCGCGCGGCAAACTACTGATCACGCAAGCCAACAAGGCCATCGCTAACAAGGATGAGAAGAGTTGCGCCGATATGGTCAAAGGCCTCAAAGTAGTGATGGGCATCAGCGGTTGATTAACCGTGCCGCACAGCCCCAAAACCAGCGGCGCAAATTAGACACAAATGCCTTATATTGAGTGCCGACTCGCAATTCGGGAATGTAAGATGAACCGCCTCGCTTTTGCCCTTGTGGCCGCCCTGCTTCTGGCACCCGCCCCTGCTTTTGCTGGTGCCTGCCAGGACGACATTGCCAAAATTGACAAGGCCCTAGAGAAAAGCGAACTGGCCGCCGACGCCAAGCAAGAAGTGATCGATCTTCGCGAACAAGCCGTCCAGCTCTGCGGCGCGGGTAACGACCAACAAGGCCTCGATCAAACCGCACAGGCCAAGCAGATTCTCAATATCGATTAAGCTTGCTGCGCTGATCAGTTTCGATTGAAACAATCAGGTCGCAAAAGCCATCACGGCAAAGACCAATGCCAAGGTCGCAGCGCCAATTCCGATATGAGAATATGTCCTGATCAACCCCACCAAAGACATATCGCGCGCGGCCAGAAACTTCATGATGCGCAGCCGCATCAAAACGTAGCAAATGATCCAGACCAGAACTGCCGCCATCTTGATGTGAAACCAAACATTCGGCGCATGAAAATTATATTTTGCCGAAAACAGCAACAGTCCGCTGGCAATAATCAATACAAAGAAAATATCGACATAAGGGATGAGCGCTTCCCGCTGCGCGGCAATGCCCAGCGCCTTGTCGTCGCCCAGCCCGCGGGCCACGCGAAAACCAACGATGTTGGAAAAGCCAATCCCCAGCGCCATGGCAATGCAAAACAGATGAATGATCAAAGCGATTTGGGTCAGGCTCATACCTCTATTTCTCCAGACATCATGCGAACGGCGCTGCCGCCAACCCGAACTGCTGTTAACTTGCCAGAGTTTACATCCGCCTCCAAGCGCAAATCAGACGGGCGGCCCATTTCATAGCCCTGCTCCAAGTGCCAGATGTGGGTGCCAGCTTTCAGGCCTTCAGCGCTTAGCAATTGAGCTGCGAGCAAGGCGGTCGCTGATCCTGTGGCGGGATCTTCTGGAATGCCGCCGGTGGGCGCGTACATTCTCGCGCGGAAGTGGGCGTTGGCCCCATCCCCGCCGCGCGTATAAATATAGGCCGCATCGGTGCTGCCGCCCAACGGGGCCAGAAGCTCCGCCCAATAGGGTTGGCGCACTTGCGATTTTTCAAGTGCCGTCCGGGTTTTGACGGGAACGTAGAAAAAGCGTGGGCCCCCTTCGAGTAGCGCGATCTGGTGGCCATCAAAACCAATATCCGCCGGATCAAGATTGAGCGCCCTAGCTGTGTCCTCAATGCTGGGCAATGGTTTGGCCACATGATAGGGAATAACGGGTGCCGTGAATACCCCGGACAAGACATTTGCATCGCGTGTGATCTTCACAGGCGTCAGCCCTGCCTTCAATTCAAACCGCACCTCATCAAGCCCCCGCAATTCGGCCAGCAAGATCGCTGTGCCCAAGGTCGGATGTCCCGCAAAGGGCATTTCACCACCGGGAAAGAAAATGCGCATTTTGGCAGTGTGTGCAGGATCATCCGGCTTCATCACGAAAGTGGTTTCTGAAAGATTGAACTCGCGCGTTATGGTTTGCATCTGCGCTGTGGTGAGGTGATCGGCCTCCAGCACAACGGCCAGAGGATTACCTTCAAATTTGTGATTTGTGAAAACGTCGAGCGTGTGAAATTTCAGCCTCATGATTGCTGAAACTGCCAGCAGAAACCAACCGGGACAAGCAAAACCTTGTCCCGATTGTACCCGTAAATTACTTCTCTTCTTTCATCGCGTCCTTGAGGCCATCTTTCATTTCATCGTTGACTTCGCCATGCGTACCCCCGCCCATCGCCTTGTTGGCAGCCTTGATGATCAGGAACAATACAAAAGCAATGATCAGGAAGTTCACAAATTCCGTGATGAACTTGCCAATTTCAACATGCTCACCGATTTTGATGTCGTCAAAATTTGGTTTTCCGAAAATAAGCCCGATGATCGGCATCAGAACGTCGCTGATGGCAGCTTTGATCACTGCTCCAAAAGTTGTGGCCATAATCACCGCCACTGCGAGATCAAGCACATTGCCCTTAAATGCAAATTCACGAAATTCTTTTAGCATTGGTCCCTCCAAAGTCCCCGGCGCATTGTTGCGACCCCTAGCCTTATAAACGCGAATCACCCGGGCGTGAAGTTGCTTTGGCAGATGACAATGATTTCAGGTCTTCAACATCGCCAGCACCGGCGGCAGCGATTCTTTGAGCAACAACACAGCCAAAACGAAAAGTGCAATTTCTACCGCTCGGAAGAAAGTCTTTTCGGGCAGAACGCCTGTCAGCTTATACCCAGCCCACGCACCAAAAAGCGCAACGGGTGCCAAATACAGGCAGACGCGCAAGCTGTCACGATTAACAGTTCCCAACATCAAGAACGGCGGAAGTTTGATCAGATTGATGATGGCGAAGATGATTGTCGTCGTGCCAGCATAGACCATTTTTTCCATGCGTTGCGGCAGCACATACATATTATAGGGCGGCCCACCTGCGTGGCTGACAAAACTGGTGAAGCCCGCCAGTGCGCCCCAAAAAATCCCACGTGGAATATCGGCTGGCTTGGCTGGCACCGCACGATAGGTTTTCATCACCGCATCGGCGCTATAGGCCAGACAGATAAGGCCGACAAAGAGTTTCACCACATCTTCATTGGTGACATGCGCTGTGCGCCAGCCGATGAGCACGCCAATGGCTGCCGCCGGAACCAGAATGATGATATTGCGCAAATCAAACTTGCGGCGATAAATCCACAGACCGTAAAGGTCACTGATAATATAGATGGGCAACGTCAGGCCCGCCGCCAAACCCGCTGGTATCACCAGAGAAAGCAGCGGCACAGACAACAACCCAACCAAAGGCAAACCGCCCTTGGATGCGCCAATCAAAAAAGACCCCAGCAACGCCAGCGCCCAAAAGGCCAGATCAACTGAATTCATTCGCCTTCCGGCCCAAGCGCCAGTTCGCTGTGACTTTGTTTGAGGAAGATGCAAAGCTGCTTGACCACAAAGCCATGGTCATCACGCTGCGGAATGCCCGAAACTGTGATCGCACCGATAACGCCTGTGCCTTCGAGGTGGATCGGAAAGCCACCCCCTGCGCTGGCAAAGTCCATCACATCAATCCCACGGCTTTGATCAAAACCCCCGCCGCGCTGCTCAACCATGCGGCCCAATAAATATGTGCTTTTATGAAAGCGCAACACACTGTTGGATTTGCGCCGCACCCATTCAGCATTGTCTGTCACCGTGCCTGGCAAGGCTGCATAAAACAATTGCCGCGCACCGATGCGAATATCAATCACCAGCGGCAGCTTTGCGGCTTCGGCTGCCGCGCGCATTTGCGAACCCAAAGCCCAGGCATCTGCTTCGCCAAATGACTTGAAGCGCAAAGCCGCCTCTTGAATTTCGATCTGAGATATGTCTTCAGCTATTGACACCACCGCTCCCATCATGACAAATCGTTAATGCCTCTGCCGCCTTTTAAACACCATTCTAAAAGATTAGACTGCGGCTGAGGGGATGGCGAATCCCGCTCTCATTCAACCTTAGTCCGCAACATGTAGGGCGGCTACATATAAGGAAAAAAAGATGTCCAAGAATTTGCGCAATCTCGGTCTTGCTGCGTTGATCGCAGTTTCGACGAGCGCTTTCATGTCTGGCAGGGCCTCAGCCCTTTCGATGGCTGATTGTAGCCTTAAATTTAGAGCTGCCAAGGCGGCCAATACCCTCGGTGGAATGAAATGGAATGATTTCCGCAAAGCGCAATGCAGCACCGATGCCGTCGCTGCCCCGGCAGCACCTGCTGCTCCCGTCGCAAAAGCCACAACAGCTGCAGCACCAGCCGCTGCTGCGACAACCCCATCGGGCAGCTTTATGAAGGATTGCTCGATCGCTTGGAAGGGCATGAAAGCCGCCAATACCGTACCTGCGGGCATGACGTTTAAAGATTTCAAAGCTGCCAAATGCGTTGTCGCTGGCGCGCCTGCTGCGGCTCCCGCAGCACCGGCTGCTCCCGCCGCAACACCTGCGACGATGAAAAAGACATCCGTGGCCCCACCAGAACCACCAGCAACCGCTGACACCACGCCGGAAGCCACCGCCGACAAAAACGGCAAGCCCTTTACGCCAGGCCAACTCGCCGCCCACAAGCGCATCAAGGCTTGCGGCTTGCAATGGCGCGAGCTGAAGGCCGCCAACAAAGTGCCAACTGGCACGTCTTGGCCGCAATATTGGTCGGCTTGCAACAAGCAGCTGAAGGCCCAAGGCCAATAAGTTTTCGAACTCTGGCGAAATTGAAAGGCCCCGGCAACGGGGCCTTTTTTTGGTGCTTAGGAATATTTGGAACCTTGACAGTTACATTAATGCACCTATGTGAAGGCGAACCGCATCATCACGAAAGGAACCAAAAATGTATCTCGTCACCGGAGCCTCTGGCCATTTAGGCCAAGCCGTAATCAAGCACCTGATCAACACCTATAAAGTACCTGCTAACAAAATCATCGCCACCACGCGCGAAACCGCAAAGCTCAAGGCCCTTGCGGACAGCGGCGTCCACGTTCGCGACGCCAATTTTGATGACGAAGCCCATCTCGTCAAAGCTTTCACCGGAGCGATACGCCTGCTGCTCATCAGCACCAACGCCATGGAACCTGGTGTTCGTTTGAAGCAGCATCTCAATGCCGTGCACGCCGCCGAAAAAGCAGGCGTTGGCCATGTGATTTATACCTCGATGCCAAACCCAATTGGCAATGCCGTGTTGTTTGCGCCTGACCATTCCGGCACCGAAAAAGCCTTCGCGGACTCCAAGATCAAAAGCTGGACAATCTTACGCAACAATTGGTATTTCGAAAACCTGTTCTTCTCGATGCCGCAAGCCCTGCAATCGGGCATACAATATTCAGCCGCCGCCCAAGGCAAGATCGCCTATATCGCCCGCGATGATCTGGCCCACGCTGCCGCCTCTATTCTGTCCTCGATGGAAAGCGGCAAGAGCACCTATACGCTTTCGGGCACCAAAGAATACACAACCGACGAGATCGCGGAATTGGTCAGCAAGGCCATGGGCAAACCACTCAATGTCGTCCACGTTGCTGTGGCAGGCTTGGTGCAGGGCATGATCAGCGCAGGGTTGCCTGAAGGCATGGCAAGAATGTTTGCATCTTTTGATGAAGCAATATCCAAAGGCAGCCTCGCCGGAACGGCAGCCGACTTCAAAAAACTGACAGGCGCAGAGCCACAGGGTTTTGAGGACTGGTTGAAGAAGAATGCAGGAGCCTTTGCAGCACCTGCTGCGCATTAAGCAAGTGAGAGAAAAGGCCCCAGAGACGGGGCCTTTTTTGTTTGACGGTGTGTATCTTTTATGGTACGAAATTTACTATGGTTGAACCGTCTAAACCATTGCCACTTCAGTTCTGGCGCTCAAACTCCGGGCGTGAGCCGACGAGAGACTGGTTTAAGGGGTTACCCTTTGAGGACAGAGCTGTCTTAGGTCACGATCTAAAGCGCGTTCAATATGGCTGGCCGATTGGTATGCCGCTTGTGAAATCCCTTGGTGGCGGCCTTTGGGAAGTAAGGTCTTCTCTGCCAAGTAACCGCGAGGCACGAGCCCTGTTTATTGTAGATCAAGATGGCATCGTCATTTTGCACGGTTTCATAAAGAAGACTCAGAAGACACCAGCAACTGAACTGAATTTAGCGCGTAAACGAATGAAGGATTTTAACGATGAAAATTGAAGCAAAAAATCGCGGAACCCATCTGGATGAGATCTTGCGGGAAGATGGAATTCTTGAGGAAACCAACGCGAAGGCTATTAAAAGTGTCCTTGCATGGCAAATTTCGGAGCAGATGAAAAAAAAGAAGCTGAGCAAAATGAAAATGGCTGAAGCCATGAAAACCAGCCGTGCACAGCTGGATCGTTTGCTTGATCCCAAAAGCGGCAATGTAACTTTGGCCACAATGCAGAAGGCTGCCAATGCGGTGGGGAAGAGTTTGAGGGTGGAGTTGGTTTAATTGACAAAAAACAGGGGGCGTAAACTCGGCATGTCATCAGAAGGGATCGCGCTTATAATGAAAAATCCAGTTTTAAACAAAATACTTACCACTGCCACCTTATTCTCAGTCTTTGCCTTGAACCCTGCTGGAGCTTACGCAACAGACTTTCAGTGTGGTCAACTTACGCCCGCACAAGTCACTGCACTACATAATTGCAAAGCGACATTGTTTTCTGAAGCGGCGAAGATGCGCGCGAAAGGGAAAGTGAATATGTCGCTTCTGCAAGCACACCACAACAGCTGCGTGATGAAAATCGGTTGCAAAAAGGCGAAGTGATTGATCGCAGATTTTTGCAGGATCGAACGATCGAGAAGATGCATGCGCAGATTTGCGCAAAGCAAAAAAAGGGCCGCAATGATGCGGCCCTTTATATTTCCCTCAGGGTGAGGATGTTGTCTAATTCCGCGCCTTGTCCACCAGCTTATTCTTCGCAATCCACGGCATCATTTCGCGCAGTTTGGCACCCACGGCTTCGATCTGGTGGTTGTCGTTGTTGCGGCGAATGCCTTTGAACCTTGAAGCACCAGCGCGATATTCCTGCATCCACTCAGAAGTGAACTTGCCGGTTTGAATGTCT
>Ga0209069_10000115_pt1 | contig 29357 bp, 28 predicted proteins | sample Str013_2_FD_187202 | JGI IMG/M metagenome (GOLD analysis project Ga0209069, IMG submission 187202) | Freshwater sediment microbial communities in response to fracking from Pennsylvania, USA - Straight Creek_MetaG_SC_2013 (SPAdes) (version 2) | ecosystem: Environmental > Aquatic > Freshwater >...
ATCTGCTGCTGCCAGTACGCCACTTCCTGCACCAGTTGCGCAAGCGCCGGCACGTCGATGACCGCAAACTGCGCCTGCGCGGATCGATTGACTATCCGCTGGCCGGAGTCGCCGTGGCGATCCGGCAGAATGGCGGTCCCGTGGAAGCGGCGCGCATTGCGATAACGGCTGTGAATCCCGCGCCGTTGCTTGTCCCCGGCGCGGAGAATGCGTTGATCGGAAAGCAGATTAACGAAGCTACGGCGACGGTCGTCGGCGATCTGGCGGCAAAGACCGCCAAGCCGCTGACGACGTCCGGGCTCACGCCGGAATACCGGCGCGAGATGGTGAGGGTGTACGCGAAGCGAGCGGTGATGGCAGCGGGAGCTTCTTCGTAGGTCGAAGCGAAGAATTCACCGCGGAGACGCGAAAAAAAAATTTCACCGCAGAGGGCGCAGAGAAGTTTGTGATACTCCAAGGGTGGCGGGCATAGGCTTTAGAAAGCGAAGAGCCAAAAGCCAAAAGCTACAACTAGAAGCCAGGAGCCATACGCTAGCAGCTCATGATCATCACTGACTGCCACATCCATATACAACCCGTTGAGATGTTCAAGGCCGGGCCGCTTGAGGTGATGAAGAAGGCGCGCGGCCACTATGACGACGTGCTGGAATACTGCCGCTCGCCTAAAGCCCTGCTCAAGTATCTGGATTCCATCGGCGTGGACCGCGCCGTGCTCATTAATTATGTGGCGCCGGAGACCATGGGCTTTACCCATGAGGTCAACCAGTGGGTGGCCAACTATTGTAAGGAAAGTCCGCGGCGGCTGATTCCGTGCGGCAGCGTTCATCCCAAGCACAGTTTGAATGTCCAAAAAGATATGGACGAGCTGGTGCGACTGGGCATCAAGCTGATCAAGATCCATCCGCCGCACCAGTTGCTCTATGCCAACGACTACATGAACGGCGTGAAGGAACTGGAAACGATTTACCGCGGCGCGGAGGCCAACGGAATTCCGGTGATGGTACATACCGGGACATCGATTTTTCCGCAGGCGCGCAACAAGTATGGCGATCCCATTTATCTGGACGACGTGGCGGTGGATTTTCCCAAGCTCAAAATCCTGATGGCCCACGGCGGACGCCCGATCTGGATGCAGACGGCGTTCTTTCTGCTGCGTCGCCACCGCAATATGCATCTGGACATCAGCGGCATCCCGCCCAAATTGTTGCTCACGTATTTCCCGCGGCTGGAAGAGATCGCGCACAAGACGCTGTTCGGAACGGACTGGCCGAGCCCGGGCATTCCGGACATCAAGCAGAACCTTGATCAATTCCAGGGACTCGATCTACCGCCAGCAGTGAAAGAACAGATTCTAAGTAAGACGGCCCTGGGGATCTGGCCGGAGTAGATCTCTTGGGTTCAAAGAAATTCACATTTGAGGTCGTCACTTGAAAACAAGTTTTTTGTTGATTGCCGCCGCTGCGGGCTTTTTTCAGGGTCAGCCGGCGTCGCGTCCACCCAAAGCGGCGCCGTCGGTTTATGTGGCCACCAAATTCGGACTGGTCATGCCTGTGCCACCAGGGTTGAGCATTTGTCCTCTGCCAAAGAATTGGACTGGAGTAGAGGACGGAACAGTGGTATTTCTGCGGCGCCCTACAGGTTGCGTGGACCAGCCTGATGGAGACTCGTCTTCGCGAGTCGCTCTGGGGTCGGCTTCTTCCATCACGCTGCGCTATCGCGCCAACTCCGGCCGGTCCAATCAATTGGATGGAGACATACCGGCCGCGAAAAACTCCATAGACCTGGCCAGCCAGTTTTGCGCCCAGCCGGAAATCTCCGCGCGCTTCAATCTTTTGGGTCAGCCGGCCGTCACTTGCCAGTTGAATATGCCAGATGACAAGGTGCGCGTTGCGTTGCTGTCACTCTATGACGCGGGAAGCAAGCTGTTGTTGGTGAGCCTGGTAACGACGCAGGAACGTCTCGCGGCCGATGAGCGCGTGCTGGAGAAAATTGCCGCTGCGATTACCACGTGTGCCGCGCCGGACGCGAAGGTGGCAGCCAACGCGCCGCCTTGCCCAAAGGGAAACGTGTGGTAGGTGCCCGATCCATTTCCTCCCGAGCAGCAGCAGGAGCAGATCCCTCGGGTCCGCTTCACACCCCAAAACGCGCAACAACGGCGCGATTTTGGGGACCCCGGTCCGCAAGCTGAAGAAAGCGCTTGCGAAGCTAATCGGACCTCTCGGGATGACAATCCTTCTAAAAACAGTTCACTATTGGGCGTGAATCTTCGCCTCGAGTGATTCCGCCGGCAAGAATGTTCGCAGCGGGCACTCTTCGCACTTGGCTGTCTTACGGCAATGCTGGTTGCCCACGCGGACGATCAGCGCGTGCAACTCGTTGTATTGTTGCGCGAGTTCGGTGCGCGGAGTCGCGCTCATCTTTGAGACAGGATGACGCGGCGAGACAGGATGACGCGGCGAGCGGGCGGACTGTTCAGAGCTTGATGATTCGGGAATACCCGCAGTGTCTTCTTTCTTAGCCGTCGCTTTCAGCGCTTCCTGGACAACGGGCGTCGTTCCAAGGGAAGACCGAGCGACATCGAAAGCCCCTTCTACCATCTCCCGAATCTCTGCGTACTTCGTTTTGGCGGTGATCAGGCCGTGGCGTTCAAAGACGCGCCGTGTGTAGGCGTCCACTACAAAGACGTGATGATTGCCAGCGTAGAGCAGGATGGAATCCGCGGTCTCTGGACCAACACCGTTCAGGGCCAGGAGTTCTGCGCGAAGTTTGCCGGTTGGCTGGGCGAACATGCGGTCCAGTGAGCCGGCGTATTGCTTGTCGAGATAGCGGATGAAGGTCTTCAGTTTCTTTGCTTTTTGCCGGAAGTAGCCGGATGGCCGGATCAATTTTTGCAATCGCGACAGAGGAATTTCCCGCAGAGTTTTCAGGTTGAGCGCCTTCGCTTGTTTCAAGTTGGCGATGGCTTTTTCCACATTGTTCCAGTTGGTGTTTTGCGTGAGGTAAGCGCCCACGATTACTTCCAGCGGAGAATCCGCCGGCCACCAGTTTTGCGGACCCCAGTGCGTCCGCAGCGCTTGGTAGTATGAAAAAAATTCGCGGCTGGTTTCACCGCGGAGGCGCGGAGACACCGATGGATTGAGTAATTGAGTAACTTGGTAATCGGGTAATTTAAATCCCATCGCGCGAGCCATCAATTACCAAATTACCAAAATTTCCCGATTACTCAATCTCACACGTTCTGCTGGTATTGGGCTTCCAGATCGCAGGATTCGCGGCAAGGGCGGCAATAGTATTGGCCGTCTTCACACAGGCGGACGTCATAGTATCCGCGGCACAGGATGCAATACTTCACGCAGGCGCAGCGCCGCTCCGGAGATTCGCAAACAGCGCAAATATAATCTTGAGGCATAGGCAAGGAAGCTTAGCGCGATTCGACGCAGACGGGCAATACGCCGTTCGTGCTGCGACCTTCAGGTCACGGGAGCGCCGCGCGGTCGCGGGGTCCGCCAAACGCGAACCGTGACATCGGTTTGTTGACTGCCGTACGCGCAGCGGCAATCAACTGTTTATTGGTTAGCCGCCTGCTGGCTGGTCTGCCCGGGATCAATGGGTTCGAAATTGGCATGCGTGATCTCCAGTAGCTGCAGTGCTTCTTTCAAGGAGTGGACCACGGCCATGCCAGGCCGGGTGGCTTCGCCAAAAATCTGGAACATGCGCGAGAGGCCGAAGATGTGCGGGGCGGGGGCCACAATGATCCGGATAAAGTTGGGCGCTTGCGTGATGGGCGGTTGGGCGGCGATGGAACGTATCTCCGCGGCGGAAACCAGAAACAACGTTACTTCGGAGAAATCGGTGAGGCCAACCCGCGGTGACAATTGAAGAACGTAAGCCGGCGCCGTAGCGTAGAACTGGCTAAGGCTCGCGTCATTCACGGGGCCGTAGAACCGGGCACGAAAAATGCGGTGGGTTGCATCGAATTCAAATTTGAACGCCATTCCAAGGACCTTGATCGATAAGCCGTCGAATGTGCAATTCTTTATCACTTCCTCCAAAATTACTGTGATAGCTGTCACTTCACTTAGTAGGGCTTTGCCGGAAGCAATGCTCAATTGTTTTCCCGCCTAGATCTAGTGTTTTACCCGGTAGAAGAATAAAAATCGCCACGCTGATCATCTAATCAGCTGATCATCTAATCAATAGATCTTATTCGTTTTCGAGGGGCTCGAAATGTGGGTCTTGAACATTCAGAAGCGCCCAGGCTTCCGTCAGTGAGCGTACAACTTCCAGGCGGGGCCGGGAGCTTTCACCACGAATCTGGAACATGCGAGCCAATCCAAAGATAAGTGGCGCCGGCGCGACCACAACGCGAGGGCATGTCGGATCAGAAACTACAGGCGGGGCTTCCGCCAGGGCCAGCACGGCCGAGGACAGAACTTCAGAGGACGTTACGGCGCTGAAATCGAAGACAACGGCGCGCGGGCCGAGCGAGGCAGTGTGTTGGCGCGCGTCCGCAGAGAAGCTTTCCATGAACCGGCTATTAATATGGCCGGAGAAGCGGCAACACAGTACCTGGTTGGTCGCGTCGAATTCAAATTGGTACGCCATTCGGAAGCCTTAACCATCGAATAACTTGCGACAGAGCCAAGGGCCTTGTCAATGACCGAGCGGCTTACTTGCCGTCGATTGGTTCAAAATGCGGTTCAACCACACCCAGAAGGAGCCAGGCTTCCCCCAACGAACGGACAACGTGAAAATTGGGCCGGGTGTCGTCTCCAAGAATTTGAAACATCCGTGACAGGCCAAAAGCAAACGAGGACGGCGCCACGATGATCCGCACAAACCCCGGCTGAGTTACGGCCGGCGCCTGGGCTGCCATGCTTCTCACCGTCGCCGGCGATATCTGGATAGAAGTGATTTCAGATAGATCGGTGATCGCCGCCCGAGCGGAATTCCTGGCGACATATTCTCCGGAGCGAGCGTAGTAGGTCTGTAAAACCTGATCGGTCAGAATGCCATGAAAGCGCGCCTTCAGGAACTTGTTCACCGGATCGAATTCAAGGCTGTAGTCCAATCAAGCTCCTTGCCAATCGGGCGCTGGGTTTTTAGTGGGTGCGGGATTCATCGTACCTTAAGCCGTGGGCTTTGTTGCTGGCTGGGAATTTACTTTTATTGACTCTTCTAGGAGCAGTCCTTGATTGACCCCCGCAAAACGCGGATGTTAACCTACAAGGTTCGCTTGTGCCCGGCAGCGGGCCTGTGTCTTTGTCCTTGAAATCAAGTCGGGTACTCAAGGCAAGCGTACGCAAGTCAGCAGAAGGGAAATAACTTGTCTTCAACCGTGGAAGGCCAGACGCTCAGGAAAACCGCGCTCAACGCTCTGCACCGGAGCCTGGGCGCCAAAATGGTGGATTTTGGCGGCTGGGACATGCCGGTTGAGTATCCTTCGTCCGGTGGCTTGATGAAAGAACACTTGGCCGTGCGCACCGGCGTGGGACTGTTTGACGTTTCCCACATGGGAGACATTCTTCTCCGCGGCCCGGGAGCGCTGGAGGCCACGCAATGGATCAGCATGAACGATGCCTCCAAGCTGCAGGAAGGCCAGGCGCATTATTCAGCGCTGCTGTATCCGGAAGGCGGATTCGTGGATGACGTGATCGTCCACAAGCTGGGGAACAACGACTACCTTCTGGTGATCAACGCCGGTACTCGCGAAAAAGATTATGGCTGGGTGAAGAAAAACGTCAGCCGCTTCCATCTTCACGCGGATGACGTAGGCGATTACTACACGCAGATTGCCATCCAAGGCCCAAAGGCCGAAGCTACGCTCCAGAAGCTGACCAACGTTGACCTTTCGCAGATCAAAAATTACTGGTTCAAGCACGGCACGGTTTGCGGGCTGCCGAACACGATGATCGCGCGCACCGGATACACCGCCGAAGACGGTTTCGAAATCTACGTGCCGTCTGACGTGGCGACGAGCGAGCGCGTTTGGAACGAAGTTATGGCTGCCGGCAAGGAATTTGGCGCGATCCCGTGCGGCCTGGGCGCGCGCAACACGCTGCGGCTGGAAGGCCGCATGGCGCTCTACGGTCACGAAATTTCCGACACCATCAACGTATGGGAAGCGGGCCTGGACCGTTTCTGCAAAATGGATAAAGGCGACTTTCTAGGACGTGCAGCTCTGGAAAAAGCCAAAGCCGCCGGCCTTACACGGACGCTCGTCGGGCTGGAAGCCGTGGACCGCGGGATTCCGCGTGACGGCTACAAAGTTTGTGACGCCGCCGGCGCGGAGATTGGCTACGTCACCAGCGGATCGTACGCTCCGTTTTTGAAAAAGAACATTTCTCTGGCTTACGTCCCACCTGCGCACGCGGCGCTGGACCACGAAGTGTTTGTGGAGATCCGCGGCCAGAAAGTGAAGTGCAAAGTAGTGCCAACACCGTTTTACAAGCGCGCCAAAAAGGCGTAGCCCTGGAAGGACAGGTTTATACGAATGGCTTATCCGAAAGATTTTAAGTACACCAAAGAGCACGAGTGGATCCAGGTAACCGGCAATACGGCCACGGTGGGCATTACCAGCCACGCCCAGGAATCGCTGGGCGATATCGTTTTCATCGAGTTGCCCAAAGTAGGCGCGCAGCTGGCCGCCGGCAAAAGCTTTGGGACGGTGGAGTCGGTAAAAGCCGTGTCTGAACTTTATGCGCCGGCTTCTGGCAAGGTGACGGCCGTCAACGACACGCTGAACCAGACTCCGGAGAATGTGAACAAAGACGCCCACGCCGCCTGGATGATCAAGCTGGAGCTTTCCAACCCCGGTGAAACGAGCGGGCTGCTTTCCGCCGACGATTACGAAAAATACGTAGCGGAAGAGAAGTAAGAACTGCATTTGGTAATTGAGTAATTTGGTAGTTGAGTAATTGAGAGGCGCAAGCCGCCGGAGTTTTCACTTGCTCAATTTCCAAATTACCCAATTACTAAATTACCCGATTACCCAATTACAAAATTCCATTATGCGTTATCTTCCAAAATCACCTGCTGACCGTGAGAAGATGCTGGGCAACATCGGCATCAAGTCTGTTGACGATCTGTTTTCGCCGATTCCGGCGCAATACCGCCTTACGCGCGACCTGAAAGTCCCGCGGCAGATGGGCGAATCGGAAATCATTGATTATTTCCGCGCGCGCGCCGCTGAAAACGCGGAAGGTTATTCGTTCTTCCTGGGCGCGGGAGCGTATCGCCACTACCGTCCGGTGGTGATTGATGCATTGATCTCGCGCGGCGAATTTTTTACCGCGTACACGCCGTACCAGCCGGAAATCGCGCAGGGAACGCTGCAAGCCATCTTTGAATTCCAGACCATGGTCTGCGAGCTGACCGGCATGGAAGTGGCCAACGCTTCCATGTATGACGGGTCCACCGGCGCCGCTGAAGCATTGCTCATGGCCGTCCGCGTGACAGGGCGCAAATCCGCGGTGGTGGCGAAGACGGTGCATCCGGAGTATCGCGAAGTCATCAATACCTACGTCCAGCACCAGGGTTTGCCGGTGAGCTACTTTGGCTACCTGGAAAACGGCCGCGTGGACATGGCCGACCTGGAAAAGAAAATTACTGACGATACGGCCTGTGTGCTGATCCAGTCGCCGAATTTCTTTGGCACGATTGAAGACGTAGCCGCGATTGCTGATCTGGTCCACAAGAAAGGCGCGTTGCTGGTGGTTTCGATCGCCGAAGCGCTTTCACTGGGCGCGGTGAAGCCTCCGGTGGAAGCCGACATTGTGAGCATGGAATCGCAATCGTTTGGCGTACCGCTCGGTTACGGTGGACCGTACGCGGGCGTGCTGGCGACGAAAGAAAAATTCGTCCGCCAGATCCCGGGAAGACTCGTCGGACAGACGACAGACCAAAACGGCAAGCGTGGATTCGTGCTCACGCTTTCCACCCGCGAGCAGCATATCCGTCGCGAGAAAGCCACGTCCAACATTTGCACCAATCAGGCGCTCATCGCCACCATGGCCACCATTTATATGACCATCTACGGGCGAGAGGGCTTGAAGGAACTGGCTCTACAGAATCTTTCCAAAGCTACGTACGCTGCGGGCGAGTTTGCCAAAAAGGGCAAAATACTTTTTGCCGGTGCGCCACGCTTCAATGAATTTGTAGTGCAGACGAAAGACGATCCCAAACAGATCAACGACCGCCTGCTGGAAAAGAAAATCATTGGCGGGTTCCCGATAGGCCGCTACTACCCGGAACTAGGTAATGCAACGCTGTGGTGTTGCACGGAACTGAATACCAAAGAACAGATCGACGCATGCGTACAGGCGGTGGGCCAATGAGCAACCAGGACATCAAGAAAGCCACGCGGCACATCAGCCAGAACGAGTCACTGATTTTTGAACACTCGTCGCCGGGCAAAAAGGGTTATCGGCTGCCGCCGCTGGACGTTCCGGCAGTTGATCCGCAAAAAGCGCTGGGTACGGCCGCGCGCGCTGATCTGGGCAACATGCCGGAAGTGAGCGAGATGGAAATCATCCGACACTTTACGCGCATCTCCACGTGGAACTACGCGATTGATCTGGGTATGTATCCCCTGGGCTCATGCACCATGAAGTACAACGCACGCGTGAACGAAGTAGTCGTGCGCCTGGGCGGACTGGCGGAAGCGCATCCTTACCAGCCGGAGAAAACAGCGCAAGGCGCGCTGCGGGTGATGAAGACCCTGGCCGATTGCCTGCTGGACATTACTGGCATGGACGCCATCACGCTGCAACCGGCGGCCGGCGCGCACGGTGAAATGACAGGCATCCTGCTGATGCACGCTTGTCTCAAGTCGCGGGGTAATCCACGCAAGAAAATTTTGATTCCAGATTCCGCGCACGGCACCAACCCGGCAACGGCGGCCATCTGCGGTTACGCCGTGGAAAACCTGAAGTCCAACGAACAGGGGATGGTGGACATTGCGTCCCTTGAAGCCCAGATGAATGAAGATGTCGCGGGTCTCATGCTTACCAATCCCAACACGCTGGGGATTTTTGAGCAAGAGATCCACAAGATCGCGGACATCCTGCACAAAAAAGGCGGCCTCCTTTATATGGACGGCGCGAACATGAACGCGCTGGTGGGCAAGACGCGTCCGGGCGATTTTGGCGTGGACGTGATGCACCTGAACCTGCACAAGACGTTCTCCACGCCGCACGGCGGCGGCGGTCCGGGATCGGGTCCGGTGGCGTGCAAGAAAATTCTGGAACCATTTTTGCCAAAGCCGGTCGTCGTGGAAAAAGCTGATGGCACGCTGGCGCTGGACTATGAACGTCCGCAATCGGTGGGACGCGTGCGCATGTTCTATGGGAACTTTGGCATGCACGTGCGCGCGCTCAGCTACATCATGGCCAACGGTCCTGACGGTTTGCGCCAGACCACGGAAGATGCCGTGCTCAACGCCAACTACATCCGCAAAAACCTGCAAGGCCACTATGACCTGCCGTTCAACACACCCTCGATGCATGAGGTCGTGTTCAGCGACCACACGCAGACGGAAAAAGGCATCAAGACCGGCGACATCGCGAAACGGCTGATCGACTACGGCTTCCATCCTTATACTGTGTCATTTCCGCTGGTGGTGCACGGCGCGCTGATGATTGAGCCAACGGAAAGCGAATCCCTGGAAGAACTGGACCTGTTCATTGACGCCATGAAGTCGATTGCGCGTGAATGCCAGGACGATCCGGAACTGGTAAAAGCCGCGCCGCATAATACGCGCGTCTCAAGGCTGGACGAAACGGCGGCGGCTAGGAAGCCGGTATTGCGGTGGAAGCCTTAGTTCTAAAAAACAAAAAAATTGACCGCCACGGACGCAAAGGTCGCAAAGGACGAGAATGAGTTAAGCAAACTCATTCTGGATGCGGCTTTTCGCGTCCACTCGGCGCTTGGGCCAGGCCTTTTGGAGAGTGCCTACGAGGCTTGTCTTGCGTACGAATTGCGCAACGAAGGTCTAAGCGTACTGACACAAGTGCCTTTGCCTTTGCTCTACAGGGAAGTAAGACTCGATGTCGGCTACCGGCTCGATCTGTTGGTTGAAGACGTGGTAGTGGTTGAGGTGAAGTCGGTCGATGCGCTCGCGGCCATTCATACAGCCCAGATCCTATCCTATCTAAAGCTTAGCCGGAAAAGACTGGGAATACTGGTAGTGTCTTAACAGCGTGTTGCTGCCAAATAGCAAGCGATTGCTTTACTGTAATTCCTGCCGTATCTTGAAGGCATGGCATCGCACCGGAATCAACTCTCCACACTTAAAAAGCTGATCGCTGAAGCCGATCTGATTCTCGAAACAACCCCAGAACTGCCCGAAAATAGGACAGCCAGATGCCGGGAATTGCTCAGTACGGCCCTAGCCGTTGCCGATGACTTGCTAAAGCAGACCAAACTTCCAGCAGCCGCAATACTTGGCAAGAAGGGCGGAAGTGTCACCGCGAAACGTGGCTCCGATTATTTCCGCAAACTGGCCGCAAAACGTAAGACTCGCGGCGGCGGAAGACCGCGCAAAAAATCATGATTTGAAAATGTGGAACACGGCAAACCGTTCCCCGTTAGCAGTAAACTTACTAATCAGAGATGCCTTTATCCTTGCCGTTTTCGCGGGTGGTATCAGTCGCCATCCTCTGCCTGTCGGCATCTGTTTACCAATAGCCAATTTAGTGCCTCTTGGAGAATGAGGTTCCTTCCCTGTTGCGCCCATAGGATTTTCTGGTTTCCTTCCGTAAAATTGAAATCTTATATAAAACGAAAAAGCCCGACGCGATGGCCGGGACAGTTTCGATTGAACCCAGACACCTCAATCGTACCCCTTCATCGTGGCTGGCGCAAGAGCCATGAATGACGGATTCTCCACGGAACCCTAGAGATCAAATCGAAGAAATGATTCTTGGCAAAGAAGGCATTGCCAAGAGACAGCGAAAACAAGAGATTGAGCACGAACAAGAGTTAGCGAGGATTCGCGCTCAATCACATGCACTCGTTTGGACTGGCACGGAAGGGCAATTAATCGAAGAAGTCAAGAAACTCTTTGATGCTGAATTGCTTAGAGCAAATGATCTCTCCGATGCCCTGCAAAAAGCGACAATTCATTTTGTAGGTTTGGACGGAAACCCGATCATAAAACCAATTAGCGCAAAGCCAACGAAGCCTCGGACAGCAGAAAGTATATCTCGCAGAGAATTTGTCGAGCCATTGCTCGATGCAAAGGGATGGTCAATTCTAGACTGGGCAAATGAAGCGGAAATATCTCATGCCACAGCCATAGATTATCTCGATAAGAAAACAAAACCGTATCGCTCGACACGTCTTAAACTGGCCAAGGCGCTTGGAATAGACGTTGAACAATTGCCGAAATAGAAAGAATCCCAAACTCTCCCACAGTCTCCCATACTCTGTCGTAACTCTCCCATTCCTAAAATTACCCCAGAGAGAATCCCAAACTCTCCCATTGAATCTCGATTGTTCGCACTGACTCTCTCATGACACCTCGGCGACACTGTAATCGCGGTAAAAAACATGCAAGGCGAGATTGGGAAATGATAAATAATCGCGGGCCACCAATGCATTTAACCCCTCAAAGGGGCAGGATTAAGCTCCTTGACAAACAGCGAACGCTTGCTGTATTATTGATCCATGATTAGCAACGTACAAGACGCCATGCCGACTACCTGCCAGAAATGCCAGCAGCCGACCGTTAAGAAGTTCGGCGTCTACGGCAAGAAGCGAATACAGCGTTACCGCTGTACGTCTTGCTCTGCCACGTTCTCAGACCCTAAGCCCGCTTCGCCCTTGGGAACTATGCGAATCAGCGTTGAAACCGCCGTACACGCTCTCCAGTGCTTACTGGAAGGCTGCTCAGTGAGAAGTACCGAGCGCCTCTGCAACATAAACCGCAATACGATTCTGAGCCTCTTGCTTCTGGCCGGGAAGCGTTGCGAGAGACTAATGGCTGAGAAAATGAAAAACCTGAAATTCAAATATGTCCAATGCGACGAGTTGTGGACTTTTGTTGCCAAAAAACAAAAGCGAGTCAGAAAGGATGATCCCGCCGAATTTGGAGATAACTGGTTTTTTGTTGCCATTGACTCTGAGACAAAATTGGTTCCGTGCTACATTGTCGGCAAACGTGACCGCGATACAACCGTCCGGTTTCTCAAGGCTCTCAAGGCCACGGCAACCGATGATCGTTTCCAGTTAACAACAGACGGTTTCCACTTTTACGAACGCGGAGTTGAGAACGTATTTGCTGGCCAAACTGACTTCGCACAGTTGGTTAAACTTTATGGCGACTATGGCCAGTTCGGTAATGAAAGGTACTCCCCAGGACGGATCACGGAGGTTATATCCAAGGTGCGCGACGGTCGGCCCGATCCCGAACACATCTCGACGAGTCATATCGAGCGGCAAAACTTGACGATACGAATGTCCATGCGCAGACTGACACGACTGACGAACGCTTTTTCAAAGAAAGGTCTGAACCTGAAAGCAGCAGCCGCGTTGCACTTTGCTTATTACAACTTTTGTCGTGTTCACCAAACCTTGCGCGTAACTCCCGCGATGGAACATGGCATTACAGACCACATTTGGACAATCCGCGAGTTGCTAGAACCGAAATAAAATTCAGCGTGGTAGGATAGGCGAGGAAAACATGGCCATAAAGCATAAATCCCGCTTGCAGGCGGGGTTTGTGCCGAACGGTTTGAGCGCGACACTCAGATCATCGCATAGGAGTGTCCGCAATGCAAACCGTTATCACCAGACGATATATAAGTGATTTTGGGTTCATATTTCCTCAGGCTTTGCCTTATTACAAAAACACTCTTATGACCGCAATATCTTTTGGATTAACTCGGGACGGATTCGTCATCGCAGCAGATGGACGAACCAGATTAGACGATGAAACCAGAGCATCGGCATCGAAGGAACTGCTCGCCAAGGAAACCGAATTTGCGCAGAAGATATTTTCTGTGGAGAGAACCGATGCACATCTTGCCTTTGCAATGGCTGGCGCTCTTGTGAGCAACGACTTCCAAGTTGATCTCAGAAATATAGGACAGAAAATTGCATCACAAATATCAGGTCGATCATTCGGAGCATTCCAGGCTTACATGTCCGCTTTTGCTAACAACCTTGCTCATGCTATCCAAATGGAAGACTTGAGTCAGTTTCCAACCAAAATATGTGATCTATTTATCGGGGGATATTACAGCAACGCACCAGCTTGGACATGCATTTCCTTTACTCATAATGGAACGGATGTGATTCCAACGCCCAAAATCTCACCTCTGCCATTGTTGTATGGATCATTGGTCGTAGCATCAGATATGTATGAACCATCATCCGCTGTCGGCAATATATTCAGTACCGCGCTGTATATCCCGAAGCCGCAATCGCATTTCCAGAACAACCAAGTGCTTCTATCAAGCAACCCGTCGTTAGATGAAATGCAGCGTTTTTGCGTTGGATACATAGAGGCATGTGCAAGTGAACTAGCTCTCACTTTAGACGAAACAATCTGCCGCATCATTGGCGGGCACATTCATGTAGCAGAAATAACACCGTCTGGCTTCAAGTGGCGTATTCCGCCAAAGTCTCATGTCTGATCCAGCCAGCAACACGCAGTTAAGACACTACCGGAATACTCTTGAATTTCAATTCAGTGCGATTACGTGACGGCATCCGGCGAGTTGTCAACGCTTTGTAAAATCTCGCGATGCGACGCGTTCTTTGCGTCCTTTGCGGTTAATCTAGTGCTTTGGCGCAGAGCTTCAGTAACTATTGCAGCATCCAATCCTTCAGGTAAACTCTAACTATATGTTAACTTCCAAGTCTTTATTCCTAGGACTAGTACTCCTTGTTCTGCCACTTCCGACGATGTTTGCGCAGACCGCCGTCAGTCCCAATTCAGTCTTGTTGCAGACGTTACAGAGCGAACTGGACCGCGCCATGGCGTTGCTGGCCAAAGCGGACCCGGCGCCCTACTTCATCAGCTACTCGGCCAATGACGATGCTTCCGCGGTGATCGTCGCCAGCAATGGCGCGCTGGTGGCCAATGTGGACCGCCGCGATCGTTCGGTGGATGTTTCCGTCCGCGTGGGGAGCCGGTCACTGGACAACACGCACGGCGAAAATCGCTTTCACTCGGTGACCACCACGCAACTCCCTCAGGACGACAAGGCAGACGCGATTGCCCGCGTGCTGTGGCTGAACACAGATCGCATGTACAAGAAGGCGGCACAGAGCTACCTGGAAGTAAAGACCAACACCAAGGTACGCGCGGAAGAAGAAGATTCGTCGCCGGACTTTACCAGTGAAAAGGCGCAGGTGTTTACGGGAAAGCTCACGGCCACGCCGACTTTCAACCATCGCGAATGGGAAGACCGCGTGCGCCGCTTGTCGGCCATTTTTAACAAGTATCCCGACATCGAGCGCTCCAACGTCATTCTTATAGTCAACGACAACAAACGATATTTTGTTTCGAGCGAAGGATCGAAGATCGTGGATGGCCATCCGCTGATCCGCGTGCTGGCGCTGGGCAGCGCCCGGTCGACTGACGGGATGGACCTGGCGCGGTCAGAAACTTTTGACGCTTCGTCTTTTGACAAGCTGGTCCCTGAGCAGGTGATGGCCGCCAAGATCGAAAAGATCGCGCAAGACCTGCAAGCGCTGAAGAAAGCGCCCATCGTGGAACCTTTTAACGGTCCCGCGCTGCTGAGCGGACGCGCAGCGGCGGTGTTCTTCCACGAAGTTGTCGGCCACCGCCTGGAAGGTCAGCGCCAGCGCGGCGAAAATGAAGGCCAGACGTTTACCAAGATGGTAGGCCAGCCGGTACTGCCAACGTTCCTGAGCGTGGAAGACGATCCGACGTTGCCGGCGTTGAGCGGAACCGAACTGAGCGGCAACTACGGTTATGATGAAGAAGGCTCCAAGAGCCAGCGCGTGGAATTGATTTCCAACGGAATTCTCAAACAGTTCCTGATGTCGCGCATGCCGGTGAAAGGTTTTGAGCACTCCAACGGACACGGTCGCGCGCAAGACGGCATGATGCCGGTGGGCCGGCAGGGCAACCTGATCGTGAAATCCACCAAGAGCATTCCGGATTCGCAACTGCGCCAGGCGCTGATTGACGAAGCCAAAAAACAAGGCAAGCCGTTCGGCCTGTATTTTGAAGATATAGCCGGCGGCTTCACCCTAACCACGCGCAACATGCCGCAAGCTTTTCAAGTGATGCCGCTGATGGTGTGGAAGGTGTATTCCGATGGACGTCCGGACGAACTGGTGCGCGGCGTGGACATTATTGGAACGCCCCTGAACGCGCTGAACCGGATCATTCTTACCGGACAGAAAGTTGACGTGTTCAACGGCGAGTGTGGCGCGGAATCAGGATCGGTTCCGGTCTCAGCGGCGGCGCCGGCCATGTTGTTCTCAGAGATTGAAGTCCAGAAGGTTGCGCAGGGCCATGATCGACCTCCAGTGTTGCCGCCGCCGGGCGTGGACGCCGGCGCGAAGAAAGAGGTCCGCTAATGCGTAAATTCATTTTCAGCCTCGTCCTTCTTGGTCTTTGCTGCAGCACCCCATCGCTGACGGCGTCGCCCGCCGACGAAAAATCAAACATCGCCACGGACGATCATGGCGATCCCGTATTGAAAGCCATGCTCGCCGAACTGCGCCGTTCCCAGGAAAAATTGCAACTGGGGGAACTGCAACGTCCTTATTACATTGATTACCAGGTGACGGAGCTCAACCAGTATTCCGCGGACGCAACGCTGGGCGCGCTGCGCAGCTCACAAGCGAATACCGGACGGCTGGTGCGCGTGGTTGTCCGCATTGGCGATTACAAGCAGGACAGCTATTACGGCGAAGGCGTGGGCACAGTGGACGTAATGCCCATGGACAATAATGAGATTGCCTTGCGCCGCCAGCTATGGCTGGCCACGGACAAGGCGTACAAGGCGGCCCTGGGCGGCCTGAGCGAAAAGCAAGCCGCGCTGAAGAACCTGCAATCGGAAAATGAAGTGGCGGACTTCTCGCAGGAGAAGGCGTCGCAATCCATCCAGAAAACAATTCAACTGGGCGCGGACCTGGAAGCGTGGAAGAAAAACATCCGCGTGGCTTCTGACCTGTTTCGCCGCGATCCCAGCCTGGATAGTTCAGAAGCGAATTTCAGCTTCCGCGTACTGAACCATTACTACGTGAACACCGAAGGAGCGGTCACCCGCGACGGCAAGGCGATCTACAGCTATGGCTTTTCCGGGTCGGCGCAAGCGGATGACGGCATGCGCCTGGAACGCAGCCATGGTTATGTGGTCACCAATCCGGACGAACTGCCCAAGCAGGAGCAGGTTGCCAAGGAAGCGGAAGAACTGATTGGCACTTTCGCCGCGCTAAAGAAAGCCGCGGTGGCGGAAGATTCTTACCGCGGCCCGGTGCTGTTTTCCGCGGACGCGGTGACGGCCGTGCTGGAGCGCCTGATCGTGCCCAACATCCTGGGGGCGCGTCCTGAGCTGGGAAACCCGGCGCGTACGCGTGGCGACTTTGCTTCGTCCTACAAGAGCCGCGTGTTGCCGGATTTCTTGACGGTGGTGGACGATCCGCGCGTGAAGAAGATTGATGGCCAGACGTTGGCGGGCAGCTATGACGTGGACGATGAAGGCGTGACCGCGCAGCCGGTTACCTTGATCGAAAAAGGAGTTCTCACCAACTTCCTGCTGGGCCGTGAACCCATTCGCGACCTGCCGCACTCCAACGGGCACGGACGCACGCCGCTGGCCGGCGCGCCGCGCGCGCAGATCTCCAACCTGATTGTTACGGCTTCCAATGGCGTGAGCTTTGACGAACTCAAGAAAAAACTGATTGCCATGTGCAAGGACCAGGGACGTCCCTATGGTTACTACGTGGAAACCACCGGAGTGCGGCTTGCTCCCCGTTTACTGTGGCGCGTGTACGTGAGCGATGGCCACATGGAACTGGTGCGCGGAGCTTCTTTTAACCAATTGGACACGCGCGCCTTGCGCACGGGTATTGTCGCGGCCGGCAACGATGCGTACGTCTACAACCGAAACGAGCCACTGCCGAGCTCGATTGTGGCGCCGTCACTGCTGTTCGATGATTTGGAAATCCAGCGAGCCAACCGCGCCAAAGAAAAACTGCCGCAGTATCCGGCGCCGGCGCTGGCAGGGAAGTAAGAGCTTTACCACAGAGGGCACGGAGGGGCACAAGAGTTTGTGCCCTTTTTTGTTTCGAAGCGCGATGGCGGAAAAAACATGAAATGGACGGCAATTGTCTTTCACGGACGTGAAGCACTGGTGTACGGCGCAATTCTCATGGCACTGATCTACGTTGCCCTTCCCGCTGCCGTTATCACGCTAGTTATTCGTTGGTTTGCCCGGCGCAGGAAAAGGCGACTGGCTCGATCATGATCCGGCTTGGCTTCGTGATCCTTCGTGTCCTTTGTGGTTAAATGAAGATGCAGCTATGGGCCGCATCCACATTCTTTCTGAACACGTTGCCAACAAAATCGCCGCCGGCGAGGTGGTGGAGCGTCCAGCGTCCGTACTGAAAGAGCTGCTGGAAAACTCACTCGACGCTGGCGCCACGCGCATACGCGTACAGGTGGAAGCCGGCGGACGCAAGCTGATCCAGGTGACGGACAACGGCTGCGGCATGGTGCGCGACGATTCGCTGCTGGCCTTCGAGCGCCATGCGACCTCAAAGATCAAAGACGCAGAAGACCTCTTGAACATCCATACCCTGGGTTTTCGCGGAGAGGCGCTGCCGTCGATTGCCAGCGTTTCCCGCATGCTGCTGGAAACGCACGCGCCAGAAGACGAAACGGGAACGGTGCTGGAAATTGCCGGCGGCAAGATTCTGCGCGTGGAAGACGCAGGGCTGCCGGTTGGGACGTCGATTGCCGTACGCGATTTGTTTTTCAATACTCCGGCGCGCAAGAAGTTTCTCAAGGCCGAATCCACCGAGCTTTCGCACATCGCGTCGCTGGTAACGCACTATGCGCTGGCGCATCCGGGCAAACATTTTGAAATGCATTCGGCCACGAACGCCATGCTGGTGGCGGCGCCGGTGGAGTCACACTCTGACCGCATCTACCAGGTGTTCGGCCGTGAAACGCTCGACCAGTTAGTCCCCGTTGCGGCGACGATGAAGCTGGAACGCGTGGGAATTCCGGAGCCTCCGCCGTGGCGTCGCGATGAAGATTACGAGCCGCCGGTGCCGGGCGACATCCGGGTGCACGGATTTGTTTCCAAGCCGGAAGTGCAGAAGCTGAACCGCAATTCGATTTTCATTTTCGTCAACAACCGGCTGATTCGCGACCGGCTGGTACAGCACGCGATCACGGAAGCTTATCGCAACATTCTTCCGCCAACGGTTTTTCCAGTGGTGCTGCTTTTTATTGAATTGCCGAATGCGGAAGTGGATGCCAACGTTCATCCTTCGAAGACGGAAGTGCGGTTCCGGCAGCATTCGCTAGTCCATGATTTTGTCCGCGATTCGGTGCGCGCGGCGTTGATGAAGGCGCGTCCGGTGCCGGAGTTTACACGGGAGATCCATGCGCAACCGACGGCAGGACCGGGGCTGTCACCCGGCGCGAGGATGGACGCCGGGCAAGGGAATGGTGCAACGCAAGGTGGCGCGGGTGACGAATTTGCTTTGCGTGTGCCACAACCGCCGATGATATCGGAACGTCTGCAATTTTCCGGCGAGCCAATTCCGGTGGATGCCAACACGACACTGAGCGGATACGGAGCGGTGGCCGCGCCGGCGCTAACGCGCAACGCCAACGGTCATGGCGATGCCTGTGGCAATGTGCTCGAAGAAGAAGCGCAGGCCGTCCCCGACCAACTGGCGCTGGCCAGCTTGAAACCGCTGGGTCAGGTGCGGGATTCGTTCATCCTGGCAGTGAATGCCGACGGACTGTGGATCATTGATCAACATGTGGCGCACGAGCGCGTATTGTTCGAAAGAATCCTGCGCGAACGCAGCCGTAGCGCGGCTTCCCAGGAAGGCCAGCGCATGCTGATGCCGTTGATTGTGGAACTCACGCCCGGACAGCAGGCGGTGTTCAGCGAGATTTCCGAAGAGTTGCGGCGGAATGGATTTGACGTTGAACTGTTCGGCTCGCGCACTGTTGCGGTAAAGACCTCGCCGGCCGGCGTGCAACCCGCGGAAGTGGAAAAGATGCTGCTAGAGTTGCTGGACCAGTTCCAGCAGGAAGAACAAGCGCTGAACCTGGAAAAGATTCGCGCGCGGATCGCAGCCAGCATCGCTTGCCATGCGGCCATCAAGATCAACATGCCGCTGGAACAAAACAAAATGGAGTGGCTGCTGCAGGAGCTGGCGAAAACCGAATGTCCCATGACGTGTCCGCACGGGCGCCCGGTGGTGTTGAGGTATTCTGTTAAGGAAATACAGAAAGCGTTTAAGCGAATTTAGAATCGAGCCACACCAATCCATGACTGAACCTGAACTGCAGGAACAACGCGCACAGAAGTGGCGGCTGGACGGCAACGCCGTACAGACACTGGAACAGGCACGTGCGTTCCTTGACGATGTGGGCTTCTGCCTTTTTTATCCCGAGCGGACGTTGCCGGCGGTGCCCACGTTGCTGGGAGCCTTTGCCGGTTCGGCGAACGGTTTGCCGGATGTCCGGCGCAGCTTTAGCGATCCCCGCGTGCAACAAGCCACGGACTTGATGGTCCGTCTGCTGCGCGAGCGCGTCGCCTACGAATTGTATTTGGCGGCGGATGTGAGCCTGATTGTGGCGGCGCAGGTGTTTCCATTCTTCTATGCGCTGCTGAGCGACCGCAATCCCAAGGGGCTGCCGAAAGTCCGCGCCCTGGGAACAAAGATTTCGCCGCTGGCGGTGCTGGTGTTTGAGTCCATTCAGAAACATGGTCCGCTGAGTAAAGGGCGGTTGCGGGAACTGGTGACCCGCGAGCCCAGTGACGCCGCGCTGGACCGTGCGCTCAACGAGCTGTGGGCCATTTTGAAGATCACTCGCGTGGACTACAACGCGACCGATGGGACCTTCTGGGACGTGCTGTATCGCTGGTCCCCGGACGTGGTGAAAGAAGGTCTGGACATCTCCGCGCCGGAAGCCGTGACCGCGCTGCTCAGCAAATTCCTGGAGACGACCATCGCGGCCACACAGGACGAAATCGAAAATTTCTTTTCGCAATTTACTTCACGATCCAAAGTGCGAGAGGCCGTGAATGCCTTGCAGGCGGCGCGGGAAATCAGTTTTGTGGTGGTGGGAACGAAGACGCTGATTTGCCTGGCTCCGGCGGTTGAACCGCGAGGGCACGCTCGTGTTTAACGCGGACAGCGGGAAGGCGAAGCCAGCTTCGTCCAATAGTCATTTTTCCAATGAACATTTTTCCAATGAACATTCTTCCAGCGGGCATTCTTCCAGTGAACATTCTTCCGGCAAGTCAGGCACGGAGAGCCGCGCGCTGAGCGGACGCAAGATCGTTATTGCCATTGACGGTCCCGCGGGTTCCGGTAAGAGCACGCTGGCTGCGTTGCTGGCCCGCAAATACGGTTACGTGAACATCGAGAGCGGCGCCATGTATCGGGCGCTCGCGCTTAAAGCCATTGAGACCTCTGCCAGTCTCGACGATGGTCCAGCACTCGCGGCGCTGGCCCAGGCATCGCAAATTGAGCTCCAGCCGAGGCCGGAAGGCAATCGCGTACTGCTGGCCGCGCGGGACGTGACCGAACGCATTCGCCAGAAGGATGTTACCGACGCAGCGTCCAAGGTTTCAGTGCATCCGCCGGTGCGCGAGTGGATGGTGGACCACCAGCGCGCCATGGGCACCGACGGTGGCATTGTGATGGAAGGCCGGGACATCGGAACCAAGGTCTTTCCTAACGCGGAAGTAAAAATCTTTCTCGACGCCGATCCTGAAATCCGCGGCAACCGGCGCTTTCAGCAGCATCCTGCGCTATCAGAAAAAGAAGCGGCAGTAGTAACCGAGCTGCGGGAACGCGACCATCGCGACCGTACTCGCGCCACGTCCCCACTGGAACCAGCCGTAGACGCCGTGCATATCGACTCCACACACCTCACGCTCGAGCAGGTTACCGAACGCGCCATAGAGATCGTGGACGCCAAGCTGGCGGAAATTGCGAGCAGGTAGCGGCCAGCAGTTGGCTGCCAGCCGCTAGCGGCTTTCTTACTTCTTCCTCAGCTGAACCGTGCCGCGGTCTGCGTGTATGCGCAGTGACGGACCGCCTTTACCCACGGTGCCATGAGCTTTCGCGGTGCGGGCCTGGTTGTCCACGGTGACGCCGGCGAATTCGTTGGAAATATTTCCATCGTTACTGTCGGCGTCCACCACAAAGCTTGCGGCGGCCGGCATTTCCACGGTCACGTCACCGTGGGTATTGGTCACGTCAATGTTGCCCACGGGAGACTTGGCGGTAATTTCCACTACGGCGTTGCGGTTCTCCACGCGAACGTCGCCGGAGACATCTTCCAGGCGCACGTCATTGGAGCGCGTCTGCACGCGGAAAGGTCCGGTGATGGACGTCCCGCGAATGTTGCCGCTGGACATGTTGATTTCGCCATCAAGTTTCGGGGCCTGTAAATCCGTGCGGACGGATTTGAAATGCACCTGCTTACCGATCTTGGACAGCTGGACTTCACCGTTATAGCCGGCGTTGAATTCAAGCGAGCCGGTTACATCCGAGACTTTTCCGTCTTCCACCACGCCGTCAACGGTTACGTCGCCGGTCACGTCTTTCACGGACGCAGAACCAGAACGCACGTGGAGAGACGCGTTGCCTTTGATCTGTTCCAGGCTCACGTCGCCGTGGTCGGTGGTAATGTCCAGTGCGCCTTCGCGATTGGTCACGGTAACGTCTCCGCGCCGCGTGACCAGAGTGAGCGGGCCGCTGCGTGGCAATTGCAGGTCCAGGTCAAACCGGCCTTTTTCAAAGCCCTTGGCCGTGGCATCCAGCAGCCAAACGTTGCCTTGCTGGACAAAGCTGGGATGCGTGGACGCATTGACCAGGTCAGCGCCACCCTGGCTGTCAGCGTGTACAGACTTGTGCACCATCACGTGCGCCTGGCCATCGGCGCTGGGGGTGATCTTGATGCTGCCACGGCGTGCCAGGACCTTGAACTCGGTTCCGCCGGCCACCGGCTGCGTCGCAGTCTCACTGAACTCGTACGAAGACTCGCCGATGCCGAAGAAGTCATCATCGCCCACGTCAACGCCCACCTCGTTCCGAAGGCCTTCCCAGTTCACGCGGTTGACGCCGGTCGTGGTCAGGCCGAACAGCACGAAGAACACCACGAACACAATGGTGCCGGCGCCGGTACGCGGCGCAGGCTGGCCTTTGCTGCGGGCAATTCCGTACTCCACCAGTTTCACCAGGCCCCAGAGGATCAGCAGCGCCGGCCAGTAGAAGGCAAACCAGTGCAAAATGCCGCGTATGGAAATCTTGCCCATGGTGCCCAGCAGAAAAACCACGCCCAGCGCGATCAGGATGATCGGTCCGGCAAACGAACGCGACGGCGGTGGCGGAGGATACGGGGCCTGGTATTGCGGCTGCGGCGGTGGAACGGGATTGTTGGTGCTCATGAGTTCACCTGTTGGTCGTTTTGTGGTGGTGCAGTTGGTACTGGTTCGGGAGCGCCCGCGGCGGACGGCGCAGCTTGCGCAGAAGGTGGCGGGGCCGTGCCCGTCCACGCGCCTGGCTGGTACTGCGGCGCATACTGTGCCGGATACGGTTGAGGCGTGGCCGGAGCCGTCCATTGAGAAGGCACATGGCCTTCCACGGAAGAGGTCCGGCTTATCAAAATCACGGCGCCAACCACCAGCATGAAGACCGGCCAGCTTTGGTCAAAATACACCCAGCTGTTGCTGTCCAGAAGCCAGAGGGCGCCGGCGGTGATGATCATGGCCGGGCCCATCAGGCCATGTGTTTTGCAGCGCTGGCACGTACATTGCTTGTTGTAAGCGTAGGTTGGCATATGTTTATCCCCTCTGCATGGTCCGTTTGAAGGCAATCCACAGGCCTAATCCAATCAGGAAAACTGGACCAATGATCCGCAGACGAATTACGTGGAGGTTCCCCAACAGGAAGAACATGCCAAGCACGATCAGCACAACGGCTCCTGTAGGCAGTCCGGAAAGAATATCCTGGGGCGCTGCCGGAGCAGGCATTGACGAAGTTGCGCCGCCGGTTCCCGAGACGACGTAGGCTTGCGCGTCTTGAGCAGCGCCCGGAGCGGCCGCGTTCGGCATGGCCGCACCAGCTGCCGCCGCAGGCTGTGACTCCTGTAATCCGAAAAGCTTTTCAATCCCCAGCGGATCCGGTGACGGCAAGCCAAACTGTTTCGCCTGGGCCGTCTTGAAGGCTTCAAACGCCATGTAAAAGACGAAGAAAGGAATCATGAAGCCGAAGAACCAATGGACTTCACTGGCGCCAATAATCAACAACGCAAAGATCACCACGTGGATGAAAGCCTTGGCAAACTGCCCGTTGTACATGGCGCCCACGCCAGGGATGAATCCGAGAAACGCGGCCACGCCGGGGTTCGGAGCGCCGGCAACCGTGGACACGGCCATCACCGGCTGTACCGGCGTCTGGAGCCGGGCGGCGATGCAGGGCTCGCAATAAATCGCGCCCATCACATCGCGTTTACAGTTTTCACACAGCGCCTTCCCACAATTTCGGCAGAACGCCGCTGCCGGGATATCAGTATGTACGGCGCAGTTCATATTTGGGCTCCTTCGTCACTCGTCTTCAGTTTGGCAATCGTGAGTTTGGCAAGCGTAAATCTAGCGGTCGAGAATCTGGCGGCCGAGTTCCCGGGGATCTGGTTCTGGGCCAACTGGGGTTCGCTTACACGCTCCTGGCTATAGGTGTCTTTTTCCCGCGGATTGCCGCTGGTATCCGGAGGCGTGTTGCGGTTCTGCCGCTCAGGCTTGTCGTCAGTGTTCTTTTTTTCTTCTTGTTCCGGGACCACGGCTTTCTTCAGTCCGCGTACGCGGGTTTCCACTTCGTACACCAGGCGCATGTTGTCGTAATAGCGTTGCACCTTGGATTCAATCTGCGTGTATTGCAGTACAGCGGATTTGCGCAGGGCATTCGGATGCCAGTCAATATTCTTAACGTCGTTGATCCGCACACCCATCACGCCCAGCGTGACGCTCAAGGAAAAGAACGCCATGATGAACGAGGTGGCAAAACGCGACCGCATCAACAACGGCGCGTAACTCAGTGACCGGCGGACCGAAACCATGAACCCGGTTTTTTCACGAGGAGCATCGTTACGTCCGAGTACAACTGCCTGCTGCCCCGCGACTTTCATACTGGTATTGGCCAGAATGTTGTGGACCATGTTTCTGGGCGGTTCCACTTCATCCAGTTGCCGCAGCATCAACATGCCGTCGCGGGTCTCAGCCCAAAGGGGACCGCAAACCGGACAGGTCTTACTGTGGGCTTCAAAGGCTTGCTTCATGCCGGCGGGCAGGGTTACCGATCCGTCATCGTGGGCGTCGTTACCGTTATCTTTGCCGCTGCCTCTGAGGTCGTCCCAGTGAAGATCGATGGCTTCGGTCAGCAGGGCTTCAAACTGGCTGCACTCGAGCTCGTTATTGAATTTCTGTGTCATTGGCTTGCCTGCTTCTTATTACGAGAAAGTAATCGCGCTAGTTCCATCCTTCCGCGATTGATACGGGATTTTACGGTCCCCTCTGGCACTTTTAAGACTTGGGCAATGTCTTTGTAATCCATATCTTGCAGGTCCCTCAGGATGACCGCTTCCCGCAGGTCAGGGGACAACCGGGCCAGGGCCATTTGGACGATTTTCTGGGTTTCTTTGCTGGCCAGCCGGTCGTCCGGCTTGGGAGCACTGTCCGGGAGCCGGTTCAGCATGGAAGGCGAGTCGTCTTCTTCGGTGATGCCTACGTCCAGCGAGTCGGTGATGCGTTCCTGCTTGCTGCGCCGGAAATGGTCGACTAAGAGGTTGCGGGTGAGGGTGCTGAGCCAGGTGCTAAATGCCCCTTTTTCAACATCATAGCTGGCTAGCGTGCGGTACACGCGGATGAAAACTTCCTGGGTCAGGTCTTCGGCGTCATTGGGGGAGTTGGTAAAGCGGTAGCACAGATTGTAGATGCGGCGGTTCTGCTGGCGCACGATCTCCTCCCAGGCGGCGGAATCGCCAGCCAGGCAGCGGCGTACAAGTGCCCCTGTTTGTTGATCTTCCAAGCAGTCTCCCCGGTAATGCCAGTTGCCGAGTATAACGCCTGAGGTGAAGCTGGCGCTCGACTTCATGTTGAAAGCTAGTGTTCAGTTTGGTTGCGGTGGAACATTCTTTGCGTTGAACATGGGGAGATACGAAGAAAACGGTGGGAACGTTCCGTGGGTGAATGGACAACCGGGAAAGAAGTCCCGCCAGGGACGGTTGAAAATAGCCCGGTCGCGTCCCGGGGCGCGCGGTTAGCGCGCTGAGGGTAAGTGCCGAGACAAAAAGTTGACGCACAGGCGTCGGCGACCACAAGTTCGGTATTCGTAATCAAGAAACGCCTGTCCGACAAATTTGGAGAAGCTGTAAGGAAGAGCTATGACCTGCTCGACGGTACGACGATTGAATATCCGCGGCTTCTGGACGCAACGTTCAAGCAAGCGCCGAAGTCCAAAGGCAAAGTGGCGGAGAACCAGGACGACCTGCCGTTTTAGTTAGGAGCTCCGAGCCTGCGGCAGCAAAGAACGGATTCTTTTGTCATGTTTCCCGGCACTTACCCTTCAGCGCGCTTTGCGCCTCGGGACATACCGGGCTATTTTCATGCGTCCCTGGCGGGACTGGTGCGACCCCAAGTCTCGACACCCTTTTAAGGAACGGATTCTTTCGTCATGTTTCCCGGCACTTCGCTTCGCACGGGCCGGCGGCAGCAAGGAACGGATTCATTCTCTCCTTACCCGGCACTTACTCTTCAGTGCGCTTTGCGCGCCTCGGGACATACCGGGCTATTTTCATGCGTCCCTGGCGGGACTGGTGCGATCCCAAGTCTCGACATCTTCTTTTTGAGCGCCATTTTTTGAGTGCCATTTTATGAGCGCCATTCCGAACCTGCATATTTTGGACCGGGGACATCACGACAGTCAGCAGGAAAGCGAACCCGGTAAAATTGGCCATTGGGACACTTGACAGGCGTGCCTGGGGATGAACTGTTTCGCAATTGATTCGCTCGTCAAGATGTGTCATGATAAGCGAACCCTCAGGGGTAATGCGGTAAAGGGTTCTTTGAAAACTCAGAAGCTAACAGCTAGCAGGTAGCGGGAACGTTCCCTAAAAACTCTCATAAAAGGCCTTCGACTGTCTTATGACTGCCTTGTCGAATTGTACTTAGGCCTTTGTTTTCAGCAGGAGTTTCAAAAAGGGGGGTGGGGCGGCGAGATCGCCGGGATCGCCGGAATCGCCGGAATCGCGCGTGATCGGGAAACCGATGCCGCAGGCGAGGGCGCCTGCGCTCCACAATTTTTCAAGAACACCGCCGAGGGCGGCGGTGCCACACGAGCAGCCGAGGGCGGCTGCGCCACAAGTTTCCCGCACAGGCAGGAGTGCCTGTGCCACACGAGCATAGATTGGGATGCATCCTGTAAGTGCTCTAGACATTGGGATGAAGAGGAGGGGAGAGAGGCGAGATTGCCAAAAATCGCCGAAATTGCCAAAATTGGAAATTGAAACCCAAAGCAGGCCCCGCAGCCGAGGGCGGCTGCGCTCCACAATTCTTCAAGCACCTACGTTGACCCGCTCAACGCCATCTCCACCGCCGCCATCGCGTGGGTCCAAGTGGTATCAAACACCGGGACGCTCACGTCTTCGGGCTTGACCAGCAAACCAATCTCGGTGCATCCCAGGATCACGCCTTCCGCGCCGCGCGCGATCAAGCTCTGGATGACCTCCAGATATTTCGCTTTGGACCGCGCCTCGATCTTTCCGAGGACGAGTTCGCCAAAGATGATCTGGTGGGTGGCGTCGATGTCCGCTGGTTTTGGTACGAACACTTCCAGTCCGAAGCGGCGTTCCAGCCGTGACGACAGGAAGTCCTGCTCCATGGTGAAACGCGTTCCCAGCAAAGCGACCTTCTTTAGCTTGCGGGCGACGATCGCTTCACCGCAGGCGTCGGCAATGTGGATGAACGGCAGCTTGGTGGCGCGTTCGATGTTGTCGGCAACTTTGTGCAGGGTGTTGGTGCAGAGCAGGACCATCTCCGCTCCGCCGGCTTCCAGGCGACGCGCCGCGCCGGTCAGGATCGCTGACGCGTCCGCCCAGCGGCTCTCGCGCAACGTAGGTTCGATGTCGGCGAAGTCCACGGAGTAGAGAAGGATGCGCGCGGAATGCAGTCCGCCCAGGCGCTGATTGATGGTGTGGTTGAGAAGGCGGTAGTACTCAGCGGTTGACGCCCAGCTCATCCCGCCGATCAGGCCAATGGTTTTCATAAACGCACCAACTTTCTCCTTAGCTTCTGATTCACCGGCTCGGAATAAAACCTGGCGACGGCGAATCCCGCGAGGCCGGTTAAGGCCGTGGTCGCCAGAAACCATAGCGGCGCGGCATTGATGTTCTGGTGGAAGTAAGCGAACAATCCCACCATGGGCCAGACCACCAGCATGTGTGTGAGATAGACCTCGTAGCTGTTGCGGCCGAACCACCGGAGCCATGCCGTGGCGTTCCACAGGATCTGACGGATGCGCGCCGCTATGCTTAAGTTCGATCGCCGGCTAGCTTCGTCCGCTTGAATTTCTTCGGATGCATCCTTGCCCGCGTTCCGGTGGTCAAATCGCAGTTGCAACGCGATAGCCAGCAGCGCTGTTCCGATTGCCAGCACAGTCACATCCAGGCCGATTTTGTAGAAGCCGATCCGCGCAGATGTGCCACGAAACACGGTGATTAGCAGGCACAGTGCGATGCCGCAGCCAAGCATGATGCGGTTGGCGGCGTTGTTCAAGCGGGTGCCGCTTAAACGCATTCGCGCGGTCAACGTTTCAGCGGCCATCGCCGCCAGGCAGCCGAGCGCTATGCCGTCCATGCACTGTAGGTAGCCGTAGTCGGTCCAGAGTTCGTTCTGTGTGTGGACGCGCGTATACGGCCCCATGGCCACGAAGCACAGCAGCGCGCCGGTGATGAGCATCGGTTTCCGAAGAAGCGTACACAGTAAGGGGAAAAATATGTAGAACACTTCTTCCACGGAGAGAGACCAAAGAATGTCCCACGCGCCGGGCAGGTAGCCGGTGCGGGCTTCGAGCCAGTTCACATGAAACGTCAAGGCAGCAACCAACGCGCGCCACAGGGAAGTATGTTGCGTGTTCACCACAAAACGCGGCACGTCGGTACGGTCGCAGATCGCCAGAATCAGCAGAAGCCCCACCAGGCAGGGGACGATCCGCGCAAAGCGCATCACATAAAACTGGCGACGGTCAATTTCCTTCAGGCTGCCCCAGCGCTTGAGGGACCATGTGGCGATCAGAAAACCCGACAGCACAAAGAAAACACGGACGCCATAATAGCCGTCCCAGAAGAGAACGCGGTTGGCCGCTGGCCCGATCCGCATGCCGAATGCGCTGTCCTTGAAATGGATACGGAGATTGAAGTGGTGGAGTACAACGGCCACAATGCACAGCCCGCGGAGAACGTCGATGCCTTGCACGCGACGTTGGAATTGCTGTCCTGAGGCGATCGGTTTGCTAAACGAAATCACTTTGGGAGTTTAGCAAAGCTGTTTGGTTGACCTGTTAGGTTCTATTCGCAAGCTTGCGGGCAATTTAAAGAGGTAGGGAGGGAACAAGAAAGAATGGCTCCTCAGGTAGGACTCGAACCTACAACCCTCCGGTTAACAGCCGGATGCTCTGCCATTGAGCTACTGAGGAGTGAGCAAATCTGGCTGTCAGGCGGAAAAACATACAAGCCAGTTTTGAATTGTCATTACAACATTAGCATAAAAATCACCTCTCGTCAGCCACTTCGGAGCACGGGGAGCGTTACTTTGGAAACCGCCTTAGCCATCTCACACCGCCGCTGCCGTGGCTTCTCGTAAGGCTTGCTTATGCGGACGGGGGCTCCCTGGGCCTCGCAAGCTCGCCGCGTTTGCTCAGGTATAATCGAAGCAGCATGTTCATTGAAAAGAAGACCCCGGCGCAGTTGGCGCTGATGAGAAAAGCAGGTCTTGTGGTATGGGAAGCGCACCAGGCGGCGGCTTCTCTGATCAAACCTGGAACCACTACCTTTCAACTTGACGCCGTTGTGGAAAAGGTCATCAAGGACCACAAAGCGATTCCACTCTTCAAGGGAC